>ERZ772955.2077-NODE-2077-length-11371-cov-5.848445_pt1 | contig 11371 bp, 10 predicted proteins | sample MGYA00511133_ERZ772955 | MGnify/ENA primary metagenome ERZ772955 (study PRJEB29015, sample SAMEA2737914) | human oral metagenome | biome: human oral; feature: human-associated habitat; material: dental | place: China | collected 2149 ... | reverse complement strand
ATAGATTATTAAGCTAAACCTACACTTGGGATTGCAGTTCTATGTTGAACTTGCGTTTGCCTTATCATGGTTTTTATATTGCGAAACTGAAGTTTAATGATGGCAGTGTAAAGGTTTTGAAGATTTAAACACCCCCCTTAACATAACGGTTTCTCTGTTTATAGCACAGAAACCGTTATGTTTCTCTCTGTAAAAGCTTAACAACTTCTTTCTACAGGTACTGTCTTAAAAAAGTGTGTAAGCCCATATTTTTCTTATCTTTGTATTTAGCAAAAAAAATAATAGTAAAATGGAACTTACACATTCGCAAATTTCGGAAATTCTTTCCAATTACACAAGCAGCAGCGAGGGTTTTGTTACCCTTCAGTCTTTAATCATGAATTCTCTTATGAGACATGAACGTGATTTATTTGTCACCGAGAATGAACATGAACAATGCAAAGGCTTTCGTTCCCGTCGTTGGTACAGTCATGGTTTTGAGTTTTCTCTCCGTATTCCACGCAGTCGCAGTGGTAATTTCTATCCTGTTCTTTTAGGCTTAATCCGTAGTGAGAGCGAAGAACGTGCAAAGTTGTTCAATCTTCTTTACACCAAAGGTCTTACCACTGAGCAGATAGGTGAGATATCTGAAACTATTTATGGTCGCACTTATAGCAAACAGTAAGTTTCTTATTTAACGTGAGTCTGGCGAATTGCCAATGCATGAGTCCATGGCTCTTAAATCACCGGAACACCGCTATTCACGGTGTTGGAGAGCAGCCGTGTCTATCTGTTTCGTAACGGCATCTGTCGTAACTCCGTTACGACGATTACCGTAACCCCGTAGCGACGATTGCCGTAACTCCGTAGCGACGATTGCTGTAACTCCGTTGCGATGATTGTCGTAACTCCGTTGCGATTTTAGGACTTATTCGGAAGAGGAATGTTGCTGAACCCGTATCGTCTTTATTTCATCTAAAGAACTCAATGAGGTCTTTACTTTAGAAAACAAAGAGATTTTGTTGGGACATGAATAATCTTATTACTTTTGTAGCCAAATGGGAAAGGAAATATCCAATATTGAAAAAGTATAGAGCCGACCGCGACATCGCCTACTTTACATATATGGACTTCCCTGTGCAAGTGCAAAGGTGCATATATACGACCAACTGGATTGAAAGGCTCAATAGAAGAGGACGATAAGAATGAGAACATCGATGCCATCAGACAAGTCGGCACTTTCCCTTCTGGCAAGTGTTGCCATGGAAGAGACAGAAACAACATGTGCCAGGAAAATTTATCAATGCAAAAACTGGTAATACAAGAAATAAATATAAGTATAAAACAAAGATAGTACTCACTTACTTTTAGGACACTACCAACTTGATTTGTTTCATGATGGACTGAATTTCAAAAGTTAATATAGAATCACCTATATATAAGCAATTCCGCAATGAATTATATGCGAATTTAGTTTTACCAAATAGAAATTAAAAATAAAATCATGTCATCTCAAAAGATATAACTATTTTTGCATTTTAGAACTTTTGTTTCACAACGTAAAACATAGAACAATATTTCATTGATAAATATTTTGGTGTTGATAATTTAGAAAATAAACGTAATGAAGTAATAAAGAGAATTATGACTATCAAGTTAAGCAGGGGCGCAACCCATGCCAAGAAGGATATAAAAGAAGGTGATATTTTTTATGTCTACAATGATTATTACAAGAAATATTTTTTTGGTAAAATTCTTGTAGATATATCCGGGCGACTTACGAAGCACGTTGAAAAAAATAGTGTTCTTAACTTCTTCTCTGATTGTTATCTGGTCGCTGTATATAAAGAAATTTCCGATACACCAAAATTAAATAGTCGGGAATTTATTATCCCTGGTTGCTTCATCTACAAAACCAGCTTTAACCGTAGAAACAGAAACGGGTTTGATTGGACGCATTATGCTTATGAAGCTGTTGATTACCACGCTTTAGAATTCCCGGAGTTTTTCCTTAGTAATGATGATGGGGTTTCGCTTGTACGTGGTGAACTCGAGTTTCGGACGGAATTGTCTCGCCAACAGGAAGAGGAATATAAAATTAGGGGCTCGAAGTCGGGTAGTATAGATTATTCCAGTGCTTTGCTGTTGCAAGGATATAAGGCCTATAACGACAGAATAAACTATCACGACCTTCGCCTGTTGCCGGATCTTCGAAAGCGCATATACGATATGATAGGTGAAGATCCCAGTATAACGTATTATGAATTGGCTTCTAAGTACGGCAAGGATACGGGGCGTTTCTATATAGATGCCTTGTCAGAAGAATCCCAACTGGTCAAGGCTGTGGAAATAGACAAAAATACAGGATTTCCATTAGAATTGCTATGCGGCATTGCGTGGAGCTTCAGACAAAAGAGATATTCATCGTTGGCTTTATTTGCAGATGCCTTACAAGCGTATAATGAAGAACTTTCAGGCAGATATATCCCTAATATTTGGGCTGATGAGCTGAAGCTGATTGGTAGTCGTATCCTGGTGCAGTATGAGTATTGGGACGATGAACTGGAAGATTCAAGGGAAGAAAAGGTATTCTTGCAAGCAGACAATGGCAGCTGTTTTACAGCATCTGAACTTATTTACAAGATTCATAATCAAGTCTGCGACAAGCTTACTAATGACGACAATGTTTTCTTTGAAGGACTACAGATGTTTGAAAGAGACGATGTCAATCATCATGGAATCCCTTATTATTTTATACTTCAAGGCAGTTGAAGTTAATATTAAAAGTTATGAATGAAATGTTAAAGAAACTCTTGGGCGACAAGTACTCCCGTGCGAATAATATAGCCAAGTCTGTACGTTCTTTGCAACGAGTGCCAGAAAAGGAGCGGCCGAGGATTGTTAAGAAGGCAGTTTTCAATATCTACGTGATAGGTTCTATTATCATCCTTATCTCTCTGTGGCTTTATTTTTTTGGGAATGAAGTAAGTTCTATACCGATAGGTAATCATCTTGAAGGTGAAACATTCAGGTCAAGGAGAGCTAATCTCTACTTACATCTTCTTGTGCCAGTATTCATTCCGTTGATTTTTATTTTCGGTATTCCTTTGCTCATTCGTAACTATATCATCAAGAAGATTGTTGACAAGGAGTTTCCAAAAGAGTAGAAGATACAATAGATTATGTATTATTGCCGTGCTGTAAAACTTTTTGGGCAATCTCTGTTAGTAATTATTGGTGTCCGATAAAACTTTTTGTGCGTTCATATCTTTTTAACTCAGAATAATAAAAAACGGGCTGACTGTTTTGCACATTCAGCCCTTCTTATTTTCTTTGTAGTTTGCAAAATAAAACAATGAAATAAGATGAGCAAAAGTACACATTTTATCGGACAGCCGCTATATGTTCAACTGTTAAACTATTCAGGATAAGACTAAGAAAGGGAAAATCAGATTAATATCTCTGCTGACCAATGATTTTCAGATGTCGGCAGAAGATATTATAGCTATCTATAAGAAACGATGGCAAATAGAAATCTTATTTAAGCAAATAAAACAGAATTTCCCTCTAAGATACTTCTATGGAGCGAGTGCGAATGCTATAAAAATAAAAGCTTAACAACTTCTTTCTACATCTATTATTGAAGTTATAACCCGATACCAGTTTACATTTTGATATGCATAGAATTTCGCAACGTATTTATTTTTTGTAATAAAAGAAACGGCTTTCTTTATCTATAAATGAGGTTTTATGGTGCTTCTCGTTTATACAAAAATAGGAGATAAACATCGCAGCGAAGATGTTTATCTCCTATTCAATATTTGTTTTCGTGTGTTTATTTACTTATTCGAGTCTTTTTCTATTACTTCGAGCGCTTTTTTCACAATGTCGCTTTGTTCGTTCCATATTTGGAAATACTCAGTCATATCCCATAAGTCGCGAGCTACAAGCGATTTTAGTTGATAGCGCATATAATCCAATGTCTTTTTAAGTTCATCGGAATCTTTTGGCTCAATTTTTTCTTTCTTTGCTTCGGCAATAATCAGGTTGGTAAGAGAAGTAGGGACTTCGTATTGTTTTTTGAACGATTCGAATGTCTTATAATCCTTCTTTAGTTCTTTACGGTTATTGTCTACGTACTTTAAGAAAGTGTCCATAATAATATTTTTCGCCATAAGTTTACGATGAAAAGCAGTAAACTTTGTTGTGTCTAACGGTACAAAATAATCGGGCATAACGCCTCCACCACCATATACAAGACGGTGTTTACGTACAGTATAAAACTTTAAAGAGTCAGTGAAATGAATGCTGTCTGGATTAGTAAGTTCTCCGTGTTTAAGTCGGTTCTCCAAATCCATGTCGTAATCAACCTTGTCTCCTTTCTTGTAAGGCTTCTGTATGCAACGTCCACTTGGTATATAATAATGTGCAACGGTTAGCCTTATCATACTTCCATCGGGTAGTTCAAATGGTCTTTGTACCAATCCTTTCCCAAAAGTGCGACGCCCTATGAGTGTTCCTCGGTCGTTATCCATAATTGCACCTGAAACTATTTCAGCTGCCGATGCACTTAGTTCGTTGACCAGTACATAAACTGGTATATCTTTTAGTCGTCCGTTGCCTCGCGCTTTGTAGTTTTGCCTTGATACGCGACGGCCTTCTGTGTAGACTATCATATCATTGTCTTGCAGAAATTCGTTTGCAATACGAACAGCCGCTTCGAGAAATCCACCGCCATTATCTTGCAAATCGAGAATAAGGCGTTTCATTCCTTGTTGTTTCAGTTTTTCAACAGCCTCCATAAATTCTTCGTGCGTCTTCATTCCAAAGCTTTCTAAACGTATGAAACCTATTCCAGGACGAATCATATAAGCTGCATTAACTGTGTGAACGGGTATTTTAGCTCGTGTAACCATAAAGTTGAGCACGCCTTTTACACCACGACGCACGATGCTCAACTTAACTTTTGTGCCTTTTTTCCCGCGCAAACGCTTCATAATGTCGGTACGGTTCATCTTGACGCCTGCTATTAACGTGTCGTCTACCATCACGATGCGGTCGCCTGCAATAATGCCAACCTTCTCTGAAGGACCATTCACCACGGGTTGAATTACCACTAAAGTGTCTTCAATCATATTGAATTGCACACCAATTCCTTCAAAATCGCCTTGCAAAGGTTCGTTCATGGCCTTTGTTTCCTTTGCATCGGTATAAGTAGAGTGGGGGTCGAGCCCTTTCAGCATACCACGAATGGCGTCTTCCACCACTTTTTGCTCGTCTACCTCATCTACATAGAAGTTGGAGATAGCTATCTCTGCCATCTGCATTTTGCGCATGGGCGAGTCGCTGCCGAGGTTCAGATTGATTTGCGCAGCAGCAAAAGTGCTGAATAGCAAAAGTGTTATTGATAAAAGAAAACTTCTTTTCATAATCTTCAGTTCTTATTTCAAGTAGGGTTGTAAGCTCACTTTGGATTTATATTGTACGATTAAGTGTATTTCATTCTACAGGAATTTCGTCCACAAGGTCTTCTTCTATCACTAAGTTGTCGATGATAAAGTTTTGTCGTTCCATTGTATTTTTTCCCATATAATACTCCAATAAGTTCTTCACTTGGTCGTTTTTGTGCAGTGTAACCTGCTCCAAGCGCATATCAGGACCAATAAAATGAGCAAATTCATCGGGAGAAATTTCTCCTAAACCTTTGAATCGTGTAATTTCAGGGTCAGGTCCGAGAGCCTCAATTGCATTTATTCTTTCCTCTTCGGTGTAACAATAAATCGTGATGAGGTCGTTTTTCTTCTCACCTTTCAGTCGTTTTGCGTCCTGTTCCTCTATTATTTGCTTGTTCTTAATCTTAGTTCGCTTATTGCGTACACGAAATAATGGTGTCTGCAAAACGTAGACGTGTCCTTTTTTTATTAGCTCTGGGAAGAATTGAAGGAAGAATGTTATAATAAGTAGACGTATATGCATACCATCAACATCAGCATCGGTGGCTACAATTACCTTATTATAACGTAGCGAATCTAAGCTTTCTTCTATGTCGAGTGCTGCCTGCAGAAGATTGAATTCTTCGTTTTCGTACACCACTTTTTTTGTCAGACCATAGCAGTTGAGTGGTTTTCCACGCAACGAAAATACAGCTTGCGTGTTTACATCTCGGCTTTTTGTAATGCTTCCGCTGGCAGAATCACCTTCAGTTATGAAGATAGAACTTTCTTCTTTTTGTTCGTTCTTAGCATCGCTGAAGTGAATACGACAATCGCGAAGTTTTCTATTGTGCAGATTTGCTTTCTTTGCGCGTTCGCGAGCCAACTTTGTTACGCCTGCCATAGCCTTGCGTTCACGTTCGGTTTCTTTTATCTTGTTTTCCAGAATGTCGGTAAAGTCTTCTTTATGAATGTGCATAAAGTTATCGACATTAGTCTTTACGAAGTCGCCAACAAATTTATTGATCGTCTCACCATTAGGCGACATTACCGTAGAACCAAGCTTTATCTTGGTCTGCGACTCGAAAACAGGTTCCTCAACATTAATGGCGATGGCGGCAACCATGCCATTTCTGATGTCGCCATATTCGTATTTCCCGAAGAATTCTTTGATAGTCTTGGCTATATGCTCCTTAAATGCACTCTGATGAGTACCTCCCTGTGTGGTGTGCTGTCCGTTTACAAACGAGTAATATTCTTCTCCGTATTGGTTTGTATGCGTAAAGGCAATCTCAATGTCATCGCCTTTCATGTGAACAATGGGGTAAAGCGGGTCTACAGTCATATTGTCGGAGAGCAAGTCCTTCAATCCGTGGCGACTGAGAATGCGATGCCCATTATACATAATGGTAAGTCCTGTGTTCAGATAGGTGTAGTTTCGCAGCATAGTAACGACAATGTCGTCTTGGAAACTGTAATTCTTAAAGAGCGTGTTGTCGGGCTCAAAGTAGATGTAAGTGCCCTGTTCATCGTTCGATTTCGTCGTTTTATCGGTCTTCTTGATACCTTTTTCGAACGTCAATGAGCGTACTTTACCCTCTCGGAAGCTCTTTACTTCAAACTTTGTGCTAAGCGCATTCACCGCCTTAATACCAACACCGTTCAGTCCGACGCTTTTTTTAAATGCTTTCGAGTCGTATTTGCCACCCGTATTTAACACAGATACCGCCTCAACGAGCTTTCCTTGCGGAATGCCACGCCCATAATCGCGCACGGAAACCCGAAGATTGTCTTCCACTTCTATTTCTATGCGTGTGCCTTCGTTCATCTTGAATTCGTCGATAGAATTGTCGATAACTTCTTTCAACAGCACGTAGATACCGTCTTCGGGAAGTTTTCCATCGCCCAATCGCCCGATATACATACCAGGACGGGTGCGTACGTGCTCCATATCCGAAAGATGTCGGATATTATCGTCTGTATAGGCTACCGTCGGCTCTTGTTGACGGCTCTGAGCTTCATTTATCGTTTCGTTTTCAGGCATATTTGTTTTTCTTTATTTCATAAAAGGGCTGGCTCAGCAACACTTAAATCAGCTTTTTATAGCATCGACGACGCTTATGTTGCACGGTTTCTAAGTATTGCCACTGCGATTGTACTTTGCCATTGGTTTCCATTTCCACCTGACTCTCGCCCCATTTAAAGCCGTGTTTGATGTAACGCGGAATTAAATCGTAAAATAACAGTGCGTTTGCTCCTTTTGCACGGTATTCGGGAAGAAGCCCTAAGAGTAACAAATCTATACCTTCCGTTTTCGTAAACTTAATTACTTTCAGCAAGTGCCACCAGCCGAAAGGGAACAATCGTCCCTTTTTACACTTCTGCAAAGCACGACTAAGCGACGGCAAAGTAATGCCTATACCTGCAATTTGGTTGTCTTTGTTTCCATCTTCAATAACGGTGATGAATTCCAAGTTGGCAAATGGGAAATATTGTGCTATGTATTGGTCGATTTGACGGTCGGTTAATTCGGAGAAACCATACAAATCTTTATATGTGCTGTTGATGAGTTGGAATATCTTTTTCCCGTAACCACCTTCAAATATTTCTTTTTTAGTGAGTTTCTTAATGCGCAAATTGTATCTCTTCTGAATCATTTCAGAGAGCTTAACAAGCTTTTCGGGAATGGCATCGGGCACACTTATTTTGTATTCAAGATAATCTACGTCTTTTTCCCAGCCGCCCATTTGTTCCATGTGTCGCGGATAGTAATCGTAGTTGTAGCTTGTTGCTATTGTCCCCAACTGATCGAAGCCCATTGTCAACATACCTTCAGGATCCATATCGGTAAAGCCTAATGGACCAGCAATGGTTTCCATACCTCTCGTACGGCCAAAATCTGCCACGGCATTGAGCAATGCCGTAGACACTTCAATATCATCAATGAAGTCTATCCAACCAAAGCGAACGTCCTTTCGTTCCCACTTTTCATTGGCTTTATGGTTGATAATGGCTGCCACACGCCCAACAATCTTATTGTCTTTGTATGCTAAAAAATATTCAGCTTCGCAGAATTCGAAAGCCGCATTCTTATCTTTTGAAAGTGTATTCCATTCGTCGTCATAAAGGTTAGGCACATCATAGGGACTTCCTGCATATAGTTCGTAATGCAAATCTATGAAGTTTTTTAGGTCTGTCTTGTTCGTAACCTTCTTAATTTGAATTGATGACATGTTTTTATAATTCTTTCGTAACTTTATTTTTCGACTTACAAAAGTACGCATTTTAAGCAATATTGCCAAATTTACACCTCTTTTTTGCTGAATATTAGTACATGCTCTTTTTCGCCATAAGTTGTTGCGAAGATATAATTAGTGCCACCATCGTGTAGTTTTAACCGTTTTTTTAGGTCTTCTACTCCCATAGGAAAGTTCCTTACGGCTATGTTTGCTTGTGTTATATTTGTTAGAGCGCGGCGTATTTCTTTTTTGTTTAGCGTGCAAATATGTGTAATTCTGAACTTCCTTCCTGGAAATTTAGACAGTAAAACTGGGGACACGAATAGATGAGAATTATTGCTTATTGCTGCTACATGGTATGTTTCGCTTAACTGGGCAAAGCAGCCAGCTTTCATAATAGAAGCATTCGGTTCGTATAGGTACGATGTTTGTAATGTGTTTTTGTCGATTATTGGTTGTTGGAGTGTGCATTTCTGACTGTAATTTATATTTTCATTGTAGTAGAATACATCGTTATCGTTTGCACAAAATATTTTTATAGTTTGCTCTTTACCGTCTTGCTCTTCCTTTTTATGGTTGCCCAGCACTACTAAAAGCTCTTTACACTCGTTTTTAACCGATACGATGTGTACTTCAATCACATGCTTTAGTTGCGCCACCACACTATGCCAGTCTAACATCGGTGATAGTTTTATAATGGTAAAACAGCTCTTTTTCACCATTTCATCGCACAATTCCAGTACGTTGGGTTCGCAATCTGCCATCGAAACAACTTTCTCGCCATTGCTGTTGCGACGTGCTGGGTCTAAAAAAAATATAGAAACACTGCTGAGACGGTGCAAGACATCTATGGAATCTTTATTTTCTGTAGTTATATTATTAAGCTTTAAACATTCAAAATTTTGCAGTGCTATGTCGTAGAGTTGCTTGTTTCGTTCTACATAAAGGGCATTATTAAAAAGCATCGACATATAAGCAAAGTCCACCCCCAGTCCTCCTGTAAGATCGATTAGCGTAGAATTATTCTCTGTTGGAAGCTTTCGCAGCAAACGCCTCACAATATCTTGTTTATACAAAGCGGTTGGTTCGCTTGAACATTGTTCCATGTTTAAGTGCGGTGGATAGACTATTCCTTCCGTATTTGCCCATGTAGGTAGTTTTGTTCGTGCTAATTGTCGCCCTCTAATCTGGTCGAGTGCGTAGGGCAGGTCCACCTTTGGGAAACGCTTTCCCATAAGTGCGAGTGCCCTAACATCATCGTTAGCGTGCTGTCGGATAAATTCTGATGTTTCCAAATGCTATATATAATAAGGTGAGAATTATTTAATAACTTCTAAATGCGCCTTTGCCCATTTGCGCGTACAAAGATTAAAGTGCCACCACTCTGTTCGTAGTGGCTGAAAACCTGCTGCTTTCATAACACGGCGCAACAATCTACGGTTCTCAAGGCTCTCCTTGGTAAGTACACCTCGTATTAATAGCTGTTGTTCGTTGTCTATATGGCTTTCATTGCCCAGATGGTCAACCTTAACTCCCATCGGAATAGTATCTATCTTACATGGTATTGCACCATCGCACCATAGCTTTTCGCTCCACGAAGCTTTGCAAATACTTATGTCTACTGCCATTCCATAGTTGTGCATGCCTCCTCCGTTGGCAGGATTAGAGACATAAAATCTATGGTTGGTATTCTTTACAGTGTCCCACATGGTTTGTTGTACGCTCATTGGGCGTGTTGCATCGAAAATGATGAGGCTTAAATCTGGGCGAATTCGTTTCAGTTCAGCTTGTGCTTTCTTCAAAGCTGCGGCGCATTGGGGTAGCATATAGGCTGTACGTAAGCTTTTATAAAGTTGTTTGTGGCAAAAATTGTCGGTCCGGGCATACATCAAAGCCACCTTTATTGTAGGGTCTATACTTTTTATATCTACCAATCCTTGCTGCTCCATGCGCTGTGCAGATGAAGTTTTTTGCCTTTGTTTGTTAGTTGTTTGCCATTGTCTTTGAACATCGTTATTATGCAAATTTTCTATTATGAAACTTGTAAAAGCAAGCCAAAGCACTATAAACACCCATTTATTTCTCATTGTTGTACGTATTTTCTTCACACAAAGTTACTACATTATCTTGTTAATGACAAACCTATCGCGTTGAAAATAATATGCTATGACATATTTACTTTCCGTTGTAAAGGTTGAGTATGAAAGAAAGTTAATTGCAGAGAAAGAAGCAGAGGTGCAAAAATTGCTGGCTGAAATTGAAGCACTTAAGCAACAACAATAATAAAAATTTAAAATTATGAAAGAAGAAAATTTTAAGGAAAAATTTGCCAAGCTAAAAGAGGCTGGTAAAGAATTGTTAGAGCAACTGGAAAAGGTTGGTGTAGACGAACAAAAAATTAAAGAGGTAGAAGAGCTGTTAGAACTTATCGAACGGATAACGGCTGAACAAGAACGGATTAAATCTGACCTTCAAAAACAGTAACATCAGAAGCAGGGCATTTTTAAAGGTGTCCTGCTAATTTTTTATTATTATTCTTGCTAACATTCGGACTATTTTATTAACTTTGCAGTGGATAGTACGGTAACTATCAATGAACAATTTTTAAGAACGAGGGGTGTTTTTGAAGCCTATTATATTGAAGTTCAGTCAGTTAAGATAAAAATTTGCGAAAGCGGCTCTTTTGCGATGCAAAACCTACGCTTTTACCGTGCAAAACAG
>ERZ772955.2071-NODE-2071-length-11384-cov-5.452644_pt1 | contig 11384 bp, 12 predicted proteins | sample MGYA00511133_ERZ772955 | MGnify/ENA primary metagenome ERZ772955 (study PRJEB29015, sample SAMEA2737914) | human oral metagenome | biome: human oral; feature: human-associated habitat; material: dental | place: China | collected 2149 ... | reverse complement strand
TCTGCGGCATCTGCAAGGTCTGCTCCGTCCAATTCCGTCATGGGGAATTCCATGATGTTCGCCGCCCTGCCGCCTGCGATCTTGTCTGCCAATGCGTCGGGCTTGTCTCCCGCACGGATGCGTCTGCCGCCACGATGCGTGCCGTCCTTCGCCATCGTTTCACCTCGTTTCTTTAATACCCCGTTTGAACCAGTCTTTTTTCGCGCGTGACCCATCGCCGGTCACACAGCGCCCCTGTTTTAGAGATTTTACCTCCCCCGGGGGCTAGGCATCTCCTCTGCTCCTCTGATGAATCTTTTCGTGGCAAGACACACAGAGCGACATCAAGTTATCTGCATCATGCGTGCCGCCCTCGGACAAAGGTTGGATGTGATGTACGAGTGTCGCCGCCACGAAGCGCCCATGCGCTCTGCACATCTCGCACAACGGTTCTCGTGCCAGATGCCTGTCACGAATCTTTCGCCACACACTGCCGTACCGCTCGTGCTGTCTGTAGCCGCGAGCAAAACGTTCGTAGTACCTCTGCATCGGTTTCTCATGCTTCTCGCAGTAGCCGCTCTTGCTGCCCGTCAAATTGGGACAGCCACCGTAGCGACATGGGCGTTTCGGTTTCCTCGGCATCGCTTCCCCTCCATCAAAAAAGCCACCGACGGGATTTCTCCCTCGATGGCTTCTTCCTATTCTTGCTGATTCTATCATATCAAAATCAACCTAGTGAACGCAATACGAACCTTTGTGAACTCATGTGCAGTCTAGTGCATTTCTCTGTCCTTTTTCAAAATTTTTTCTACATCTTCTAGTGCCTTGCCGTGAATCTTATGCACCCATCGCACGCTGACATTCAGCTCGGCGGCGATTTCCTCCCACGATTTGAAGCTGTGGTAGCGTCGCTCAAGAACGGCGCTGGCTTTCGCGTCCTCGACCTGCCAGATCGTATTCATAATCTCAAGTTTCAAAGTCACCAGACGGTCGATGTCTGCATTGATTTCCGCTTCTGTGTCCGCAAGCCGCACAATGATGCTTTCCATCTTCTGATTGTTCGGACTCGGACTCTTCGGCATATTGCTGATGACTGCACTGACGTTCGTTGCCATATCATGCAGCTGCGCCACATAGGCGAGCTTGTCATTGATGCGCTGGTCAATGTTCCTCGCCTGCGCCAAATACTCTTTTGCCGTCATTCAGACTCCTCCTCCAGCTTTTCGAGCAAAAGCTCGCTGTCCAATGGCGTCAACCTGCTGAACCATGCAGAGCGGAAGAATCGCCTGACTTCCCTGTAGGTCTTCTCCGCTTCCGCATCTCTTGCGTTTTTCCGCAGGCGGCGCTTCGCTTCTCGAAAGTCATTTGCCGCCTGCTCAATAATGGCATTCGCCAGATTCTCATACGCTTTTCTTTTATCCAATTCTTTCATCCAGTTCATCTGGAATCTCCTCCTTTTTGTGAATCGTTCCTTTGCAGTTTTTATCTCTGTGCAGAGCATCGTCTATGACCGCCTGCACATCAGCCACCGAGCGCACCACCGAGGCCATGCCTCCCGCCGCGAGGATTTTCCGAATCGTCGCTTCCTGCAGCTTCGTCGCTCTGCCACGCTCGGTCTTGACCTCGAAGGCAAAGAACCGTCCGCCGATGCAGGCAATGATGTCGGGAATGCCTGCCGTCCCGTACATGCCGCCATGTTCCTTCCAGCAGAAGCATCCCGGCATACGCTTGAGGTGCTTCAAAATAGCTTTTACGATGTATGACTCTTTCATCTGTCAAACAGACCTCCCTGTTTTCAAGGCTTCTGACACATTTGACAGCAAAAATCCTATTGTACTGTAAATTTTTATAAAATATTATGTGTATAATAAATATGTGTATATGTAAAGAGATAGGATTTACATGTCAAACGTGTCAGATTGTGGCAATATTTCCGGCAGGAAATCTGCGTTTCATCCAAGGCATTCACCGAGCTTGATGCCTATGAGAGTCCGCCTTTTCCCGAGGGCGTCCACCCCCCGCGTTACGCCGGAAAACGTCGCGGTGATTTGCTGCACAAAGTTCTTCTGCGAATACGGCCGCAAGCCGCACTCTTCACAATAGCCTTTATACGCATGGAACAATTCCGTCGAACCAACGGAATGCCCGGCGGCAAGTTCGCAGCAGTCCTTCACGAAGGACAGCACGGAGTCAGACTCTTCCCTGTATTGCTGCAGTTCATCGGCATTGACCTTTGTTTCCGAAAAGATGTAGCGATTCCCCATCAGGCGGCGAAGCCCTTCCAAGGCAAAGAGGAAGATGCCGTCCGCTTCCATGCGGAATTTCTCCAAAAGTTCCGGATCACGCTTTTCCTTCGGCACGGTGTACTTGAAGCGCAGGATGACAAGCCTGCGGTAAAATCCCTCGGAGCGGTCGCCGTAGTTCTTCGGGATGCTGTTGCATGAGAACAGGAGCCTTGCGCTTGACTGGAAGCTGAAGGGGTTCTTGTTCTTTTTCTCCACAGTCAGATAGTCCTCCCCCACGAGCGCTTTGAAGATACCGTTGTCGTCGATGTTCTTCGTCGGCAGGTCGGCAAAGATGTTGGCGAGTTTGCCGAAAAGTTCCGCCGTCTTGAACCGCTCATTCAGTGCCTGCCACGACACATTGCTCACGTTCCGCCTGCCCAGGAGGACGTCATTCAGTACGCGCAGCAGCACGGATTTTCCCGCCGATGCCGCGCCAACAATGACAAAGCATTTCTGCGCCGAGTTGACAGGGATGAGGAAGTAGCCGAGCATTTCCTGAATCAACCCGACCTGCTCCATGTCGCCTCCCATCGACTCGGCGAGAAACTTCTTGAACAATGGGCATCCCGCTGCCTTGTCGTAGGCAACATCAAGCTGCACCGTGGAGAAATAGTCGGGCGTATGCTCCGTAAGCGTATCCTCCAAAACATTGTACAGACCGTTGCGGACGTTGATGATGTAGGGATTGGCATTCAGTTCCCGAATATCCCTCTGCACGAGGAGCCGCCACTGTTTTTCCGCATCGACGATCTGACTCATCTTTGTCTCACGAATCAGCATCTGCTCCTGTACGAGCCTCTGCGCTTCCATCTCAGCCATCTCGACATACACGCCGCCTTGGTAACGAAAGTGCTGCTCCGCCGCATAAAAAACCTTTTCGTTTTTCGCCAGCGCCTTTGCAAGCACGCCCGGCAGGAAACGCAATCCTGCATCAATCACCTCGTACCACTCGGGAAGGGATTTGAGCGCTCTCGCCTTCCGTGCCTCCATTTTCTTTCGGAAGGCTTTATTTTCCGCCTTGAATGCCGTCTGCAACGATTTCAGAAAGGTCGGCGGCAGCTTGAAGTGGTCGCGGATATTCGACTGAATCATGGCGTCCGCCGTCACCATATCCTGATTGTAGAGATAATCGAGCATGAATTCCTTGGCGGTCTGCAAGTCTTTGACCGGCTCGCCCGTCACAGGAAGCTCCTGCAGGATTTCCAACAGCACATGGATTTCCATCGGTTGGAAGCAAAGCGCCGCCGGAGATTTCACCGGGCATTTCCCTGCCTTCGGGCACTTGAAGCCTTTCTCGGCAATCGTCTGGCATGTCATGGGCTTTGTGCCGCTCTCCAGAAAGTGGTTGATTTTCCTCTGCGTGTCTGCCTCTGAGTATCTCGGATAAGGGCGCGACATTTCATGAATCCTTGCCGTCCCGCCGTCAAAAGGCGCGAGGTTGGTAATCATCGCATACCAGTCGTGCTCGGAGAGCGTCGACGCATTCTCTCGGCAGTGCTTGATGAAATCACAGGCACGGCATACCTGCTCCAAGCCTTTTGCCGTACCGTTCCTGCGTTCTGCGGGCGCACCTTCGACTTCCGGCAGGACGCTTGTCAGCTGCTCCTGCGTGTATTTGCGCTCCGGGTGAAAGGAGATGCAGGTCACTTCGACGGGCGTCTCCTTCTTGCAGTGTTGAAATCCGGGCAGGCGCATGACGCGCGATTCGTTCACGCACATGGGATCGCCGCCGAAATGCTTGACGAGCCGCTTCTGTATCTCGCGAAAACGCTCCACTTTGGCGGTCGAATCCATGAAGTAGTAAACGTGCAGGGATTTCTGCGTCTTGATTACCATAGATGGCGGCAAGGGAAAGGCATCGACCTTTTTCTGCTGTTCTTCAAAGGTGCCGTCGTCCATCTCGAAGAACTGCGCGTTGATTCTCGTAATCGCGGCATCGTCTTGCCCGCCGTAATTGACCACGAAGAAGATGCCCCTCTGCATGGCATTGTGATTCTTGAGCGTTTCCTCGATGCTCTTGTACTTCCCGCACTCGCAGGACAGCTTCGCGCCTTGGAAGACGCCCGTCTTCTTGTCCTCGAATACGCGAAAGCAGACCGTATCGGTCGGATTGAAGAGCGCACCGAGAACATCTGTCGCCGTTACATTCATGTTGTTTCCTCCCTGAAATACCGAAGCGTTTTCTTCCGTTCTTTCGCTTCCTTGATTTCTTCTGCCATGCCCCGCGATATTTCGCCGAACACCCAGACCTCATCGCACATCCGAAGGAGCGCCAGACCGAACATCAGACCCATTTCGCGCTCTTCAACGTCGCTGTCATCGAGCATCTGCGGATAGAGCAGATGGCTCGCGATCGGCATATATCCTGCCTCAATGACACGGCGGCAATAGCGTATCGCCGCTCTAACATTCGCTTCTATGCTGCCCGCATATCTCGACGCCACATAGATTTTCCTGCGGTTCTTGTAAGCATTCCGCTTCTTCTGCCGCTCGATGTACTGCTGATACAGAATCCTCTGCATCGCCGCCCCTGCGGTGGGATCGGCATAGCCTTCGCTGTTTCTGTGCATCGGTCAATCCTCCAACTCTTCCATCGCACCGAAGTTCTTTCCGGCTGCGGCTTCTGCCAGCAACGGAAGATCGAAGTCCGGAAAGGGCTGCGCTTCCATGCAGGCGCGTATAAAGGTTACGGCTTCCGAGAGTTTTTCCTCGGGAATGAGAAACGTCAGTTCGTCGTGTATCTGAAGTATGGGCTTCAGCCATGGACGCTTGGGAAGTCCCGCAAGAATCCTCGTGACAGCGATCTTCAAAATATCTGCCGCCGTACCCTGAATCGGTGTGTTCAGAGCGCATCTTTCGGCAAAGGACTTCAAGCCCCAGTTGTCGCTTCGGATTTGCGGGAGATATCTGCGCCTGCCCAGCCACGTTTCCGAATACATCCGCCTTGCCGCCTGCGCTTTCGTTTCTTCCTGCCATGCGGACAATCTGCGGTAACCGGCTTTAAGGTTGGCGATGATCGTTTCACATTCATCAAGGGATTTTTCTACGCCCGCCTTGAACTTCAACGTTTTCTGCAATCCTCTGGGAAAGAGTCCGTAGAAGGTGCCGAAATTCACGTTTTTGGCAATCGTGCGGCGCTCCTTGTAGCCTTCCGCATGTTTGTCCTTGGCTTCTTCATCGCTCACGCCGAAGATGACGGATGTCGTGGCAGCATGAATGTCGCCGTTTTCGCGGTACGTCTTGAGCATCACTTCATCGCGGCAGTAGAATGCGCCCACGCGCAGCTCGATTTGCGAGAAGTCGAGCGACAGGACGAGCTGACCTTCCGGCGCTTGGATGAAGTTTCGCACGCCTACGGGATCGTTCGTCTTGCGCGGCATGTTCTGTGCATTGGGCTTGCGGCAGTTCATCCTGCCGGTGTCCGTGGAAAGCGCAAATATCTCCGGATGGATGCGCCCCGTGACGGCATTGACATATTTCAAATATCCGTCAATGTAGGTGGACTTGATCTTGCCCCATTTGCGGTATTCCTGCACCAACGTGAAAAGCTTCGACATCTCGGGGCGATTCATGTCGCACCATTCTTTTAGGAGCGTCATGGCCATGTCGTCCGCCGCCTCACGGTTGGTTTCCGTGGTTTTCAATACGGGAAGGTGCAAATCTCGATAGAGATAATTCTTGAATGCCTGCGTGGAGCAGTTCGCGCCGATATTCACATCGCCGATGATGAAAGAAATCTCTTTTCGCAGCCGTTCCATCTCGGCTTCCGCTTCCGTCTTTCTCTGCTCCATGAGGGAAAGATTCACGGGGATGCCATTCTTCTTCATGATGCCGAGATATACAGCGGTCGGGCTTTCCACTTCCTCCACGAGAGTTCTGTGCTTCGGGAGATAACGGTCAAACCAGTCGTTGAACTTATGATAGAAACGCAGGGCAAAGTCCGCATCGGCAGCACCGTAGCGCACCGTTTCCGCATCCCCTGCATCCAGTTCATCAAAATGCCTGCCGCCTGTCACGTGCGTAAATGATGGCAGCGGTTCGTCAAACAATTCCTCCGCCAGACGCTTCAAGCCGCTCTCGTTCAGCTTGCGAAATTCATAGGCGCTCTTAAGGCTCATCTGCGAGGCGCAGATCGTGTCATAAACAGGCTCTTGGATTACGATGCCCTTCGCATACGCCATCGAGGATTCAAAGGCGATGTTGTGGGCAATTTTCAAGATTTCCCTGTCCGCGAGAAACTCCGATAGGAACGCGAAGAACGCAGCTTCGTCGATGTTCCCGCCGCTTTGATGAGCAACGGGAACGTAGATGCCCGTACCTTCTTCGACGGAAAAGGAGCAACCGACGATGTGCGCCTTCGCAGGATCGAGCGCCGCCTTTTCTTCGTCCCGATACACCTCGTCGGGCGCGGTTTCAAAATCGAACGCCACCAAACGACTGTCGCCGATGTAGTCACGTACGCTTTCCACAGTAGTTACGCATTGATATGTTGTTTGCATGATGCATTCCTCCGTTGATATGTGCTCGGAGGAGCGAACCCCTCCGAGCTTTTTTCTTGTCATCTTATCTCAAAGGCTCGATGACTTCCCCTGCGTCCGCATAAGGCATACCGCCATCTTCTGCGAGCGATGCCGTCGTGAGATTCGCCGCATACGCCTTGACCATCTCCACCGTGCTCGTAAGTGCCGCACGTTCTTCTGCTGTCAGCATGCGTTCAAAATTGAATACGGCTTGGGAATAGACGATTCCGGACGCATTGACGACCTTTTTCAGCGTGATCTTCGTAACGACGCTGCTCAATTTCTTTCCCTTGGAAAGCTGACTCTTCACATACTGCGTGAAAGGTTTCAGCGAGCCTGCAGGCAGAGAAAGCATCAGCGGAAACATTTCTCCTTCGCGCAGGAGGTAGAGCGTGCGCTTGTTCTTGCACAGCTTGCCCTGCCCTTCGGCGCTGCCGAATTTGTTATACGGGCAGTCCGCGCAGCTGCCGCCGGGATTTCCCACGCCCGTCCTGCCGTCGAAAGAGCCGCAGTCCGGCGGATTGTTCCCGCCTGCATACTTGCTTCGATAGTAGGCATACGCCGGATGATGGTAGACGATGACGCCCGTGATGGCTTTCACCATTTCGCCCTCTTCGTTCTCGGCGGAGGGAATCTCGAAGGTCGTGCCGCCGCCCACAGGCAGTTTTACACGGTCAAAGGAGAACTCCAGTCCCTGGCAGTCCTCCGCCATGACTTCGCTGAGCACATCTTGCTGTGCGAGAACGGCGAATCCCTCGTTGTTTGCCTTCTGCATGTTTTTCTTGTTGTTCATCATTTTCTTTTTCCTCCTGTTAAATGGTTGTCTTGATACGTTTCATTGATGCGATGTTTCAGCATCCTACGACTTGCGGATGCCGACCGACACCTTGTCATAGGTGTTGACGATGCCCTCAAGCCATGCCGGAATATCCTCTCCCGTCGCTTCTCTCTGCTCCTTGAGGAACGAGGCCAGCGTGTTGACATTGACCGTTTCGACGACCAGCGTGCCGTAGCCGTGGCCTTTCAACGCCTGCATCATTTCTTCTTTGCGCCCTGCTGCCGGAGAGGCGAAGAGGCGGCTCTTCAAGTAGAAGGTGCAGCCGTTGCGCGAGAAACGGTCAAGTTCGGCTTCCGCCATGGTGTCGGAAAGCTGATCGTCCAAGGCAGCAATCTCAGTCCCCAGAGCCTTGGCGCTCTCTTCCAGAGCTTTCTTCTCTTCCTGCAAAGCCTTGAGCCGATCTGCCATGGCAAAAATTTGTACATTGTCCATCGGGTGTTTCGCTCCTTTCACTTACTGCCGAATCATTCAACCCTCTGAGAGAAACCGTCATCCTTCAAAGGATTTTCGCCCTTGCGGTAATCGTCGACGAGCATCTTGGCGAGGTTCACTTTCTTTTGCAGTGCGTACAGAATCTTGCGGTCAATCGTTCCCTTGCAGACAAGATAGATGTAATGACATTTCTCTTCCTGTCCGGCTCGATGGATGCGTGCCTTCGCCTGCTCGAAGTTGCTCATGCTGTAGTCGAGCGAGTAAAAGACCATCGCGCTTGCTGCCGTCAAGGTGATGCCGAGGCCTGCCGCTGCAATCTGCCCCACGAACACGTGGCATGTATCGTCGTGCCGGAAGCGTCGGATTTCTTCTCCCCGATCTTTTACGCCGCCGCGCACTGCGGCATAACCAATCTTTTTCTTTTCCATAAGCTCTTGTATGGCGTCGAGCTCTGCCACAAAGCGCGCCATGACGACGAGCTTCTTGTCTTCTGCCATCGCGGTGTCAAGGATATCTGACAGCGCCTCCAGCTTGGCGCGGCTCACGGCGTTTACTGTGCCGTCATCGTCGGTCAGATATCCTCCCGTAATCTGCGACAGACGCAGGAGGCGCGTGAGAATATTCACCGTCGTGACTTCCGACTCTGCAAGTTCCGCATAGCTTTCCGCCTCGATCTTGCCGTAAATCTTCGCGGCGGATGCTTCCAGCTCGACCGTGCAGATTTCTTCAGTGACAGCAGGCAAGTCCAGGCACTCCGCCTTCGTCACACGGAATGCAATGGAATGAAGTTTTTGCAGAAACTCGTCGGTCATCTGCCTGCGGAAGATCGGCGTATGGTTTCCGTAACCGCCCATGTCGAAGTACCGATTGCGGAACGTATAGAACGATGTGCCGAAAATCGCCGGATTGAGGAAGCGATACTGCGAGAATACATCCAGTTCGCGGTTCGTGATGACCGTTCCCGTGAGAAGCAGCTTGTATCTTGCCTTGTCACCGATGCGGTGCATCCCCTTGCTCTGAGATGTGCAGTTCTCCTTCAGCTTGTGTGCCTCGTCTGCAATCACGAGGTCGGCATCGTAGGAAAGCAGCTCCTTTTCGAGCCGCCATGCACTCTCGTAATTTACGACCACGACCTGCAAGCCACCGACAGGCAAGTGAGAAAGCTGTTCCTTCTTCTTCGCCGCCGTGCCCTTGAGTACGGTCAGAGTATATGGAAAGGATGCAAACTTCTCGAACTCTTCTTTCCATACACTGAGGATACTGAGCGGTGCGACTACCAAGACACGCTTGACTTTGCCTCGCTGATACATACAGCCCGCCACGGCGATGCTCACTATCGTCTTGCCAGTGCCCATTTCCATCAGCAAAGCGGCTCCTTTGCTCCTTGCCTCGGACGGCATAAGACCGAACAGACCAAGCGTAAATTCGCAGGCTTTTTTCTGATGGATATACGGCTGCACCTTGACGGGCATTTGAGAAAATTCGTCAGACTTCTGCATCTCATTCATTTTCCGTACATATTTCACCACCGCATCATCCTTTCTGAAGAAAGATTGCACGGATTCCCTTCGCGGATATTTCACTTCAAAAGGGACATTCCATATTTTTTGAAAAAATTTTTCGTTTTTCTTCTCAAAATTCAAAAAGAAAATTTTTTTCGTGCTATACTCTAAACATTCCCCAAACAGATGTGTTATTTCTCGGGCTAGCCCCAGTATACAAAACCCTTTGGATTGGCTTGGGTATGCTTGGGTGGTCCTCAACAGAAAGGAGAATGTATGACCTTTTCAGTATTTGCTAACCGACTTTATCCAATTGTTGGTGAAGGTTGCAACACGGGTGCTTTTACGAAATCCCTGTTGGCTTCCATCACAGAAGATGCAGAAGAAATCCTCGACGGCTATTCGAAAAACACTTACAAGTCCTATTTCAACGATACGAACTCCATCCAGAAATTCGCTAAAAGAATAGCTATGTATGTTGAGCCGGAAGCATTTGTCTCCTATATTAATAATCTGCCAACGGATGCCGTTTTATATGCGCTATGCAATTCTTTTTCCGATATTTTTCCCGATGCAGGTACTCAAGATATTGCTGAGAAACTTGCTGCCTTATTCGCTGGTATTCTCCGTGATGAAGCCGCAAAAACAAGAAAATCCTCACAGAAAAAAATCTCTGAGAGGATACATGAAGATGCGGATGATGGAAAAACAACAATTCTGGATGCCGAGCCGGACGATAAAACGACCGCTATTCATCAGCAGCCGAATGTGGTCCAAAACGGAACCAACAATCTCAATCTGACAAATAACGGTACGATTATTTTGAATTTTGGATGTTGCCTAAGAACAACTGAGCTTGCATAGCAGAGATGAAGGCATTAGAAAGCATTAGACAGAGAATAAAAATCAAATAAGAAATATATACAACAGAAGTGGGGCTGTCGCACATACATCATGTGCGACAGCCCCATAAATCAGCGTAATTCTACGACAGGGGGTTATTTTCTTGTCCGCTTAATAGGGAGCAGTCCCTTTGATACAATAAATGGACATACAGGCCATAGGCGTTAAGGCGTTTTTTTCGATGCCAGCCTGTTCATTCCTTTTATAAAGTTTTCAAAAATATAATTTCCACTTTCAGAATCTATTGCATATGTTTTTCCGCGTACGATACATCGGCTCCAATCCGCAGGAGGTAGAAACCAATCTCTTTCAGCGAGAAAAATGACATCTTTTAAGAGAATACATCCAATGGTATTTCCCTCCAAATCTCCCCCAGTATTTTTTCGATAAGTGCGCACTTTTGATGTTAAGTCTTGCAAAGCGTATACACCATTTTGAATTGAATATTTTTTCCATGCATTCTCTAGTGACATAACTGAGAAAAAATCAAATTTCCCACCGCCTACGATGTGATTTTGTGGTGCATGTAACTTAAAAAGAAACCATTCTCCCTTGCACAGTGCTTTAAAATTTTTTGCTCCCGGCGTCCAAAAATTAACGACTTCAGGGGAGATATCTCTCAGGTTATAAAACCATTCATCATTTGTAATTCCAACATATAGCTTTCGCACTTCAATACCCCTTAGTTTTCAAATTGTAATTCAAGTTGCACTAGTAAGCTATCCGCTACACCCTCCATCAGTATATTCAACCTCACGAACAATTGCAACTCTTACTTTGTACCCAATATGAATGGGGAAGATTGCAAGTTTAATTGTCGCATCGTTCTGTCAAACTTTGCCAGCTTATGCAACCGCAGCATACATATCATTTGCAGTCTTATAGCCGAAGATTTTGCGCGGATAGTTGTTAACCCAATCTTCGA
>ERZ772955.2070-NODE-2070-length-11390-cov-15.087693_pt1 | contig 11390 bp, 11 predicted proteins | sample MGYA00511133_ERZ772955 | MGnify/ENA primary metagenome ERZ772955 (study PRJEB29015, sample SAMEA2737914) | human oral metagenome | biome: human oral; feature: human-associated habitat; material: dental | place: China | collected 2149 ... | reverse complement strand
TCATCACCTCGATCGGCTGGGATGTCCCGCCCGTCTCCGTCGCAAGGATCGTGGGTGCGGCATCATCGACCTCCTCGCCGTCCGTGAGCGCGATCTGCGCCGTGACGAGGGTCTTGCCGCCGCCCTGCTGCTCAAACGCGATGGATTCGTAGCGGTAGGCATAGTCGTTGATCCCCATAATGGTCTTGCCGCGATGAAGGATCAGCTCGTCACGCTCCGCCGAAGTCGGCGACGGTGCGATATAGAGATCGCCCACAAGGCTTCTTGCAATCGCAGGCTCACGTGCCGCATCCTCACCGTTTGCACGCAGCTTTGTCACTGCCTCTGTGACCGTGCCGTCCACCTCATAGCGGTAGGACTTCTCACTGCCACTCTCGGCAAAGGACTGTCCACGATAGATGATCGTGTGTCCATAGACCTCCTGCGGCTCGTCAGGGATGAGTGTGACCGTCGTTGTCTGACTGCCCGACCCCGAGAGAATAAAGGCGAGCAGCGCAAGTCCCGTGCCAACGTGGGCAACCATCCCGCCCAGACCAATGCGTTGACGGCGAAATGCCTCAATGGCAGCAAGTGCGGCAAGGAGGGCAAAGGTGGAGAGCAGAACCGACGGAATATCCGTGACTCCGACCAGCCCCGCGAGAACGCCGCCGCCCACGGAGATCACGAAGATCCACACAGGCCGTGCGACGCGTCCACCGCCGTAGGGCAGAAGTACGCCGAGTGCCATGAGAAGCGCCAGCGGTACCGCAATCGGCAGCGAGGTACGCACATAGTAGCTCGTATCGACCGCCGCACTCTCTCCGAGCAGCCCGGAGATGAGTGGCATGGACATTCCGAAAAATACGATAGCGACAATGAATACGATGAGAAGCATCCCGAGCAGCACGAGGAAGTCTCGGCTGCGGTGCTGCTCGTAGACCGCCCCCTTCGGCAGACGTTCAATTCGAACAATCAGAACGCCAAGCCCGAAGAGCAGAACAGCCGCATTGGCAAGGGCGATGTAGAGGCCGATGTCCGAGCCTGCAAAGGAGTGCACGGAGAAATCACCGAGAATACCGCTGCGCGTGAGGAATGTCCCGTAAAGGACAAAGGCATAGGAGAAGGTCGCCGCGAGATGAACGAGGTAAAATGCCCCGCGCCGCCCACGCGCAACAGAGATCAGATGAAGCAGAACACAGGCGAGCAGCCACGGGACAAGCGAGGAGTTCTCCACGGGATCCCAGCCCCAGTAGCCGCCCCACCCCAACACCTTGTACGCCCAGTAACCGCCGATGAAGATACCTGCTCCGAGGAATGCCCACGCGATCAGTGTCCAACGGCGCATCGGAGCGAGGAAACTGCCGTCCATCGGTGCCTTTATCATGCTCTCAAGAGAGTAGACGAACGGAACTGCAAGCAGCGCGTAGCCCACAAAGATGATCGGCGGATGCACCGCCATCCACGGATCCTGCAGCAGCGGATTCATCCCGTGCCCATCCATGGCAACAGTCTCTGCGGGAGCAAAGGGGCTCTTAAAGAGGACGAGGAGGACGAGCATCGCGGTGAGTGCGTGGTAGATCGTGCGCCCCGTCGCTGTCATCCGACCCTCGCGTGCAATCAGAACACCGACAACGGCGTGAATCACGAGCCAGAGGAGAAATGAGCCCTGCTGCCCCGCCCAGAATGCGGAGAGCTTGTAGAGCAGCGGCAGACTGATGGAGGAGTAACTGATAACGTAGGTGTAGCTGAAATCATCGTTTAGAATAATGACGAAGAGGAACGCCGCTGCACCAAGCGATGCGAGCCCTGCTAGGGCTGCACAGATCCGTCCTTCGGTTGTTTTTCCCTGCGTCTCACAGAACACTGCAGCAAGGGCAAAGAACAGAACCGCACCCAAGAATAACGTTCCGATCATACCTGAACCTTTCCTTTTTCCGCCTCATATTTCGACGGGCATTTGATGAGCAGCTTGTCCGCTGCGAACGCATCGCCCGTATATTTCCCAATCGCGACAACGTGGTACGCTTCATCAAAGTTATCGGGCTTTACACCCTTGTATCGGACGAGCATCGTCTCGCCCGTCTCCTCATCGGAGATGGAGAACACGAACATATTGTTCTCCATGTGAGGCTCGACAGTGTCGTCGGGCAGCCCCTTGACCTGCACATTCCGTTCGGAGGTACGCGCCTCTGCAACACTGACGTAGGGGGTTACGGAGTCCGCAAAGAAGTACCCCGCATATCCGATAAATCCAAGAATCAGTACAACGAAGAAGTATTTACGCATGACGATCCCCCCGTTTCATCAGCCAAACATACATAAGTGTCACATCGACAAGCGATAATATGAGCGTTCCGAGCATCACCGCATCCATATCGAGCCGCCCCGCCCCGTTGAGCACGGGCGACGGATGCAGCGAGAAAAACATCCGCGGCAGGATAAAGACGAGGAACGGAACCGCGATAAACGAAAAGAGTGCGTAGACCGCCGACGACGAGGCGCGTGCACGCTCGTCCCGCATCGTCATACGGAGCGTCACATATGCTCCATAGATGAGGAGCAGAACAAAGATTGTTGTCTGCCGCGGATCCCAGTTCCAATACGCGCCCCATGTGAGTTTTGAGAAGATTGCCCCGCTCCCCGTGGCGAGAAGCGTGAAGACCAATCCGAGCACAGCAGACCGCGCACTTTTTGTATCATAGCGAAGATTACGTGTTTTCAAATAACGTGCGCCCCAGTAGGCGGCGCAGAAGAATGCGATGACCGAAACCCAAGCACATGGGATGTGGAAGAAAGCAATGCGAACATAGTCACCCAGCCCCTCAGCAGGAGGGACGACGAAGAACACGGCGTAGAGCACAGCCAATGTCAGAGCGGCAATCACCCCGGCAAGCATGAGACCCCCATCTCTAACTCTCAATCCAGAGAGAATCAAACAACATCGACGCACCCACGGTGAGTGCCATATCATAGATCAGCATACCACCCAAGAGCGCCGGCTCTCCCCCACCCGCCGACAGAGAGATCGCAGGCAAGAGAATCGGAAGCATGGACGGGAGCAGCAGGACAGGAACGAGGCCCCCGCGTACACTCGCATTTGCGGCGACCGCCGCGAGCAGCGTATCCGCCGCCGCCATGCCCCATAGCCCTAAAAACAATGTGCCGACGAAGCAGGCATTGAGGACAAGCGGTGCATCCATCAGAATGATAACGAGCGGAAGAACGAATGCGGAAAGCACGACAAGCGTAATGAAATGCGCCGCCATCTTGCCGAAGAGAACCGCCTGTGCCGGAACGTAGATCCACAGAAAGAGCAGCGTCCCCGCTGCGGCCTCCTCCGCAAAGAGCCGCTCGCCCTGCAATGTTGCCGCAAAGAAGATCACGATCCAGAGGAGTGCCGACGCAAGGCGGACATCCATCGTCCCCCACGCGAGCGACATACTCAGAAAGGCAATCACCGTCAGTGCGAACATCCCCATCGTCACATAGCCGGCGCGGAGACGGATGCCGTCGAGGAGTTCTTTACGGGCGACATTGAGTGTCGCTCGTAAGATCGAAGCACGCATCCGCCGCCTTCCTTTCCTCCGGTTCATTCGTCGCCCACAGGATGAGCCGCCCCCTCTTCGCCGCTGCACGCGTTTCACTGAGGAGCAGCGCACGCCCATGTTCATCGAGAGCAAGCCCCGGCTCATCGAGCAGCCACACCTCGGCATCTGTGCCGAGAACGACGGCGAGTCGTACACGCTGGCGCATCCCCGTCGAGAGCTGCCCCGTCATACGTGGCAGAACCTCTGCGGGCAGTCCGACACGCGCGAGAAGCTCCTGCAAATATGCCTCCTCACATGAACCCCCGCGTGCGGAGAGCAGAAAACTGAGATTCTCCCGCACCGTCAGGCGCGTATACAGCTCCATCTCCGGCGTCGCCATCGCGAGTAGGCTGCGATAAGCCGCTCCGCTCACAGGAGCACCATCCAGAAATGTATCAACAGTCCCAGATGTCGGGAGTATGAGCCGTGCCGCAAGGCGCAGAAGCGTCGATTTCCCGCTGCCATTCGCGCCCGCAATCGCTGTTACGCAGCCGCCATGAAAGGAATGTGTCAGTTGATGCAGGACTTCACGCCCTTCAAACATTTGACTGACATCGTTCAAACGTATTTCAACCATATGCTATCCCTTCCATAACTTTGGTTTATTTTAACACAGGTATGAAAGAAAAATGAAATACATATTTTGTATTAACATTTTCTATAGCTGTAGGCTATTTCAAAAATGAACAAGCTTCATATCTCTTGATATTTGGGAAATAAGTGAAGCGGTCGGAACTTCATCGTGAAATTCCGACCGGCTTTTTATTATTTATCAGCATATATGAAATTTATTACATGATAGTGATATTCATCACGGCTAGTTTCGTAGGATGCCAAAAACAGCCGACATTGGAATCGACTCCAAACGTGCATCAATCGCAGCAACTTCCTCAGACGTGAGTGCGATGTCCGCAGCCCCCGCATTCTCTATGAGGCGTGCGCGTTTTCGTGTCCCCGGAATCGGCACGATGTACGGCTTCTTGCAGAGCATCCACGCGAGCGCAATCTGCCCGCAGGTCGCCCCCCTCTCCTCCGCGATGTTTTGGAGAAGTGCGAGCAGCTGACCGTTTTCCTCCATTGCCGCCGCACTGAACTGGGGCATCCGCGCACGCATATCTCCAGCCGCAAACACAGAGTTTTTGTCATACGCACCCGTAAGCACGCCATTCGCAAACGGAGAGAACGCGACAAAGCCAATGTTCCGTTCCTCAAGCACGGGAAAGAGCGATTCATATGCACGCGCCATCATGGAGTAGCGGTTCTGCACTGCCGTGAGCGGACAGACGGCGTGTGCACGGCGAATGTCCTCCTCCGTCGCCTCAGAGATGCCCCAGTGACGAATCTTTCCTGCCTGCATGAGCTCCCCCATCACACCCGCGACCTCCTCGGCAGGGATCTGCGGGTCAACACGGTGCTGATAGTAGAGGTCAATATAGTCCGTACCGAGTCTCTGCAGTGACGCATCCACAGACGCACGGATGGTTTCGGGACGCGCATCGGGAACAATCGGACTTTTCCCCTGCTTCAGCAGACTCATGTCGAAGTGAATGCCGAACTTCGTCGCGAGTACCACCTTGTCACGGTACGGCGCAAGTGCCGCCCCGACCAGTTTTTCATTGTCATGCGGATCATCGGGGGTTCCGTATACCTCCGCCGTGTCAAAGAGAGTGATGCCCATATCCACGGCAGCGGCGATCAGCTCACGCATCTCCTTCTTGTCGGCGGGCGCACCGTAGCTTTGACTCATGCCCATGCAGCCAAGCCCGACCGACGAAACGGTGAGTGTTCCAAGTTTGCGGTAGTTCATAATCCATCCTTTCCAAAGTATCTATGAAGCACACTGCATATGCGCCAAATCACAGCTCACTCAGGATGATTCGGCCGCTCCCTGCGAGTTCATACCGTCCAAGCCCCGCCGGTAAAAAGACGCTCTCCCCCTTTCGGAGCGGCAGAACCTCCCCACCCGCAGAGAGCGTCACCGCTCCGTCGACCACCGTGAAGGACTGAAAGGATTCCTCCCCGACACGAAACTGCGCCGTATCCTCGACAACGATCTCATATACCGTAAAATATGAACAGGAGGCAAGCTGACGCGCCCGTGCCCCCGCGAACACATCCATCGGGCGCACCATCTCAAAATGCTCCTGCGGCGGCGTGAGACTCGTCACATCGACTGCCTTGTCAATGTGCAGTGCGCGGGGCAGGCCATCCGTGCCGACACGTCCGTAATCATAGATGCGATACGTTGTATTGGAACTCTGCTGAATCTCACAAATAACGATTCCCTTACCGATGGCATGGAGGGTTCCGGCAGGGATGAAGAACACATCCCCTTTTTGCACGGGAACACGGTTTACCACATCGAGCAGAGTACCGTCCGCAATCCGCCGGACAAACTCCTCCCGCGTAATCGACGTGCGAAAACCATAGAGAAGGCACGCTCCCTCCTCCGCGTCGACAATGTACCACATCTCCGTCTTTCCGTACTCCCCTTCGACCCGCATGGCATAGTCATCATCCGGATGTACCTGCACAGAAAGATTGTCCTTTGCATCAATCAGTTTAATCAGCAATGGAAAATAGGGAAAACGTGCCGCACGGCGGCCAAGAGCCTCCGGTGCGCTCTCCAACCACGCCGCAAGGGTCTGCCCCGCCGCAGATCCGTTCGCGATGACGCTTTGTCCGTCTCTGTGACACGAGAGTTCCCAGCTCTCCGCAATGGTCGGAAGCGTCGTCTCTTTCCCATACTCCTGCTTCAGCTTCGTCCCGCCCCAGATATAATCCTTAAGCACCGGCATCAGTTTCATCGGATAACGCATAGTTCCTCCCTACAGCGATGGATGATATTTCTTTTATAGATTATATCATGTCATATGGGTTTTCAAGTATTTTTGAACGAATGAATGCACAATAAAAATCCCCCGATCGGCAATATGTACACACACCGATCAGAGGATTTTTTAGGGACTCAAACTTCGCATCTCAAAAACATACGTCAAGACTTGAAAACTTTGACTTTTAGGAAGAAAAATATATCCCTTATGCATATCACAGGTTTTGTAACAGCAGCATCGAAACTTCCGTCGGAAATCCTTGCAGTAGTTTTTGAACCTCTCCCTCATACAGAATCATCGGTTCTTGCAGTCATACGGCAAGCAGCGATACAAGAAGGTGCACTGCTTCCGCATAGCACAGGCAGAAAACTCGTCAATCGACAGATAAAATAGCTACCGATGCTCCGATCAATCCGTCGTCACCAGAACAAGCTGGTGCTTGCGATTGTTATGCTTTTCCATATTGTTTTGCAACCTCTTCCTGCAAGGCACGAATTGCAGGGTCATCCAAGTAATTTTGGATTGTTATGATGCGCTTGCCCTGCACTGCCATTCCTACACGATCTGCCAATTTTTCATGAACAACGATGACATCTGCCTCCGGCGGAATCTTTTCGATAGCAAAATGCTCGACATGAAGGTCAAGTCCGGCTTTTGAGAGTGCTCGGCGCATCGTACTCGCACCCATCGCGCTGCTCCCCATGCCTGCATCGCACGCAAATGCGATAAACGAATACCTTGTATCTTTGGCAGTTGCACTTCCCATCGTCTTTTGCAGGAAATCCAGCCCCTCTGCCTTCATCTGAGCAGACTGAGCTGCCGATGTGCTAAGAACATCCTCATCCTCTTTATTGGACAGCTTAAGGATAACGCTGGTAATAAGGAAGCTGACAAGTGTCGCAACTGTAACGCCCGCAATCACACCGATAAAATTCCCCTTCGGCGTCAATGCAAGATACGCAAAGATAGATCCGGGGGAGGGTCCCGCGACCAATCCCGCATCAAAGAACTGGAACGTCATAATGCCGCAAGCTGCGCCACCGATCATGGCGAGAATCGTGATCGGCTTCATCAGCACATAGGGGAAGTACATCTCGTGAATACCGCCGAGAAAGTGGATGATGATCGCGCCCGGTGCTGTACTCTTCGACGCCCCCTTTCCAAAGACGGCATAGGCGAGAAGAAGTCCGAGCCCCGCACCAGGATTCGAGGCAAGCATGAAATAAATGGACTTGCCGCTCTCTGCGGCATGCTGCATACCGAGCGGATAGTACACCCCCTGATCGATGACGTTGTTAAGAAAGAGTACCTTTGCCGGCTCATTGACAAGCGACAGGAGCGGGAGAATCCCCGTGCTGACAAGGGCTTGAATCGCAGCACTGATGAGAGCGTTTGCCTCCTGTACCGCAGGACCAATGATGGTGTTGGACAAAAGGCACAGGACAAATCCGAGAATGCCGAGTGAGAAGTTGTTAATCAGCATTTCAAAGCCTGTCGGAATGTGCTTCTCCAAAACACCATCCACGCGCTTCACGACCCATGCACTAAGTGGCCCCATAATCATTGCGCCGAGGAACATCGGGATCTCAGCACCGACAATCAGACCAATCGTACCGATGGTACCTGCGATCCCGCCACGCACATCATAGATAAGTTTTCCTCCGGCATACGCCAACAGAAGTGGCAGCAACATACTGACCATTGGTCCGACGAGAGTTGCAAACTTCTCATTCGGCATCCAACCGGTCGGAATAAACAATGCAGTGATGAAGCCCCATGCAATGAATGCCCCCATATTTGGAATCACCATTGCCGTCAGGAAGCCTCCGAACGCTTGGACCTTTGCCCGAAAATTGGATTTCATCTCCGATTCTCCTTTCATCTCACGTTTCTATTCCAGATTTGCGTGATACTGCCACAGCTCTTTTCCCACCATATGACGACGCTGTGCAATCAGACAGGCAACTGTATCCCCCCAGAGAAAAAGCGTCTGTTCAAACAGACTGGACATCGGCTGCTGTGAGCGGATCTCATCTGCGAGATACAGCTTTGTCTGCACAGGGATACGTACCATGAGATCGGTGATAGGCGCAAGCGGGCTGTTCGGATTCGAGCCAATGTGAATGATCGTTCCACCGAGCGACTTTGCTTTCTGCGCAATGCCGACGGGAATAATTGAGGAACCGCTGCCCGAACCGACGATGAGGACATCCTCCTCCGACATCGCAGGTTCGGTGATATCCCCTACGATGTGGATGTCAATGCCGAAGTGGCACATACGCTTTGCGAATGCCTCGAGCGACAGTTTCACACGACCGACGCCGACACAGAAAACCTTGCGCGCACCCGTAATGCGCTCGATGAATTCCTCCGTCTGCCGTTCTTCAATGCGGGAAAGCGCTGTACGGCATTCCTCCAAAACAAGAGCGGATGCTTCTGCATAATTCATCATTCTCTCCTCCCTCTGCTCACACAGACATGAGCAATTCTCTGAGTACACGGCAGTTCTCCGCATAACTGTATCCCTTGCGAAATACGCTCCCACTGCCCCCAACCAGCACATCCGCACCGGCTTTCACAAAGTCCGGAATCACATCGAACGATACTCTGCCATCAATTATAATACGTGCTTTGCTCTCATGCGCATCCAGTTTGCAGCGGCAGTCACGAATCTTCTCTGCCGCATAGGAAACGCGCTCCTCTCCCGCAGTACCGGCATAGCCCGGATTGATGAGCATGAGCAGAACGTAGTCCAATTCCGGCGCAATGTAGTCAAGAACATTGAGCGGTGTGGCTGGATTCAGTGCAACGCCTGCCTTGATTCCGGCGCCGCGAATAATTTGCAGCATCTTTTCGATATGACGCTCTGTCTCAACGTGAAAAACAATGCTCTCAACGCCGATGTCGATAAGCTCGTGAATGAAGAACTCATTCATCAGTGTCATGACGTGAACATCAAACGCCAACTTTGTGCGTGGACGAAGCTGCCGAATGATATCCAACCCGATCGGCATACTTGGACTAAAATGAGGTTCGACAAAGTCCACATGAAGCGTAGTGATTCCAGCCTCCTCCAGGGTTCGTACCTCGCGCTCCAGATTACACAGGTCGGCGCAGATCAGCGATGGTGCTATGGTGGTCTCTCTTTTTTTCAGCATCTCACATCTCCAATTTTAAGCAATTATATAATTGTCCTTTCTTGTTTTTACAGTTTATTCTATTCCGCTATTTTTGTCAATTAAAAAGTTGTTTTTTATTGTCTTTTATTTTATACTAGTTGTCGTTTCTGGGTTTTAGAAAAGAATGGTATATTTTATACTAGTTGTCGTTTCTGGGTTTTAGAAAAGAATGGTATCCTTTGAAAATATTTGCTACAATAGATGTAATGAATAACAGGAGGCATATATGGCACGTTTTTTAACAGAAGAACGACGCAATAAAATTGCAGAGAGCATTGTCACGAACGGCAGTATCAAGGTCAGTGATCTGATGGAGCAGTTCTCCGTATCCAAGGAAACAATACGAAAGGATCTGATCTATCTCGAACAGTTCGGCATCATCAAGAAAAGCCACGGCGGTGCACTCTCCGTATTGGAGCGTATGGAACGACCTCTGAAAGACCGTACAATGGAGGCGATGGAGCAAAAGCAGCTGATTGCTGAGTATGCGGCGACACTGATCGAGGACGATGCCGTTATCTTTATTGACTCCGGCAGCACAAATCTATGTTTGGCGAAGCTGCTGTACCTGCGAAAGAATTTAACCATTTTTACGAACTCCCTCAGTGTCGCAAATATGTTGGCAGAAAGCGAAAATCAAGTCCATATGTGTGGCGGTCTCCTAAGTGCGACAACAATGTCATTGGTTGGATTCGGCGCAACCTCATTTCTTGAAAAGGTTCACATGGACATTGCATTTCTCGGCTCGAGCGGCTTCCATGGACATAATGGTCCAACATCTATTGATTTCACAGATGCCGAGGTCAAAAAGACGGTCATCCGCAACACACGCACAAATATGGTTCTCGCCCACAGCGCGAAGGCTCGCTCGACAGCAGTTGTAGAGTACACCTCATGGAAGGATATTGACCTCCTAATTACGGATATGGGGCTGTGTGACAAAGAGGAACGAGCTCTTTCAAAGCGCGTCAAAATACATAAAGTCAACGAAGCATAGAGAATCATCATGAACATTGTAGAAATGGCAAATTACGTCACAGATGTATTTCCAGAAAACAAACCGTATTACAAAGAGCATATCAGGGACTATGGGACTGTGCTGGCTCACGTTTTTGCAATCGAGGCCATAACCATTCCAATAGAAAAGGATTTCAGTGTGGATTCAGAGAGTGAAACATTTCAGAAATATTGCAAGCTAATCCAATCTCTATGGGAAAATGGTGATGATGAAGTCAGAAATGTGATCGATGTAACCATCCTTGAAAGCATCTCTGATCATGAACAAATGTGGAAGTCTTTCGGCAGACATATCTCACAAGAATTCATTGACTATATCAACGATGAAGTACTGGGTGAAAATATTCTCATGAGCAGCATCCCACCTTTGATGAAAAATGAAAAAATATGACGTAAACGCACAAGAACAACAAAATGCCCCCAATCGATTAGAAACTTTGATCTAATCGATCGGGGGCATTACATTCAATATTACTTCTTCAATGCTGCATTCTTCTCAAGGATGAGGTTGAAGAGTTCCGTACCTGCGGGGACTTCCGTGAAATGCGTAATCGCCTCTTGGAATCCATGCTCCTTTATATAGCTCTGCACCTCAACCGCCTCTGGATCATCCGCATAGTCGAAATGGAGGGCTGCAGCAATGACGGTTGCCAGTGCCTCTGGCTTTTTGCCGCGCTCCATGAGCTGCGCTGCCGGCGAGACGAGGCGATCCTTTGCGCCGAGCTTGCGCTTCGGTCCACGTGCGACGCGCGTCACAGCGTCGGAGAGATGCGGATTCTTAAACCGTTCCTCTG
>ERZ772955.2069-NODE-2069-length-11396-cov-2.681245_pt1 | contig 11396 bp, 9 predicted proteins | sample MGYA00511133_ERZ772955 | MGnify/ENA primary metagenome ERZ772955 (study PRJEB29015, sample SAMEA2737914) | human oral metagenome | biome: human oral; feature: human-associated habitat; material: dental | place: China | collected 2149 ... | reverse complement strand
GTAACCGCACTTTGGGTTGTGGTTACCCTTGTGGTCGAAGGCGTAGATAAGAGAACTGTTCTCGTCTCTCATGTCTGTTCCGTCTGAGTTGGTGCACACGAAACGATTCCATGGAGCGTTGTAGTTCTGACTAGGGTCAGCACCAAATAATTTCGCTAGAGCACCAGTTGTGAACAGATTCTTGATCCACTCGGAGTTGTTCTTCTCCTGCTCCTTACCGGTAGCGTTGGACAGAGCCGTGTTGTACTTTGTGTCCCACTCAGACAAAATGGTGTTGACAATGTTGTCACGCTGAGACTCGTCACCCTCTGTGGTGAACTCCATGCCATACTTCTTGGCGGTGTCAAAGGTGGCCTTGTTGGCAGCAACCCATTCCTTTAAGGTCTGCTTCTTGGAGTTACCGCTCTTCTGCCAGTAGAAGTCACCGTCCTTCTTCAGTTCCTTCTCACTCTTGACCTGCGAGCCCTTACCGTCAGAAGACAGGGTGTTGGCCTGCAACTTGCACTCACCCTCTGTGATACCTGTCTCGTTGGCGTTCTTCTGCTCCTTGTTCTCGCCGTTTGAACGAACCAGACACTTTGACTTCTCGTCCGTTGGTGGATCTGGTTTCTTGAGGTTCTTGAGTTCATCGGGGGCATTCGCCTTGTCAGGCTCAGAACCAAGAATCAGGTTGTACAGCGATTGCTTGGCCTTGGCTGCGACTTCCTCAGCAGTCAGTTCTCGGGCATTGTAGAGTGTAGCGCCATATCCAACACGGTACCACGCCCAGTTGTTGAAGACGTTCTGGTCAGACGTGTCCATGATGACCTTGACGGCTGCTGCTGAGGCACCTCCAGCAAAGTCTGTCCAGAAGTTACCGATAGCGCCCAGGATGTTTCCTGTGCTCAGTCTGTTGATCGCGTTGCTCGTTGCTGTCTGAATACCATTGACAACACCCTTGACAACGGCTGTCGCCCCCAGTTTCAGACTGTCCATAAACCCGAAGTTGGACAGAGAACGGGCTGAACTCATGACCTTGATGTTGTCCCACTCACCAAGATAGTTAGTGTACCTGAGGTTGTAACCGAACAGTTCCAGACCAGTGTACTTCGAGGCCCTTTCAGGCTCCTTGACTGGTGCACCACCCTCAGGAAGAGTCTCAGCGTCTGGAACACCATCAAACACCCACAGAAGACCGCCCTTTGCGTTGGCTACCTCTGCATTCTGCGGACCAGTGCTGATGAACGGGTCCAGGAATCCCTGCATGGCCTCAGTATAGAAGTTAGGAACATCACAGTTGTGGTAGTAAGGTGTTCCTGCACCTATGGAGCCAGTACCACAGTTGAACTCTTTTCCGTCATTGGTAGCGTCAGCAGCCTGGTTAATGTATCCTGTACTGAACAGACGCCTGACGACATAGCCAAAGTTGTTAGGATCGTTCTCTCCATCTGCTTTATCAATCGTCTTGAAAAGGGATGTCTTGCCGTCATCATCTTTCTGTACATACGAGTTCGCTAAGCCAGAGACTTCCTTCTTGTAGTCATCCTCACTGTCAGCACGAACCAGAGAGCCAGTACTACTGCCTGTTCCTGAGTGTGTTGTGTCAACAGCCTGTAGACCAATACCCAGAATCATGAGTACTGCCATCAGAGACATTACTACAGCAGTAAAAGAACGGCGTCTGTTACTGGTGTATGAAACAGAGTCATCTGTTGCACTCATGTACACAGACCCGTTGCTGGTGCCTGAACGGCCACTAAGAATGCTTTGAAATCCTAACATTACAGCCATTTCCCTGTTGACATCGAATTAGTGGAAAATATCGAGGTGATGAACTGACGGATCAGAACAAAAAGTACTGGTGCTCTCAGAGTTTTAAAGAACACCAGTACTGAACAAGAATGTGGTTGAACTATCTAGTCACTATCAATGGCATAAAGAACTGCTTTGCATGTATCCGGCCTGCTTCCACATATAAGACAGTCGTAACCGTATCTCTTAGAGATTTTCAGGTAGTTGTCCTTGAAAGTCTTCACCTTCCTGAACCCAAGAGCAAGCAGCAGATCCTCGTTTCCTATCAGAGGAACACCTGGTTCAGTATCACGATTAGGAGTTCCGGGAGTCTTCAGCATGATCTCAATCCTGTCAGCACCATAAGCAGACATCTTTCTGAGAACACCAAAGGTCAGCAGAGTTCCAAAACCTTCTTTACGATACGCTGTTGACACACATACACAGTCGATCACACCAGTGATGTAGTCTGATCCGTCCTTCATCTTCTGATGGTGGTAGTGATAAAGAGCAAAACCGACAAACACTCCATCACTAATCTTGATGATGAGGTGATAGGTCTTGGCGTATGAGAACAGGGATCTAAGAACACCAACACCAAGAGACTCATTCGCTATGTGTTTAATCTCTCGTGGTAGAGAGGAGTAAGTCAGTCTTGGTGTGGTACTCTGATCTGTCATCTCCCAGTTTCCTTATCTTGTTTGTCCACACTGACACGTGTGAGAGAAGGTATGTTCAAACTGGAAGAAATATCGAGATCATCAGGTAGGAGATTACCTACAAGTGAAACAACATCACTCAGCACCATACTCTGACGACATGACAGAAGAGTAGGATCCTACACCATAGAAGACAGCGGTTCTTGCCATCTTTACAATGATCTGCTTGTATGCCTCATAGAACTCGTAAATCGGGATGGATCCGTCAACACCATCCTCGTCAACAACCCACTCAACACGCTTCCTCAGCAACCTGTCCGTCTTTGACTTGAGGTTCTCATCAGGAAGAAAAATGTCTCCGTCTCTGGGAGCACCAGCAACCACATTGACGATTCGTCCGCCGTCCCACTCACTTCTAGCGTTGTCTGACACACCTCTGAGCAGTTGCTTCTTGGCATGATAGAGAACCCTGTCTGAGTCCTCTCCGTTCAGGCTCACGCCCCACTTCTGCTGAGCGACAGCCAACTCGTTCTCCATCTCCTGATCCACCAGGTGCTTGAAGTCCTTTCCAAGGTCAATATGAATTGTGACAAGGTTCTCATATACTGGTGATGCTGGAGACACGTTAACCTCTTCATGAAGACTAGATACACATAACTATAGAGCGATCCAAAGTTTAAGGATGGCGCACATGTGATTCTAACAACAAAAACAACTAGAGTGATTCCACGTCATTTGAGAATCCACTCTAGTTGTTTTAGATGTATTGGTGAATAAATGCTCTGCTACTCTTCAGTGTTCTGAATCAGCGAGTTCTTGAACCGTGACAATGGGCGAATGCGTACAGCCTGCCTCTCTGGAACACTGATGTCATCGCCTGTGCGAGGATTCTTGGTTGTCCGAGCAGAAAGAGTCACTGTTGAGAAGGCCATGAAGCCGCTAATCTTCACCTCTCGTCCTTCATTAAGAGAGTCAGTAACCGTGCTCTCTAAGGCGCTCAGCACACGTTCCACAGCAGCCTTCTTCTCTCCTGTGGCGCTGGCAATAGTGTCAATAACCTCAGGGCGATTCATTGGGGCAGTCATAAGCAACTCCATTTTAATGAGATTCACAGAAAATTCAAGGTGAAATATCAGTTTGTCCGCAGCATCAAGCGTTTTTAATCATCGCTTCAGTCATTTTCAATCATTCAATCTTCATTGAAGCCCTAGTGTGTCGGGCCTCTGCAAGAATCGGGTTGTCATCATCAGTGCTGTTGTCAAAAGCAGGAGCAAGACCCTCACGTGCACGCTGCTTCGCCTCCTCAGCCTCACGAGCCGCCTTCTCCTCCGGATCCTCAAGAGTCGGCAGAGAGATGTTCTCCATCTTACGCTGCTCAATAACGCTTGCCACCAGGTAAGCAATCATACCCAGAACAACAACTCCAACAATAACAACAACTCCATAAGCAATGTAACCCCGAGTCGTGTAGTCAATCATAAGTACTCATTCCTTCAAACACTTGCATTCTTCTACTCTGTTCTTGCGGGCGGTTTCAGAGCAGATCAGACAACCCTGACAACCTTCCTGCCTTCAAACAGAGCCTTGACATAACGATTGTAGTTAGGCTGATAGTTAAGCACACTTCCGTCAGCAGAAGAAAGAATCTGATCAGCATTACTGATAACACCACGATTCTCCTTCACAAACTCCACGAACGGACCAAGAGGATCGTTCATCATCTCCTTAAGCCTGTTGAAGGTCTTCTGGTACTCCTTCTTAGGCAGAGAGTCAGCAATCTCCTTCTCTGTCTGTGTCATACTGAGCAGAGCGCCCATCTCATTCTTCAATACTGCTCTTGCTCTGTCATTTAGGTTGTATGACTCCACGAAGATCCCAAACACCGTCTCACCAAACGGCTTGTCAGACTTGAGAGCAGTTCTGAGATCTGTCAGATAGTCTTCAAGAGGATCCATAAGTTCCGTGTACAGGAAGGACTTCTCGATAATCTCCTGCTCCTCAACCATCTGCATTGTCATGTTGGCGTTCGAGGCAAAACCAGACTCAGGGGCGTCCTTACGACTGACCAGACCTTTCCTGTCAGCACGTCCAGAGTGAAAGAACTCCAGAACCTCCTCATTGGTGGCGTATCTACCCAATTCGTCAGACAACTTCTTCCTGACGGCAGCCACCTTCTTAATCTTCTGAAACCTTGATGGTGGAACCCCGAACGGCGCCTCTAACGCAGCAAGTTCCTTCTTGGTGTAGGTAATGATCCACTGGAACAGATAGTTCGTCGCTGACTTGTTGATCTTCTCAGGATCAAAGTGAGCAAGACCTTTCACCAGACCGTTCATTGCGGCAGCATAGAGAATGTCTTTCAGGTCATGACGAGAGTTGCGCATGTGTGAGGTTGTGATCATCTTCTGAATCTCACTGATAGTCAGAGGCTTGCACAACTCAGCGATGCTCTCACTGGCAAGTTTCTTCCATCTGGCTCTGACCTCAAGAGCGCTACGTTCATGTGGAAATAACTCGCCTCCGTGCTCAACAAGAATCCTCTCAGCCCGGCTCCCCTCGTGGAAGTAAGGAACATAGTAACGTAAGGCGTCAGTGGTCAGACGAGGATAGTCCATCTTCTGAGGTACGGTCATACAGTATCCTACCTGTCACAAACTTCTAGGAATGGATCTACGTACAGCAGACCTTGACACACCCGTTCCAGAAGAAACTGCCTGAGATCCGCTAGATAGTGGCCTCTGAGTTGGGTGCAGGGGATTAATCTCGCTGCTAATACTTGCCCCTGTTACTGATCCGTGTGCACCAAACCTGGTCTCAAGAGGAGAGGTGATGAACTCAGTCACGTCAATGCCCTGATCCATCATCTTCTTTCTCATCGCGTCAGACATGCTTCCAGGACGATAGAACTTGTCAGTCTTCTCATCCCACAGATAGAGTGGAGACGAACTGATCTTGGCATCCTCAGTGTTGCCGATTGTTGCAGTCACTTCCTGAATATGGGACACACGACGACGACCATCAGAGGTCTTGACGAGTTGAACAATCAGATCAATCGTGTTACCGATGCTGGAGTTGATGGCTCTAACTGGACGACCTGGAGCACCACTCATAGCAAACTCGGTCATCTTTGTCAAACAGTTCTGTGGATCCTCAGCGTGCATAGTGATCATTGAGCCACCAAGACCAGAGTTAGCGGCAACAAGGAAGTCTGCGAACTCTTTTCCTCGGACCTCACCAACAATCACCTTGTCAATTCTCATTCTCTGGAACTGTTGAACAACCCACGACAGAGAAGCGATGTCCTTCTCCTCCTTACCTGGCTTCCACAGAACAGAGTTCAGGTATGAGACATTCGGCTGAATGAGGTGCAACTCAGGAGTATCCTCAGCGACACCGATTCTCACATCATCAGAAAACAGTTTTGTGCAGGCTTCCATTACCGTTGACTTGCCTGCTCCGGTCGAGCCAGAAAAGGCCATAGTAAGGCCACTTTTTACAGCCGCCTCCATAAAATGAAACATCTCTGTACTCATAGATCCAGTGGAGGCAATCTGCTCTAAAGTTGTCAATGAGGCAACTCTGTTGGTAATAGTAATCTGCGCTGTCATACATGCCGGTGGGAGCACGATAGTGCATCGTCCAGCAACTTTGGTACCCCTGAATCTTGCAGACAGATAGCCTTCAAAAAGGTTCCCATGAGGATCCCATGGGTCTGTGCACCTGACAAGAGGAGCCAAGTGTGTGCCAATGGATTCCATGTACTCGTCCTCGTTCTTGAAGACGATGTTCATGGGGATCCTCTTACCTCCACGAGCCATAAAGAAGGAGTCAGGACCGTTAGCGGTTACCTCTGAGACTGCTGGATCTGAAAGAGCCTCAAGAACACTATTCCACTGTTGAGGAAGTCCTGCAACCATCTTCTGTTGCCTCTCCTTAAAAGTCTGCTGATTACTCCTTGCGAATATCGAAATCGCCTCATGTAGTAAAGCATTGGTAACACCTAAGATAAATATGAATGAATCCAGGTGTTTTAATAATTTCTCGTAAATCAAGCACACCAAAGCAGCACATAAAAAAAGACAATTATTCAACAGAGTTAAGGATACACGTCTTTTTGATAATTAGGCAGTAATCTCGACAACCTTATCACTGTGGGCGTCAATGCTGTCATTGTGAGCAATCACAACAACCTGACCCTTGCACACTTCCTTGATGGTCTCAATAATCGCCTCAGCACGAGAGTAATCCTGTGAGACAAGAACCTCATCAAGAATAATCAGGTTCCTTGATGTTCCTCCATTCAGAAGCATTGAGATGGCGATGCGCAAGGCGATAGCAGCAGCAGACATCTCACCGCCTGAAAGCATTCCAACAGGTCGCTTACGTCCATCAGCAAGAACAACTGATGCATTGAACTTCTTGTCAATCTCAAGCCGGACGAACTTTCCTGACGTGAACCTGCTGATGAGATCAGAAGCGTACTCCTCAATAACTGGAACAGAGTCCTCAATCCTGGCCTCCCTGAACCTCTCAATGAGTCCAGTTGTTGACACGGACTCCTCGGCCTGCCTGAGCATGTTCCTGTACTTCTCTATCTCCTTGTCCAAGCGCTCAACAGTCTTCTGAGACGACTCCAGCCTGGCTCTGAGAACGTCCTGCTCTGACTCAACCTCTACCACTGCAAGACCAGCCTTGTGAGCAGCCTCCACAGCCTTGTCAACCTTGCTTCTGAGCGACTGGACCTTCTTCAGTGATACAACATCTGTGTTCTTGCTCTGATTGCTCAGTCTGTCAATCTCAGCGTTCTGCTGCTCAATCCTGTCAGAAATCTCACTAGCCCTATCCAGAAGAGACTCATACTTCCTCCTGGTCTCATCCTGCTCCTTAGCCTTCACGAGAATCTTGGTCGCTGACTTCACCTCTGTCTCAGCAACCTTGATCTGTGCAAGCACCTTAACTCTCTCATCCTCGTCAGACTTGATGCTCTCAGCAGTCTTCTCTCTGTTCTCGATAGCCTCAATTAGAGAGTCATACTTACCCACAGTCTCCTGTAGCCTTGGAACCGACCTTTTAGCACCAGTGACCTTCTTCTTTAACTCACCAACAGAGTTCTGGCACTCCTCGATCTCCTTGTTCAACTTGTCAAGAACCACACTGATGCTGTCAACCTTCTGCAGACATGTCGGACAAGTGCCCTCGCCTCCTGTAAGAGCGTCCACTGCCTTAGAGAGTTTTCTCTCCTCTGACTCATGCATCCTGATACTTGCAGTACTCTCAGAGATGACTGACTTCGCCTCATCAATCTTGTCAAGAGTCTTCTGTCTTCCCTTTATGGCAGCATCCAGGTCTTTGACACTGGAGATGCTTAGGATTCTCTCAAACTCACTCAGGTTCTCTCTTGAATCTGAGAGACGAGAGTCAATTTCTTTCAAGTCTCTTTGAAGAACAGAACGAGCAGAACGAGCAGAAGACAACTCCTCCTGAGCCTCATCAAGCGATGACACAACTCCACCAGAAAGACTCTTCATCTCCTTCTTCAGGTCGTTCTTTCTCGTAACAGTCTCATCAAGATCTGATCTCAGCGACTCCAGTTGAGCCTTGGCGTTAGACGTCTTCTGCCTGATAGACTCCTGCTGCTCATACGACTCATTTGCACTATTGTACTCACAGGAAACTGAGTCCTTGTTGCTCTGCGCCTCCTGCTCGCTGACTCTCAGGGCAATCAGTTTCTCTTCATTGCTGTCAATCTTGGATGACAGTTCTTCAATCTCCTTGTGCAGTCTTGTCGCCTCATCCTCGTCAACAGATGTTGATGCAAGAGACTTCTTGATACTTGTGCTCTCCTCTCTGGCCTTCTTAAGTGCTGCTGTGGCGGATGAGATACCAGTCAGTTTCTCAATAACCTGGGCGCGCTCTGACGGACTTGCTGTCACCAGTGAGTCAACCTGCTTCTGCTGAACAAGAACAGCAGCCAGAAACCCCTTACTGTCCATCTTGAGGCGCTGCCTGATGTAGATCTCAGCACTTGTGACAGACGACCCTGCCTTGTGAGTGTCATCACTAAAAACAGGATCAGAACCATCCTCAGTCTCAGGTGCTTCCCACACGTCACACTCAGCCGATCCAGACTTTGAGATGATACGACGTTCAACCTTCATGACCGTATCATCCACGTTCAGAACCACCGAGGCGAAGAACTTGTCCTCACCCCACTTGGCCTGATCCCTCATGATTGCTGAGTTCTTAGACACACCACGCGGCTTGACACCGAAAAGCACCCAGGCAACAGAGTCAACGATACTTGACTTCCCGGCACCAGTAGCACCACGAATAGCCGTCACGCCTTCAGAAGCAGGCTCAAACAGGAAGTTCTCGTGATGACGAATGTTTGAAAGGCTGACTGACCTAAGACTGATACTCACTGAACTCTCCCTATGTGCAACAACATACTCTTGCTAATCTTAACCACACAGAATAGTGCGCCAAATAGATTGACCTTGATAGTGCTTTAGGGTAGACAGAAAGCAGTCATGGTTGCGAGATACAACAACCATGACTGCCGATTCAGAGTATATTCAGAAGTACAATCAACTACTTCTGACTTGCATCGCTTCCAGTCTGCTGCGGGTGAACACCACTCATTGATGATGACAGCCTGATAGCATCCAGAAGAGTGTACGGAGCAAACTTCCACTGTCCGTCAACATAGACCATCTCCAGAGAGAATGCTGGAGCATTGTTGGAGAAGACCTGTAACGGCACATAGGCTGTTCCAGTCTCAGAGTCGAGATAGACGTACTTGTAAAGGTCGCTGGACCTGGCCTCAATCTTTCCGTCATTGTTGCCATCAAGTAAGGAGGAGACCTTGACAAGAGACTGATAGGTGGTCTTTCTCAGATCGTTGTCAAAGTCGTTGGTGAACCTGGTCAGTGAGTCAATGGTGGACATGTCAGCAAGAGTGTTTCTGTCTGCTGATGAGTCCTCGAAAGCCTTGACTCGATCATCTGCTGACAGGTTCGCTGAGTGCTTGTTCGCAGCAGTAAGAAGAGTAGCAGCCGCAGCCATAGCAGACGCCTTGTCCTTGTCAGACGATGCTCCAGACACCGATCTGGATACCTTCTGAACCTGCTGGCCTGAACCCGAACCGCCTGACTCGTTCTTGGAGATGCTGACAACAGCAAGAGCAGCCGCCAGACAGACTATCACAAGAGACATCAGCACTGTTACAATACCCTGTTTTGTTCTTGTATATGCAACAAATTTGTTAGGGTGGATAACAGCCTTTCTTGTAGAAGTCTTCTTAGCGGAGACACCTCCAGAAGAACTCTTTTCAGGCTTTGTCCTTGTCTTGCTTGATGGCGACTTGCTTCTACTCACTGGCTCTCCACATCGCTTTCGTCCTTGTCATCTTCAACATCTGTCTCAGTGCTCTTGGATGACTGGTACTTCCTGTAGTCAATGTACATAATGACGCCAATAACCAGCATCGCTATGATCCATACAGCACCTACAGCATACCATCTGTACGGATAGAGTTCTATGAACTTAGGAAGCCAACTCATTCCAGCGCTCTTGACCATCTGCACAAACTCGGCTGTCAGACCTTGCTTGTTGAGCCAGACAATGGAGTCACCCAGGAACGCTTTTGCTCTGTAGTCCATCCACGCCATGACAAGAGTTGTGACAACAGGGAAGAACATGACTATAGATGACCAGAATGTTGGGTTTCTCCAGAACCGTACTGGTTTGTCAGACTTCTTTCTGGTTTCTTGTACATCAAGAATTCTGTCAGTTTTCTCTGTCTTGTCAACATTCTTCTTGTGAAGACTGTTCTGTATGAATGAAGCCTCTGACTCAGATAGTCTTCGTCCTGCCATCTTTCAACCACCTCAATAACCACCAGAAAAGCCTTCTATTTATGTCATTCTTTTCTGTGCTGGTGTATTCTTGCTATTACCTGAATTCCCTGTTAGTTACTTCTATAGTCTCTCTCCAAGAGCCCTCACAAAATCAGCAGACAGTGCATCTATCTTCTTCGTGTTGATCTCTGAGGCATCCATCTGATCTATCAGAGTATATGCATCATCAAAGTTGTTTGTACTGACAGCAGCATCAATAACCGCCAAGGAAAGTTTATGTGCCATGTCTATATCATTAGACACAACTCCAAGACCACCCATAACACCTGATGTGACGCTGGTGTCTACCAGTTTCTCATCAGACTTCTCGTCCCAGGTCAGTGTTGTTGCTGCCTGAGTCTTCATCCAGATACGGTGCTTGTCCTCCAGATCCGCGAAACTCATGGGGCTAATACCCATCTCGGTTGCGATCTCGTCTCCAGCGAATGTGGTCCGGTCTTTGAAGCGCTTCTTCAGTCTCTTGATGGCCTTGGAGCGGCCTCGTTGGAACGTGCTGAGTTCCTTACCAAGATGAGCCTGTGGCAGGTCGTAAGGCCAGCGGCGAAGAACGTCGTCAAGGTATCCTGAGAACGGAACGGCCTTGGACTCGTCAAACTTCTCAATGGCCTGAATCACCCATAGAAGAACCTGTGAGTTCCTGTCCTCGTCATCTGGAAGGAAGATCTTGATGGTGTCCATGCTGCGTTTGATGAGACTCTTTCCAAAACGTTTGTAGAAGAGGACCAGACCTTCCTTGAACTCGTCAGTGAAGTCCACCATCTCACGTCTACGAGCCTGAACCTTCTTGCTCATTGCAAGACCGTGCTTGGACAGAATCTCGTCGGCAATGTCCTTCACGTACCCTGTAGAGCCGCAGTACGCCTTCCAGAGTCCTGGCTCAATCTCACAGACTCTGGCAATGCCCAGAAGAGCCTCACGGATCTCATCAGCAACCTCCACCCCAGAACGGAATGACACGATACCTACATCACGAAGCGGAGCAGCCAGAAAACCCTCCGTCTCAGTCATGTTGTCCCAGACCCTTGGAGGAAAGATGAAGTCAGTCAAC
>ERZ772955.2067-NODE-2067-length-11400-cov-2.972411_pt1 | contig 11400 bp, 10 predicted proteins | sample MGYA00511133_ERZ772955 | MGnify/ENA primary metagenome ERZ772955 (study PRJEB29015, sample SAMEA2737914) | human oral metagenome | biome: human oral; feature: human-associated habitat; material: dental | place: China | collected 2149 ... | reverse complement strand
AACGATGATGCCCTGCTAACCATGATTGAGCGAAAGACCAGAGAGTACTGGATGATTCGCATCCACGGTCGTAATCCGAACGGCGTCATGGATGCTCTGTCAACAGTTTATTCTCAGTTCGAGGAACACTGGGATGATGTCTTCAAGACAATCACCACAGATAACGGTTCCGAGTTTTCGACACTGTCTGACTTGGAGGTCCTAAGTAAAACACTGGTATAATTTGCCCATCCCTACACATCCTACGAGAAAGGATTTGTTGAGCGACATAACGGATTAATTCGCAGGTTCATTACGAAAGAAAAGCGGATTGACAGCTATTCCGATGAGCAGATAGCTCAGGTCGAACTCTGGTGTAACGGGTTACCTAGGAGACTTCTCGGATACCGAACACCAGATGAACTCTTCGCGGCCGAACTAGACAGGATTTACTCTTGTGCTGCCTGATGGACTATTTAGGGGGATAATGTTCAACTTGTTATTGCAATTTTCGGTATTTTTGAGGTGCAAAATATTGTCTTATTTTAGAAAAGCTATGGGGCTAACTCCATAGCTTTTCTATTTATTGTGCTTATCTAATTGATTTTACTAAGATGCTTTCACTCGTTTTAATTATACTTTTAAAATCTTCATAGCTTGTTGCCTCACTCGGAACCTTCAGCCCAAGCTTAGTAATACTAATATCTTTTCTAGCTGACACATTTCCTTCGTACGTTGAACCTTCATTCATCATCAGGCACTTACTCCCAGAGTCGATTGAATCAGGATATATATAATATCCGCACTTAGAATCAAACCTAAACATATAGGCAAGAACCTGAAGATAGTCTTTGTTACCAATGTTATCAATTGGTTTGTATTTAGCATCGGCAATGACTCTATCAGCAGCCTCCTTCCCTATGAAGTCCGGATATATCAAGCCGATTCCACTAGCGAAAAGCCTTTGAGCTCCACTACCTGACTTATTCATTGGGTGGTAGAACATATCGCTGATAAGTGAGTTAATGTACTCCTCCCACAGCCAAGCGCCATCAAATAAAATACCGTATACTTTTCGTTGTCCAACTCCGAGTTTATGCTTTTGATTCTGAAGAATTAATATACAAAGCCTCTGCAGATCTCTATATTCGTGGTAGTACGCATGACGAATGGTGTTTTTCCTGTTAGCCTCTAATATAGTTCTTCTATCAGAGGCTTTATATCGAGGCGTGGAATCTACGACGAGTTTTATCTCATCCTTTACGTTATTAAGTAGTTTATGACCATAAGACTTGCTCTTTATATGCTCAATCGTATGCCTCACAAGCTCCATGAGATAGTTGTCAAAAGAATACTCCCTCTGGTTATATGCGATATCACCTACAAATGGAATATTATTTTTGATATGTCTAGCAATATCAATTGTTCCCCGAACGTTGCCATCATTGTATTTATTGTGTATGTATGTCTTGAATGCGCCCTTTCTAGAAGCAACTTTGAGGTAATGAGGAAACAGGAAAAGCAGCAAATTAAACATCCGCTCTTCCTGATTAGCGTTCGTATCGAGACTTATGAAATTAGGAAAATCCAGTACCTTTTCTAATAGGTACTGGAAGAAATAGTCGTTTTCACCACGGCTAAACCTCGACTCTATGATAAGACGTTCATCGCTCGAGCCAAGAAATCCCATGACATTTCCCGTGCAGTACATATCATTACAGCTTTGTAGAATCATCTGATTCTTGGTTATGTCTTCCGCATCCTTGATTATCTCGGGGAATACGAACACACCTTCTCGTTCAAGCTGCTCAAGTGTCTTGTCGGAAACGCACGAGGCTATGGATTTTACTTGATAGAATTTCTCTTTTTCACGAGATTCATTATCCTTAATTTTCATTGGATTCATCTGTAACACCTTCATCTAAGGCAGAATATCCATAAACACTAGCGAACCTCTGCATGATTCCCTTTTCATCATATAGGCCACGCACATATTCTTGTAATAAAGGGGCAAGGAAGTCTTCCCACAGCTGGTTAAAGTCCATATCTTTGAGATTAAGAAAATACGAAGCACCTATCTGATAGTCTTCATTTAATCCCTCAGTATTTTTAATCGCTTCATTTAATTCATCCATTCTTTTTTTTTGCTTCAGTTCTAATATTAGTATCCGAAAGTGTATCGAGCATTTTTTGCGTTGATTTAGCCCCAATCTCAACAAACCTAAATCTTCTTCGCATCGCAAAATCGAAGCTATCTACGGACCTATCGATATCATTCATAGTGCCTATGATATATACATTCTCAGGTATGTAGAACTTCTCATCTGGGTTAACGTGCATATTTGAGTATTGAGTTGCTACTTCCCCAGCCTGTCCACGGTATCCTGGATCGATTGCAAAGAATAACTCACCGAGGATCTTTGAAATCTCTCCGCGGTTGATTTCATCGATAATGAAGATGTATTTTTTTAATGGTTCTTCTTCGACTTTTGTCTTTCGGTTAGTCTTCCCTGCTTCTTTGATGGCTTTAAATAGAGCAAAATCGTATGAGTAGTTCTGCGTGCCGAATTGCTTACCGAAAAACTTCGTAATATCGCTTACTTTATTGAATCCGAATCCAGACTCGAGCATCTTTCGTAATTCATCGATATTCAAGCTTAGCTTATTTACTGTTTCATTTCCTGGTATTGCAAGATAAATATGCTTATCATCCATATTGGTGATAGTAAACTTGTTACCTTTAATAGTTTTAAATTCATCTTCTCCAAACTCAATATCTGCGAAGAATTCCTCAAGTGCGGTGTTTGAAGATATTTCTTTCTCCCTTACCTCTTTAGGCTTCTGAGAATCCTCAAAGTTTCGTCTTGCTCTATCTACAAAACTTTTAAATATACCGTCTTGTAGCTCAAACCCCATGCTTCCATCTTCGTTCATTTTAGGTCTTAAACCTTCAACGAAATCTGAATAATCATAACTTGGATGGAATTGGACAAACTCGACTTGTCTCCTCTGCGCCTCGGTTAAATCAGCCCATTTGTCTGTGTAACCACCACTTATTATGTCTGCGGCTATTTGCTTAGAAAGATATGTTTTCCCCGTACCCGGTGCCCCTCTAAATACTATATTCTTAGATTTTAGAAGCCATCCTGAATACATTTTAGTCAAAGCAACTTTATCTTTTGAATTCATGTTTTTATTTGTTTTGTTTTTTGGCGCAATCATAAAGCCCAGTTTCTTTAAAAATGCTCTTGCAGTACGCGATCCACATCCTAAAGTAGTAATATCTGGTGTTTGTCCTTCAAGGTACTTAGCTACTGCAATTACATATTTAGGGGGATACCTCTTTCCTTCATCGTTTATAAGATCATATCCAGTACTTTGATTATTGTGTGGAATACCATGCTGATCAATATACTCTAACGCATCATTAATACTTTTGGTTTTTACATTTGGAACAGCCATCGTTAATCTCCGTTTGTTCTTTCTCCTTAATCACATGAAAGTTTTTATATAATATATTTGTTTAATTATATTAATATAATTATCCTCACGCAATATATTGTAAATATTTAACTTCTGAAAAGACAGTCACTTTCGGTATTTCATAAACACTTTTGGTTATGAGGAAAAATTTCTCGATCTTCATCCATATATCAAAGACTTCAGAGATTTAAAAGAAGAGTACGTAAGATTTAATTCTAGAAATGCTGGTAACCCCTTAAAAGCTGCTGAAGAAATAGATTCCCTAATACACAAATACTGCAGTAGTGAATATCACATATTCGTTCAATTCGGGAATTTATTACGAAAATACAAGAATCCCATTATTAACTCATTCATAATGGTGGATAGGCTCGGACCAGACGGTATATATAACAGTCGTCTTTCTAACGGTCCAATTGAATCTTTAAATCGCAAAGTAAAAGACCTAAAACGACTAGGTAGAGGATTTCGAAACTTCGAACATATGAAAAATCGATTCCTTTTTGCTACTCGTAAAAATCCAATTTACAAAGGCTAATTATTAAACCAATGATGTTTTCCCATGCAAAATGGATTGGGCAAACTGCCCAATCCATTTACATTTCGTAAGACCCTAAAACCAGACCCTAAAATTCGCCCCTAACAAACTTTGGCAAACCCTAAAAAACTTTGATGACCCCTATTAAAAGTAATGCCAACTGATAAAAGTATTGCAGCTTTATACCATAAGATTTCAGAGTTGGATAAACGCACTTCATCTATCCCTACATGGGGAGATGCGGTGGTCTGGGGAGAGCTGCATAAGTCATCTGAATTTCAGAATTATTGGGATTAGTGACCAACACGTTTTGTCCTATAACCCCTTAAAGGTTATCAGTTAAACATGATTTCCATAAATCCCTAATTGAACGCTCCTTTCGGAGCGTGCTTTCTGTGTGTATCCATCATTCCATCTCAATATGTCCATTAATATCCTTTTGTATAAATGGCATATAATCAAGGTTTTTGTTATCGGATCTAGTCTTATTATCCAGTTTATTTCTGTTTATCCGATTTTTTTGCAAGCATGGAACTCCAATTTATTCTTTAGCATTCATTTTTACCTCTGAAATAAATATACCATTTTCACTATTTTTTAACATTTCAGAAATCAAATTTTTAGAAAAAGTCACAGTACTATTACCTATATCAGCCTCAAACATATCCGAATATTTTTCTTGCAACAATTTTGAAAGAATACTACTAATGCCACAGTTTAATAACGCAATTTTAGTTTTATCATCTGTTCCGTATTTTATTTTTAGATAAAGGGACTCTTCGATAAGTTCTAAAGAATATAGTACTTCTATATATTTTACTATTTCATTGTCTATAAAATCATATTCCTCTTTTAATCTTACGATAGCTAAATTAACCTTCTCATATTCATCTTTTTCTGTAATATCAGTCCAATATTCTCTATGTCCACCTCTGGTTTTATCCCCCCATTTGCCAACATAAACAATTCTTGATTGTTCTTCTCTAAGTGTATTCCAATATCCAACCACCTCATCTGTCATTACTTTCATGGTAAATCCCATTATTCTCCAGTTAATTAGCATTTTGTAAAAACTTTGTGCTTCATGTTCTCTCAAACGCTTTAAATTATTGTATTCTCCGTTACTATCATTTATTTTAGAAAAAAATAAATGATCTATTATATTGAAAACTGTGTCTATACTTTGAGCTATATTTATGTTTTCTATCTCATTATCTATTTGCTTCTCTATTTCAAGTATACTGAATATATTAATATTATTTTCAAAACATAACTGCCCAACTTTTGTTTTTGCCTTATTTGAGTTATTGTCTGTTATAACATCGCTATGAGAAATATTTTCTAGAATTTCTTCTGCCTTTTTCTTTTTAACTTCATCAGAATCAGAATTAACTAACAGTGGATTTTTTATATCATCAACAATTTTATCATAATCTTCAACTAATATTTTTCGTCCTTTGACAAAATTTTCTACTTTAAAATTTTGTCTACAATATCCGCCTTTAACAATATGAATTTCTGGCAACAAGTATTTTAAATCTCCAGTGCTATTATTAAAAATCTCTCCAAATCTACATACCCTTCCAATTAAATTTTTAAAAGACGATGGCGATAAATAACTATTCCCTCTCCAAGGATCTAATATAAACATCTTTGTTGCAGGAATATTTACTCCTTCAAGTAATGTAGAATTAGCAATAAGCATTTTTATTTCTGGTAAATCAACATATAAGTCCTCTATAAAATACCTTATTGGCTCTGGTATTGAACCATGATGATAAATAACTCCTTTTTCAATATAATCAGCTAATTTATAATCCTCGTGTACATATTCCCTCAAATCACTAGCAGCTTTATTAAGTCTAAGCATTTGTCTTTCAGGGAGTTTAGAAAATAGTTTAAACGCAAAATTTTCAAGCTTTTTAGGACTGTTTAAATATATTATATTTTTGTTATCACAATTTGTAATAACAACATCTGCGTCGTCTCCTAATTCATTGACCTGTAAATCAATCAGCTTGTCCTTCATCGTAGAATATTGATCTAATAAAACTTTCTTATTGTTCTCCAAATCGTAAAAATAAAACATTTCTGACTTAACATTTTCAACAACACTATACCATTCATCAACATTCGGGAGACATTCAATCTTTAAACTTTCTTTAGATCTTAAGAATGGCGTCAAATATTTGCAAACAAGGTTTTCGTTTCTTTTTTTGCAAATAATAATAACAGAAGCCAAGATCACACTGCGTCTATTTTCATCTGAAAATTCATCTAATATATTATGTGCTTCATCAATAACTAATAAATCAAATTTCAAATTTGGGTTATTCTGTAGCAATCTCAACAGTCTTTCTTGAGTTAACACAGCAATTATTTCATTATCTTTATCACTATACATTTCTGGATATGTTATTATTTTCCTATATCCAAATTTATTTATAATCCTTTTCTTCGTTTGCACCAAAAGAGATTTTGTAGGAGAAATGATACATATTTTTTTAAATTTAGTGTGTTCAATAAATGATAATATCAATTCCGTTTTCCCATACGATGTTGGAGCCACAATAATCTGCGATTTTAATTTTGATTCTGTAGCTTCCTTAAATAATTCAAACTGCCCTATTGTTTGATACGAATTATTCCATTTAAATTCATCACTCTCTATACTATTTATTTCAGTATAGATATTCCCATATCTCTCTGAATAATTTAGATTGTTTTCTATAAATTTTGATATGGGGATAAGCCCTTTATTCAAACTTAATTCGTATAGCGGTTTATAATCATCTGTTATTTTGCTATACAATAAAAATAATCTGTATCCTAATCTTTGTAGATTTTTATTATCCAATCCAGTCAAAAAAATCCCTATAGATAATATTTTTTCTAGTTCTTCATCTGATAACTCTATACCTATCTGTAACTTTTTATATAGTTCTGGAAATTCAGTGTTATAAAGCTTCCTCAATGTTAATTTATCCACTTCAAACCTCCTATACTAATGTCACTAAAAAATCTATTATTGCTTGATATGTTTGTTTTTGTATTGCAATTAATTTCAATTTTGAAAATTTATTAGAGCTTAATATCGAATTGTACAGTTTTCTTAGTTCTATTGAATCTATTGTAGAATTAAATATGCAAAACACAGTACCACCTAAAATAACATTTTTATCGTTGCTTAAACATGAGTTGCTATTTTTATTAAGTATATTAACTATAGTATTTTTTTCACTAGTATCATCCAATGCACTCCTAACGCTATTCACTGCATTTAACCATAATTGTGAATTGTGCATATTCAGTCGTGTATCTAAATCTCTTTTAGCAGTATTGATTCTTTCTCGTACCTTTTCAGTAGAAGTTTTTAGTTTACCTAATTCTCCCGCTTTTGATTCTATAATCCATAAATCTTTATTAGGATCAACAGCAATAATATCAAAACCCTTTTTTACATTTCTTTCTTCTAAATTAAAAAATGGTGAAACTATTTTAATATCAGTAAATTCTCTAATCAGCACATTTAACAATAACTCACCTATCACTCCTACTTTTCTATTTATATTACTTGGAATTCTATGATTTACCAATTCTTTTACAGTTTCATTAAATGAATGATAATTGAGTCCTGAAACAAGAGCATATTCTCCATGACAAATTTCAACCAATTGCTCTTTTATTTTATCCTTTAATTCATCACCTAGATTATGAATTTCTAATATAATACTTTCTCCAATTTTTCTTTCAATTACATCATTCATTATACTTTTCCTTTTATTGTAATTAAGACTTATACTCTCCAGTAGCCTCTCTTATCATTCCGTCATGCCAATCTACCGTCTCTAATGGCATTTCATGATATTTATCAAATACTTCATACAGATACTTATACTTGACCTTATTTTCAATAATCTTCTTCAAAGAATCTGTATCCATTGAAATAATCTTCATGCCTGTAATAGTTTCTTCATCTCTGGTATATAGGATTATTTTTCTATACCTAAAATCTGAAATCACATTTTTATCTAAGTATGTGCTGACAAACAAACTGTAATCGAACGGATTATTAAACCTAATTCTGCAATATCTCCTAAATGTCTTTAAACAGGCTCCATCTCTATTTTTCTTTGATTGTTTCCGCATACAAGAGTTGCTACAAATAATAGCGAATGTTTAAGATAATAGGTGTATGCTTAATATTCATATATAATATCTGCATAACTTCCAGCTACATGTGTCTTAGGCAATAAATTAGCTTCTAATTATAACTTCATGAAGTCCAAGATATTCCATTGTCTTTCACTTACTTTATGCCATATATAATTCCCAAAATATATTCAAAGATAGTTGGTATTGCAGTCTCATCTGCAACACTTTATTCTATTCGCTTATCATCTCGTGTTTCAAAATAATTTAGTATCTCTATAAGCACAGAATCATTAAAATTCTAATCAATAAAGTCTATAGGTAATTTATTTCACCTGAGTTTAAAATAATCAAATAACTGCTGACAAACATATCCATTATAATATTCACCGTATGCCTTGAGTTTCTCATTAACAATATATTCTGAATTTTCAAAATGAGACATATAGCCAAGTAGTCCTATAAAACACACTAAGTCATCGGAATAAATTCCTGCATAAGCCTTATACCAAGCATTATCCCATTCACAAATTATCTTATATAATTTTTTATATAATTCCAGTTGAGTTTCATTAAGCTGAAACCATTTTGCATTTAGCAGCCTTTTCTCCGTTCCCTCAGCAAAGGAATGATAGTGTAATTCATCACACAAGGATTTTAACAGCTTTGAAATAATTCCCACCATCATATCTGCCATACGCAAGCCATAACTATCTTTTGAATTTTTCTCTGTCACATTAGACAGTCCCATTACAACTGCAGCTTGCATTGTCCTGCTGGCTTCGTTCTGCTCTCCCTCTTTATCTAAAACTAAGGAGTAATTATTAATCTGTTCTTCCTGCAAATATTTCGCAAAACCGTCAAATGGCATATGATAATCCCATTGCAATTTTGGAATAGCTGAAATATCGTCCAATATATACAGTAAATTTTCAAAGGCTTCATTCTCAAGCTCTTTAAGACTTATATTTGAGCGGTTAAATTCAATTCGTTCTCTAAAAAATCTTTTCAATTCATCTACAAATTCTTCTGGATTATCGTAAATACTTTTGATAACATTCTGAGGACGATAAGTAACAAGAGCTTTTGTAATGGAATACTTAACTGCATCTGCATTTATAATTAAGTTATTCTGATAGCCTTCAAAAAGTTGCAAAACCAAATATTCTATCTTACTCGCAACAGAAAAATACAACTTGGTACTTTCATCGAAAATGGCTAAGAAGTCCATCATAAACTGTATGTTGGCTTTATCGAGCGAAGCAAATCCACATTCAAACTTCTTTTGCTTCAAGGTTGTACTTTTTAATTCTCCGTTTTTATCTTTACGGTCTGCATATTTACTTTCAAAATCCTTATATTTATTGAAAGCTTCTTTTTCTTTTTCTTTAGACCAACCAACTATAACAGTGACAAAATTGTCATAATAATTTGTAGCAGTTACGGTATTATAGTTGATTTTTCTACTGTGTTCAGACTCATCATAATAAAATTTGTATGTATCCATAACTGTTCTGTCTCCTTTTGTTTTTCCCTCGTTACGAATCCATGCGTACAGATGTTCCCTGCTGTGATAACCAAGTTGGTGCACCGTATCTGTAACAGATCCTATCTGATGATAAATACGTAGCACCTTTACCATCTGTCTTTTGAATACATCAATGCCTTCTTTTAGAGTCTCAATATGTGTTCAAGTTTTTATCCGCCCCATCCTCTCCTCAAAGTCATGTGCATTATCTTTTATACTGTTCGATAATTTAAACAAAACTGGAATTTATCTCTACCTTTAAGTAGGCAGTTCTTTACACTCTGTTTCCACTTTCATCAAAAGTATTCTTTAAAGCTTTTTCAGTAGATATCATAATTACAACAAAACTTATCATTTGAATTATTGTAATACCAAGTCCTATCCACCCTATTCTATCAATTGACTTATTAATCACTGTAGGCATAATTGCAATTGTCAATATCAACGATGGAAAAAACATATATATCGACATTCTTGCACAATATTTTTGTGCAAAATCCCATGTATCTTGATTTTTCATAGACTGCTTCGTTCTATATCCACTTGCATTATTAATCGTTTTGAGCTTCGGGCATAAATGCCAAGTTAATAATAACTCAGCAGGTATTAATAATGTGATGATGAACATAAATATCCAAAACCCCATATTTTACACCTCCTCCACAACTTCAAATATTTCATTATCATTTTCCACAAAAGCCAGATGATGGAAGGCTTATAGTTTGATAAGTGCCAATTTAATCAATTATGTTTAGTTCATTTAGTTATAAAATATAGAACGGTTATCAATTCAAATACCCTAAACCCGCAACATACAAATAATTTATCATACATATACACTTAATCCAATACATATCGTTTTTATAAGAAATCAATGTAGACGATTTTTTCAATACTAAATATAACTTAAAAACTTTAAATATAACTTCTCTCTTTAGATTACGAAGATTGTATACCTTAGCTTGTACCGCTCAACTTCGCACATTGTTCTTGTTTCTTGGGCAGTCCTGGAGGAGGACACAATCAAATTGCAGACGCGCCATAGACTGTTCCCAATCAGCTTCGCTATTGCTCGCTTCTTGGACAGTCTTGGCGAAGGAACTACACGTAAAAGGGTGGGTCGCAATTAGCGACCCACCCTTTTACGTGTAGTTCCATCATTCAAACTCAATAATTACCATAGCATATTTGTTTCTTATTTCGTATAATAGTATCTATTTTATTGAATTCTGATACATTATTAGTTTCTTTACCTCGATTAAACATGTCAGTTTCCCCCATAGATATATTGTGTTTAGTTACAACCTATTTATAAAAACATAAGGATCAATCCCCGGCGCGCTTGCCTTAAGGAGCTATACTATATGGCATTATAAATAGCATATAAATATATTTAGTTACAAATATATTACTAAAATATATCATAATTGCTATTTTAGCAATACTTTCATAATATTTCAAGTATCATCTAGCATAAGTATTAAATTTTAATCCTATTTGAAATGTTAGCAAACGGCTAGGAAAAAAAATCTAAAGGTAATATGTATATATTTGGTTCTATGATTAATAAATAAATAATTTTTATTGGGATCAAAAAAAGAATAAATATTAGTTATATTCTCTGAATAATCTTCCGTATAAAATTGTATGGACCTGATATTTTGTAAATTTGATAAATTAAGTGGAGTACCTATAAGCCCCCCAGAAAAAGAATGATTTA
>ERZ772955.2066-NODE-2066-length-11401-cov-4.962189_pt1 | contig 11401 bp, 7 predicted proteins | sample MGYA00511133_ERZ772955 | MGnify/ENA primary metagenome ERZ772955 (study PRJEB29015, sample SAMEA2737914) | human oral metagenome | biome: human oral; feature: human-associated habitat; material: dental | place: China | collected 2149 ... | reverse complement strand
GGGAGATACGCCCATTAATCTGTGACATAAATATCTTTGTTGTTTTTTATTATTATTTCCTCTATATATAAATAAGGTGGAAAGACCCCTCTTAGATGCTCAACTCGTCGAGAACCTTAATAAGTTTCTTGTCGAAAGGCTTATCTGAACGGATTGCCTCAGACAATGGAACATAAACCACCTCATTGTTTCTTACACCTACCATAATATTACGTTGTCCCTGCATAATGGCCTCAATAGCACCAACACCCGTACTACTTGCAAGGATACGGTCGCGTGCTGAAGGGCGACCACCACGCTGCAAGTGACCAAGAATTGACACACGTACGTCATAGTCAGGGAACTCCTTGCGTACACGGTCAGCATAATACATCGCTCCACACTTAGGGCTCTCAGAGACAATGACGATACAACTTCTCTTAGACTTACGAATACCACGTTCCATGAAGCGACCCAACTGGTCGACGTTAGTAGAGTCTTCTGGAATAATCGCTGCCTCAGCACCACTCGCAATAGCCGAGTTCTGTGCAAGGAAACCGGCATCACGTCCCATCACCTCTACAAAGAAGATGCGTTCATGGCTCTGAGCGGTATCACGAATACGGTCGACACACTCCATAATTGTGTTCATCGTCGTATCATAACCGATGGTGCTGTCCGTACCATAGAGGTCATTATCTATCGTACCTGGCAGACCGATGCAACAGAAATCAAACTCCTGTGCAAACATCATCGCACCCGTCAACGAGCCGTTACCACCAATGACAACCAGCGCATCAATACCCTCCTTGACAAGGTTATCGTATGCCTGCTGACGTCCTTCCATCGTTTTAAAACCTTTTGAGCGTGCCGTCTTGAGGATTGTACCGCCCTGACCGATAATACCACTAACATTCTCAGTGGTAAAAGGCTTAATGTCATCCGTAATCAATCCCTCATAACCACGATAGACACCTTTGATTTCAAAACCATTATAGATGCCGGCTCTGGTCACAGCACGTATTGCTGCATTCATTCCAGGGGCGTCACCGCCAGAGGTCAGAATTCCTATTGTCTTTATTTTGCCCATATATAGTCTTAGAACTCTTTTTTAATTAAATCAACCGCAAAGATAACAAATAAAAAGTACAAAAGCAAAGTTGATAAGGAAAAAGTTCAGAATAAATACAGAAAAGGGGAAGAAGGAATATCCCACCCCCCCTAACAACCACACAAAGAACCACCAGCAACCACCAAGCGGTCTCTTCCCTTGAGGGTATATCAAAAATGATACACTCTCAAAGGAAGGGACTACTACTCTTTCTGTGGATTCGATATGTACACAAACTACCTCAACTCATGCACTGCATATGGTGCACCAGAGGTTTTTACCTTGAGGGTCTCGTAGGTGGCAGTGGCTGGATGATAGACGGAATAGCCCATGCCTTGGTCGGTGGACATACCGAAGATGATGTCATTACCCGACTTACAGAGGGTTGCAGCCCATCCAGCTGTGGCAGAGAGATCCAACTTTGTACAACTTTTATTGTAGAGATTAATCTCGAAAGGTTGGAAGCATTTATCGTGAACATAGTCTGGTGGATTGCTTGCAGCACCTGGGATGTTCAGGTAAGCATACACCTTTCCGTTTCCGCCATACACCTTCATATAAGCATACGAGGTTTTATTGCCTTTGACTCCTACTAAGTCAACATCCGCAAGGGTGAAGCAGTAGGATTTATCAAAGTCTGTCTGACCTTTCTTAATACGCAGAAATCCCTCCTTGACACCAGGTTGATAGCCAAACATCGCTACACAATAAAAGTAGATATCACCCTTCTCATCGATGAAAGGGTCGCCAGCTGGCGACTCACCAGAGGCCATTGAGACACGGTCATCACTGACGACTTTGATTGGCTTATCGGTCTTTGTGTCAATCAAAGCCACGTAAGCACCCGCCTCACAGGTGTAGGTAGACTTCATCTGACTAAGTGCCACATAGAGTATTCCGTCTCTTATGATAGATGCGGCAGGCTCAGGATTATTGTCACCAGCGGCTTTCCCCAAGGAATACTCCGCCAAGTCAATCTCTCCAACCTTCTCCATTGCGGTAGGGTCGATGATGATCACCTTTCCTAACCCATGACAAGAGACGTATGCCTTATGGTCGGAAGCGAAGGTGATGTACATTGCTGCAGCCCCACTTGGGAGTAGGATAGTATTCCCCTCCTGCACTAACTTTCCCTCTTTCTGGGCATATTTATAGATGTGTTCGGTGTCGGTTATATACACTTTCCCCTTATATACGAAGGAAAAAGCACCCTTCGGCATCACCAGCGCATTATCGGTATTGAGCGAGCCAACGTTCATGTCTTTGAAAACACTTACGTATGTATTGTCTCCGATGTTAACACTATGGACGAAGCCCATCTCCGTCTTTGCCGGTGCAGGCGGTGTGTCAGGTGAGTCTTTGTCGCAAGATAGTAGTCCGACGGTCGTTAGCAGCATGATAGCTGCGGCTAAGAAATAATGTTTCATTGTGTTTTGATTAAAGAAGTTAATAATTATAAGCTCATTGCCCCACCTGCCAGTTTGTCTCTGAACAGGTTGAAACGCAGTTTTGCCTTTAATGTTCTTCCGGGTAGAGGCATCTTAAATTCCATGTAATTCTCCTTGTTGAAGACGTTTTCTAACTCAAGGCTCAGTGACATGTTATTATGCCATAAAGACTGTTGGAGGCCTATCGTGAAGACATCATTGGATGGGACACGCCATTTCCTACGCTCCTCTGTGAGTGTACTCATCTGCCATCCCCAGTCAAACTCGCCCACATGCGACACGTCAATATATACTCTCGACAGCTCTCGGCGGCCTATCAAGCCCTCTGCATGGTACTCCATGCCATAGTTATAGTAAAAGGCAGGGATGTTAGGGACGTGCTTATTATAGGTAGGGTTGCTCGTTCCTTGTTCGTCATTAAACCATCTTTGCCTGTCTCGGATATCCTGTAAGGTGAGATTAAAATAGAGATAGACATTGCGTGTGACGTCCACCTTCACGTCAGTGTCCATTCCAATGGTCCTTGTTTTTCCTAAGTTCGTATAGATAGAACGTGTGTCAGCAGGAAAGAGTCTTATCATGTTCTTCATCATCATATAGTAGAAATTCGTCTCCCACTGCACCCTCACGAGTCCGCACAGTCCTCTTCTATCGACGATGAAACCAAGGTTCAGATTATTCCCCACCTCAGGCTGCAGGTTCACCGACGGTTTGATGCTTACCCCATTACCAAAAAGTTCGCCCGTATCAGGTATCCTCACATTATGCGAAAATGACAGCTTTGCCCGCACATCCTTCCACAGTTCATAGCTGAAGCCCTCACTGAAGCCATAATACGACCGTTCCACACGGGTCTGCTTTGGTGCTAACTCGTCTGTTACCGCCCCTTTTACCAGTGCGTCACTGGTTCTGTATATCCTTGAATTAAGGTAGTATATGCTGATTGTCAATGAGTTTTGTAGTCGACGATTATCCGACACAAACAGATGACTGAGCCCAATGTTGTTTGCTGTCATCCTACTTGGATAGGCACTGGGGTCAAAGCCAAGATAGCCTTTCATGCGTTCGTCCTTAGGAGTATAAGCCGAGTAGGCGTATTGGTCATTGAGATTAAGAGTGTGCCGACCCCGTGTATATTTCAAGTTAAACTTACTCCTCACCTCAAACTGCCGATCATGCGACTCGTTAAAAAGATTGTCGTCCGTCTCCCCTACGGCTTGTGTGACTGTTCCGTCCCACTGTCTCCTCGTAGTGGCGGTGTCTGTCATATTCGAGCGGATGATAGGTGTGACGATAGTGTACTTCATATCCAGTCCTTTAACGAGGAAGTCTTGTTTCTCCAACACGAGGTTTGGCATGATATTTATCCCTTTTGTATAGGCATGACGAGCGTCGAAATTAAGCGACTGTATCCCCTTCTTGTTCTGATAAAAGGCACATTCTAAGTCGAACTTATCAAAGTAAAGTTTCCTAAACCCTAACCCAACATGATAAAAATTGGCTTCGTAATAGTCGTTCCTACGTCTCACCTTTCTATATGCCGACGCAGGCAGATTGGTCTCAAACACTGGCCACGACATCATATAGTCGTTTTTCGACTTATTCTTAAAGAATGCCACATTAAATAATATCCCCGGTCGGCTAAAGAGCTTTTGTCCACTTACGAGTGTCTTCACCGTCCCAAAGGATGCCAACTCTTGTGTGAAGCCCACCAAGTCGCACTCGTCTTCTCGCGTGACGATATTGATAGCACCTCCTAAGCCATCTCCGCCATACTCCGCAGGAACAATCCCTTTATACACCTCGATATACTTGATGACATCTATCGGGATGTCATTAATATCAAAGGACCCATCGGGACTGTTCAGTGGGAATCCATCAATATACACAGCCACACGCTTCCCTTCTAAGCCATGAACCGAGATGCGCGATGCACTACCCAGTCCACCTGATTTCCGAACCTTAATTCCTGATGTCCTCGTCAATATCTCCTCAATGCTACTCGACCGTCCTCTCAGTTTCGCACCATCCACAACTGTCACGGCCATAGGGCTTTGTCGTATCTGGTTTATCTCTGCACTCTGTGCCGAACTCCGCACGACAACCTCATGCAACGAGGTCGATGAGGGTTCAAGATAGTAGTCTCTTGTCACATCACCACCCACCGTAACGACCTCCCTCAGCCGTTTGTAGCCTACAGCCGACACCTCTATCGTATAGGCACCCGCTGCGGTAATCGTCAGCTCATAACCGCCTGTCCTGTCAGAGAGAACCTTCTGCTTCGTTCCCTTGACTGCTATGCATGCTCCACAGATAGGAGTCGACGTCTCTTTCTCCACTATCTTACCCCTTAGCAGCCGTTGGGCTGCCACGAGCAGAGGACATAGACACACGATTATGATAAGGATTAATCTCTTCATACCTACTTATTGTTTTATGAGTTCTTGCCATCCTGCCGTGTTGTAGCGTATATATTCGGTCAGAGCCTGCCTCACCTCCTCCTGCTGAAGGTCGGGTCTTGACACAATCTCACCGATGATTGTCAGCCATGTAGAGGCGCTGATACGAAAGAAGAGGGGCGACACTCTCGTCTCCACCTGCTCCATGTAAGTCCTACTTATCGCCACCTGTTCGTCGATAAAGGTCTCACGGAAATTCTCTAAGGAGGTGCCCTGCGACTCAAAGAGCAGTAGCCTCAACTCCTCCTTATATAAGAAGATGATGCGAAGCATACTCGATAGGAATTCCTTCTGCCGTTGTCGAGAGAAGTCAAGACGCCTTTCCTCGTGCTCACCCTTGCTGTGCTCCGCCATACACTCGCCTATCACAGAGAGCAGCGGACGAAGGACAGCACAGAAGATATCGTCCTTTGTCTTAAAATAGTTGTATATATTCCCCAGCACAACACCAGACTTTGCCGAGATTGTTCGCATCGATGTCTTTCTATATCCACACTTAACAAATTCACTGCGGGCAGCCATAACAATCCTACTCCGCACATCTTCTTTTAATGTTTTCATTATTATCTTATTAACGGACAATGTTTTATTTTGTTCATAAAAAAAAGCGTATTGCATTCATTCTGCAGTACGCTTTCAATTGCTTGGTGCTCTATGGCATTTTAATATCTTCTCCATTTTGTCTACTTTTGCTGCAAAGATAGCCGAAGATTTCCGTCTTGTCAATACTTACTAATAGGTATTTTAACCCAAATCGATTATTAGAACCTGAACATATTTTGTTTTATCATCGAGCAGCTTGTTTGTTTTTTAGGCGCAGGCGTAGCAGGTTACGTCAAGTTACAAGGACAGACAAGATGCCGATAAGAAAATAAAAGCTGTTAGGAAACAATATCATATCCCGTAAATCTCTGCCCTCTATGAGAAAATTCATTCGCCCAACGTTATGAAATATTGTTACAAAAGAGCAAGACAAAAGATGGAGTAAAAGACTAAAAACGAGCATTTTAAACATCGCCATAACCCTCTTGCTTTCAGGTAGTTGCAAAAGAGGTTTTCAAAAGGGCGTTAACAAGACTTCAAAAGGGCGTTAGTAAGGGGCTTAAAGGGCATCTTTTGCAAGCCAAAAGGGCGCCTTTTCGGAGCCAAAAGATGATGTTTTTAAATCGAGGATATGAAAGATTTTTACAATAATACAGAAATACAGAAGACAGAAAGCGCGTAAATACTTTCTGTCTCCCATATTATTTCCTCCTCTCTCAGCATCAAGAGAGGCAAGTATAAAACATTAATTATCCCGATTAGAACCAGAAACCAGCATCACTGTGCTTGCTGTCTCCGTGGAAATTCCACCAGAAATCGAGGACGGCGGTCTTAATGTCAGTGATGTCAAAAGCCTCCATCAGCGAACGAATTGACATCAAGTTGCTCTCGGAATAATCCTTTGCATCGTTGCTTAACTTATCGTAATCAGTATCAAAAACCTTTGAATCCAGTTCGCGCTCATCACTGTCCATATAGATATTCATCGGCACAACGATGGTTGGTAGCCATGCTTCCTCCTTCAACTGGCGTTCGGTTGGCGCACAGAAACTACTTGCTTTGCCATTTGTCAACTTAGAGTTACGAGCGCGCATCAGACGAATTTCGAGGTTAAATTGCTTATGCGTACGCAAGAACTTAAAGTAACCTTTATATCCGATAGGATTATTATCATTAAGGAATTTAGCACCATCAAACTTGTTAGTCTTATTCCATGGGTCCGTATCACAGTAGACATAATCGAAGAATTCAGTAGAGTTAACATCGGTTGCCTCCTTTTTCCCGCCATAAGAAGGGCGAATATCGTCTACCATAAAGAAGTGCTGATAGTGGCTATCTTCGCCATTATTGAAAATTTGAGAGGTGATTTCATTGCCCGCCTTGTCGTAATAGTGGATGACAAAAGCCGACACATAATATCCCAGACTGCTACCCATAAGATTCACGCGCTTACCATTCTGTGGGTCAGCCACCCATTTTCCATTCTCCAAAGTATAGGTAAGTTTATAGTTACGACCGATATACTTCAATTCTTTTGGTGTTGGATTCTGATGAAAAGCATGTGGACCATGGAGGTGACCATTATAGATTTCAATCACAGCCTTTGCAGGATTGATAAGCGAAGGGTCGAGTTCACTCTGTTCAGTATGTAGTTTATTTTCTTTCTCATTCTCTGGCTCTGGGTTACAAGCCACGAACAGCATGGTCATTACTACACTGAAAGCAAGCGCAAGACCATTTATAAATCTCTTTGTTTTCATCGTTTTTATGTTTTATGTTAGAAGTTCCATAATTATACAACGCACATCGCGACCCATATCATGGGCATAGTAGCGGCTGCAGTTGGTGTATTCTTTGTACTCACGATTAGATATTGTCGCCCATCAGACCTACACGAAGCGACTGTCCCTCACACATTGGCACCGAGAAGCTAACTTCAAAGCCCATAAGATGATAGGCATCGGGGCTGGTTGCTATGAGGTCTGTTGCTGGGTTAAAGTATGTAAGTTATTAAAATCCTTTGATGTTGGATTCTGATGAAAAGGCTTTTCTCCATGCAGGTGACCATTATAGATTTCAATCACAGCCTTTGCAGGATTGATAAGTGAAGGGTCGGTAGTACTCTCCTCGGTTGACTGCCCATCAATCACGATAGGCAGTTTAACGTTGATATCCCAAAGTCCAGTGCTAAGCAACTTTCCAGCTGGATTGTAGAAAGGAGAGGCCTTTCCGTCGTCACCAAACTTACTTCCTGCAGCGTGGAGCAGGTCGACAGAGAGTGTAAACTCACGTCCGGGCTTCACGAACTTGATAAGACCTTGGAAGCCCATAGGGTTCGTGTCGCCAATGAAAGTGCCGTTCAACTCGTCGATATAGCGGTAGTCGTAAGGCAGTTCAGCTTTGTTTGTGACACGCACAGAGCTCATCTGTCCTTCATACATCACCTGCTTGAACATTGAGAAGAAGTGCTGATGAATCTTGTCCTGACCAAGGTTATAGAACTGACTGTTCATCATTTCGCCCTTTGCATTATAATACTCCATCTTCAAAAGGTAAACGACAGAAGGATTGTCCACGCTATTCTTTACGCTGAACGACTTCGTTGCACTCGTCACATGCCAGCCTTGACCAGCCGTTGTCTCCCACTCTATCACTTGAGCAGGAACTGAAGCGGCTTTGAAATTAGCCATTTTTGGCGTATTGTCAAAGGCAGAAGCATTGTCGAGTGTTCCTTCCTGCAGTGTAAAGACAGCACGAACAGGGTCTTCATGTAGTTTGTTTTCTTTCTCATTCTCAGGCTGTTCTGGGTTACAACCCACGAACAGCATGGTCATTACTGCACTGAAAGCAAGCGCAAGACCATTTATAAATCTTTTTGTTTTCATCGTTTTTATCTTTTTAATTAGAAGTTCCATGTAATCATACAGCGCACATCACGCCCCATATCATGGGCATAGTAGCGGCTGCGGTTAGTGTATTCCTTGTACTCACGATTAAGGATATTGTCGCCCATCAGTCCTACTCGAAGTGACTGTCCCTCACGCATTGGCACCGAGAAGCTAACATCAAAGCCCATGAGATGATAGGCTTCAGGACTGTTGGCGATGAGGTCTGTGGCAGGATTGAAGCGTGTTTGCTTAGCCACAAAGCGATGAGTGAGTCCTAACTTAGGTGAGAATGCCTTGAAGAAAGGCAGCGACCACGTCAATGAATGGGTCAGACGGAAGCTCGGAATATAAGGTAGATAAGCGTGAGAAGGCATCTCACGTGCCCAAATCATTGCCGTAACAAGATGATAATCGAGCGACGATACGGGGCGAACGTGGGCATCTAAGTCAACACCTTGGAAGAAAGCACGTGTCTGTCTGTACTGGAATACAGGATAAGCACCCGATACGACTGTGATATTTCGCCCTGTTGGCTGGTCGAAGATGTAGTTATTAATCCACTGAAGGTAGCCATCGAGCTGAACATCAAAGTACTTACTTGCATATTTCAATGAGGTAATCCACTTGTAACTCTGCTCTGAAAGGAGGGTTGAATCGCCCTTCACAAAGATACCAGAACTAAGTTCGTTGCCATTACTATACAGCTCATAGACGTGTGGGGCACGCCAAGCTACACCGAAATGGGAGGTCAGTTTCAGTTGTTTATTGATGTGGTAATGACCGCCAAGACTATAAGTAAAGTTCGCAAAGTCACGCTTTCCGCCATATCTTCGCCCTGTCCAATCATAGCCGTCAGCCTTTGTTTGCTGCCCATCGAAGCGTACTCCAGCCTCCATTCCCCACCGATCGGCTGTGTATTTCTGCAGTGCATAGAGTCCGAAAGCCACCTCCGTGTAATTAGGAATAATTGGAACAACACCCGTTCCACGCTCGTTCGTATTGTCGGTTATCAGCAGTTGCGCTCCCGCTTCACTCTTCCAATGCTGATAACCCTTGTTCCATACGAGTGAGTTCTGCAACGAATTCAAGTGCAAACTGACAGTAGGAATGTCCGAATGGTTCAGACGTCGGATGCGGTTTTCACGTCGATTGTCCTGCTGGAAGGTTGATTGAAAAGCGAAATGTCCTATCTTTTCGTGATCAAAAAACGCCTTGAAATAGACATTATGATGAGTTATCTGCTGGAAAGGATAGTCTATCTGCCGACTGAAAGGTGTGAAGTCGACTGGCTGACCGAGGCGGATACGCTCTTGTAACAGCTGTTCGTTACCCATCTGTGCACTCTGCATAACACCTAATTTCTGTGCAAACAGACTATAACCTGCCTCCAATCGCCACGCTCCACGCCTATAACCTAAGGCGAGGGATAGGTCGTTTTCACGCATTCCGGTATTGTTTAGCAGGTAATGAGCCGTACTTCTGTCGCCTCCATTCTCGGTATTCAGATGTAAACGCCACGCCCAGTCGCCATGCCACTTAAAGCTATTTTCAACATAACCTGAGACTCCGAAGCGTCTGCCATTGGTGCCATAAAGTCCCGCTACCATACCGTGAAGACCACTGACGTCATAAGGTAAGGGGGAAGGTTGCATAAGAACAATACCGCCAAGTGCCTCAGAACCATATCTTACAGCATCTGCTCCTTTCACCACTTCGATGTTACTATAACTGTTTTTATCGACCTCTGGCGCATGATCTGCACCCCATTGCTGACCCGTCAGACGTGCACCATTGCTCACCAAAAGTATGCGATTGCCATACATTCCGTGTATCACAGGCTTTGAAACGATGGTTCCTGTCTGGATAGAACTTATACCACTGACTCCCTCAAGCAATGAACCTAAGGAGCGTCCCATAGCATTTGTAATGGCGGTTTGATTGATTTGACTGCCTATTTGATTTACACTCATCATCTGCTGACGAGTAGAAACCACAACTTCACTTAGGCAAATGGAATCATGAGTAGGCTTAGTGGTATTCTCATGCTGTGCTACTAATGGCATAGACCAACACAGCAATGCGAATAAAACACCAGCCCACTGATGCCTGTCTAATTTTAAATTAAGCATCATAGACTAATTTTAAAATGTCAATAGATGGCTCTTTCGCCCCCTTAAATGGGCAAAGAACCTACAAAAAGTTTGTCATACGGAATTGCATGCACACCTTAGTGCGCACCTATCCCATATAAATAAGGTGATGATTAGCCCACTGTCGGAGGCGAATGGCTATTGAGAGAGACAACAACCTGATAGACAGTTTGTTCTGTGAATATGCGTTTTGGAACCCAACTTATCGCTACAACAGGTTGAAAAACTGTTGCTTTAGCTTCGACAGACTCGTGCATTGTGAAGTCACAAGTGCTACAAACCTGCTTCAACGAAGCATTATGGCTTACAGAAGCCTTGTCTGAACCGTGATAAGAAGTGTTATGATAGTGGAAATCTTTGAGCAAAAGCATAGAAGTGAACACAAAAAGAAGTGTCCACGCATAGATAAGTTTTATCGTTGTCTTTTGCTTCATCTATTTCCTATAAGCGGCATGTAAGTGAGTTGTTACTCATGCCTTAAATGAATTTTGGGGGTAAAATTACAAAAAAAACAGCAGGTATCTCGCATCCACCCATTTATTTTTCCCGTTTTAAATATCGTTAACAAACACCGTATCCAATTGTTTTCTGTTATTTCATTTTTAATAAAAAAGGTTCTTCCGCTAAATGCTTAGATATTCATCATTATGTTTGTATAAACTTAGCTTTTGCCTCTTTGTAGTGCCTCACACAAGGTTTTTGTATAAATATTTCAAAGAGTGAAATTCGATTTGATGCTCTTTTGCCTTTGAAAAGACGCCTAATTACCGTGCAACTAATCAACGAAAATGAAGAAATATCGAAGTTGGTGTAAACTGACTGA
>ERZ772955.2061-NODE-2061-length-11416-cov-19.089165_pt1 | contig 11416 bp, 9 predicted proteins | sample MGYA00511133_ERZ772955 | MGnify/ENA primary metagenome ERZ772955 (study PRJEB29015, sample SAMEA2737914) | human oral metagenome | biome: human oral; feature: human-associated habitat; material: dental | place: China | collected 2149 ... | reverse complement strand
AACATCAAAGTAGTCGGCAAGTACATCTGGAAAGATGCAACGTAATAATTGGTGACTCTTCATGGTGCAAAGGTAATAAATACTTATGAAATTATGCGCTTAAGAGGATAGACTTGCGACTGGATTTTAGGACTGACCCGAACTTTATAGAATTCTCATCTGTTAAATCATATGTTGACGGCCATTTTTCCCATTCTTTCACATGTGTGTTAGTATTAAAATAATAGAGATAGTCAACCGCATCTTGATTGTAGCCTCCACCTATATCAGAATGTGCTCCAGGAAGGACTATCTCTATATAGTTTGAGCGTAATTTCTTACCTTTTTCCTTTATGCTTGTTACAGGGAAATGTTCTCTATACTCGTTCGCCGCTACAAGGTGTACTACTTTTTTAATATCAGATTGTAATTTTAGTTCAATGCCAGATAAAATACTATATTCAGATAAGACCGTGTCAAAGAGACCAAGAAAATTTATACTTATACGATAATTATTTAAAGCGGTTCCAAATTCTTCGTATAGTAGAGGAACTATATTCCGTGGACTAATAAAACGTCTCGCTTCTGCTGCACCACGACTAAAACCAAAAACATCCATTTTTATATTTACAATGGTATTTGGAGGATATTTGTCAGCTAATCTCTTGGTTATTATATTATTAGCCTTTCTAATTTTACTTCCCATACTTTCTATCCAATTACCAGATGCTGCCGAGGCTAGAGAATCTGCTGCGCCTATGGAATAATAAACTTCATTACCAGATTCATCTAATTTACATAAAGGTGAAACCGTTCCAGGTCCTTCTATATAAATTTTAAAATCATGCCCTTGGGTAAAGTATGTGTTATATAGTTTAGCGACATTTGTATAGTCCCCCCTATAACTATCATATAGATTAAAACCCTTATCGTTATATTTTTTGTTGGGATTTTTTTACGGTAATCTGTATTATAAAAGTTATTTGATGTACCATCAAAGAATACACCAATATGAATATTAACACTTTTAGTTTTCTTGTCTTTGAGACTTGGAGAGCCATTTCTAACATAAACTTGTCCCATGTTTTATTCTCCTATAAAATTAAGAATATCATTACCATCTTGAGGATGATTATCATAAATTACAACCGCCTTGTCATCAGAGTCATTAACTCCTTGCTTAAAGACATGAATCTTTGTCTTTTCAAATTTATATTTCTTGTTGCCCGCTTCCAAATAGATATCGAACCAATTATTATATTTACTTACTTGAATGATAATTTTTCCTGGCTGAGTAGGATTGTTGCCATAAACATCCATAAATGCTTTCTTCACTTCTTCTTCATCAAAATAAAAATGTCCCGTATAGAGCATATCATCTGCAATCCATTGGAACTCTATCTTGTTGGGTCTTGAAGGCTGTTCAAAATATCCAGGGTCATCATGATTCAGTATCTCACCATTGGCAAAATTAATAATAAAATTCCCTTTGCGTAACTCTGTTTGCTTATTTTCAAATTGTATATCAAATTGATAGTTAAAACGCTGCGCATAAATTCCCCAGATTTTGTCATACTCTGATCCATGTTCGATAATGTAAGGTGTGTCATATCCATCGGCACAAAGACTATCAACAGTTTGATATGCATTATAAAAGTCTTCGCTGAATTCTTTAAGTGTCATGTGTATTTCTTCCCCCTTTAATGTATCGCAAATCAGCACCCTTCTTAAATTTCCTATTCCCAAGTATAGCCATAGATGTCCTCCTGGAAGAATTGTTACATCCAACTCGTTAAAATCCATATTACTTTCTCTCCAATGGCTATAAAATCCTTCCCTAAAGGCTTTTAGAAGTTTGTTTTGTATTTGTTGGGAAAATTTGATATTTGCCCTATAAATCTTTTTATCTGCTATTGATACCCAAACCATGTCTATACCTTTGGGAATACTTACTTCACCAGTGGGTGGATTCACAGAATAAGTTGTTGCATTAACGTTTCCAAGTCCACGCAGAGTAGACTGATCTATTACATCTGTCGTCTCATTATTATCCCCATAATAAACTTTTGCATACTTTATTTGTGAGCAATAATGGACAGGGGATGAGATATAAAAATTCCAACTAAACTTTGTTCTCATGTCATTCTTTCCGTTTGATAAGCCCTTGCATGACAGTGTTGTCACGCAAAAGACCAAAATAAATAATACAGGATAAATCTTCTTCATATTCTTATTCTTTAGCTATATCCACATTGGTGCTGCTTTTAAGGTATAAATTATCTTGTGATGTAATTGTGGTGACCCCATACGATTCGTAAGTTGAGTCTTCACTTATTTTTGTTTTAACTGACTTCATAACGCTTAAGTTCATATTACCATAAATGTCGGTCGTTTGGTCACCACTAATAGTCGATTTGACATTTTCCATTATACTCAATACGGAACTTCCATTTATAGAAAGCGAAGAATCTTTTCCGATACTGACAGACGACTGTTCTCCCACCTGCATTGTGAAGTTCTTACCCACATTTACATTCATGTTCTCTGATGCATTGATGTTGACATTCTTTGTGTTGACATTTACTTCTTCGGCAGAAGATATGGTGATGGTGCCATTTAATTCGTCAATGAAGATTTTATTGGCACGAGTTGTTTGTAGAAGGATAGTGTGGGCGGTATCGTCAAAGGTGACGGTCGAACCGCTTCGGGTGGTAAGACTTTTCTTGTGGTTGGCAGCAAAGCCTCCGCTACCTGTAGTTCCGTTAAACAGGCTACCCATAACATATGGTCTTGCAGGGTCTCCATGACGGAAACCGAGGAGGACTTGGTCGCCTACCTCTGGGATAAATACAAAACCGCGATTGCTCCTTACGTCCTTACTGCTACCGCCATCTGGTGTCATCACACGCACCCACCCTGTCTGCATACCATCCGTTTGCCAATTCATACGCACGCGCACACGGCCTTTACCCTGTGGGTCAGCATTACTAAGCACAGTTGCCATCTGTGTTTCTGCTAATGGCATACGAACCTTTGGACTTGGCAGTGCTTTTATCGTTGCAGGGATAGCCTTGAAGCGGTTTTTGTAGTAGCTTCCTTGGCTCACCTCATGGGTTATCTCGATAATGATAAAGTTACCCAAACTCTCTTCTGATAGGTCTCCTACACGTTCCAAGAATGAACTGTAGAGACTTATAACGGAACCTACACGCAGGATCGGTACCTGACTCTCAGCTGTGATATAATGTGTCTCAGCAGCTTGCTTACGTCCCATGTAATTGATGAGCTCCGTTTCATTGCTGACACGTGGCAGTGCATGCTGTCGTGCGGGTTTTGAGAACATTCCCAGTGATGCACGGAAAGCCTCACCCGCAAGTTTGTCATGACCATATGCCAAGTCTGGCGTCATACGTTGCATCTCACGGTCAGCACCGGAGTGATAAGAGAACACCTGTTCTGAACGTGCCAATGTCTGTAACCCAATGTCAAGTGAAGACAGTGTTGTTCCATATTCTAATCTTAAAGTGTACTTTCTAACAAAACACAAGACACAGGCCGGGACTAACAGCTGAAGTCGTCATCTACCTCGGCGGCTTTCCCCAGCTGCTGCCCGCCCTGTGCACAAGACGACAGGAACAGCACGACCCTGAGATTCTCATAATGTGCCGGTACCGAAAGAACCAGGTCCAGCTTTCCGTCACCATCCAGGTCGCCGGCAAAGAGAAGACGGAACCAAGCATCATCCACCTGCGCTTCCCGGACAATCCGCTCTCCGTTCAGCAGCAGACAGTAATTCTTGTAGATGTCCTCCCCTTTCGCCTTTGCCTCTAACTTGTAACGTTTCCCGGAAAAAGTGAAATTACGGACAGTACCGGGTTCAAGGTAAGAACTGTCCGAGAGTTCAACGTCGGCCACCTGTACCTTCCCCATTCTTATGGGCAGCTGATTGACAAACAGAATCGTTTTCCGCTTTCCCCGCAGGTCTGATGCCAAATCACCTGTACAGGGGTCTTCCTCTTTCCGAATTCGATAATGCGCCTTTCCAACGTAATAATCCTTTCCTTGCTGGTAAAGTTCAGCCCAGTTCCTGTTTATCAGCGTGTCCGGGTCACACAGGCGATAGAGGAAGGGTACAAGAATCTTATACGTAAGCGGCTTCGCCTTCACGGTTTCTGCAACCTCCATATTCTTTGCGGAGACTGTATCTTTCCTCAATACCGGTTCCTCATGAACGCTGCTGACAGGTTTCCTGTCCGTACACGACAGGAGCATCACACAAAGAACCGGCAATAAGAAAAGTGTCTTTTTCCTCATCATAATCATACGCTTAACGCCTTCCGGCATACGATATCTTCCATCTAAACACAGTGCAAAAATAATGTTTTTCCTTGTATATTACAACCTGCCGGCTGTACTTTTCCACATACCGTTTCAACAGCCGTCTTCGTAGTAGCCACCTTTTTCCTTAATGTAGTCGATGAGTTCTGCGAAGAGCGGGTTCTGTCTTAACGTTGCCTCATTGCCGGTAAGAACCAGCTGCTTGCGTGCCCGTGTGATGGCGACGTTCAGCTTCCGGTCGATGGGCTGACCGTCCTCATAGAAAGTATTGGCGGTGAGGAAATCGAGCTGGTAACGGCTCTGAATCGTGAAGGAATAGAGGATGATGTCACGCTGGCTGCCCTGGTAGCGTTCGACCGTGTCGATGCTGATTTCTTCCAGTCCCGGGATGCCGAGTTTCTCGATTTCCTTGCGAATCATGGCTATCTGATTGCGGTAGGGAACGATGACTCCCACGGATTTCTGCGGATTGAAGTCGCTGCCGAGCTGCCGGTGCAGACGGCGGAGCAGATCGGCAATGATCCGTGCTTCTTCCGTGTTTACCTTTTCGGAAACATTCAGTTTCCGGCAGGGTTTTGAAGGAATGAAAATCATGCGATGGGTCTTCAAGATGTCGTCAGTCTCGTCTTCGCTTACTTCATGATAAGGCAAGGTCTGTTCCAGCTGATGCGCCAAGGGCACACATTCCAGTTGCTCTTTCGCATAGAACCTGCGGTTGGCAAAATCGGCAATGTCAGGGTGCATTCGTCCTTGTTTGTGCAGTGTGCCGATGAAGTCTGTGCGTCCTGCTGCCCGCTCAGTGAGAATGAGCCGCTCGAAGAGGGAGTTGGCGCAGGAGGTGAGGTGGATAGCTTCCAGTGTTTCGTCTTCGACAATCACTTCCGCATCACTCTGTTGCACAACCGCCGGCAGCTGTTTGTGGTCGCCGATCAGTATGAACTTCCGGATTGCCCGCTCTTCCCCGTGCCGGCTTGTCAGCAGCCCGATAATATTCGGTTCTAATATCTGACTCGCCTCGTCGATGACGGCGAGGTCAAATTGCTTGATGTTGAACAGGGCAGAACGGGAATTCATCGTTGAGGTGGTGGCTACCACAATCCGCGCATTCTCCAAGGTCGACCTGATGGTGTGAAGAGATGGGTTCTCGTCGATGACCTCCTGCAACAGATGGTCGCTGTATTCCGGGGAACAACTGAACTCATTACCCATGCGGATATAGTCCAGCATATTCTCTGAAAGCATGTTGCAGATTTCGTCGACAGCACGATTTGTATAGGCCAGGAGAAGGATTGAACTTTGAGCTTTGAGCTTTGAGCTTTGAACATTATTACATTCTGCTAACTGTTCACGCACAAGGAACTGCAGTGCCTGTGAGGTCTTCCCCGTCCCCGGAGGACCGATGAGGAGAAAATAGTCCTGCGCCTGCTTCGCTTTCAGGAGGATCTCGTCATAACCGGGATGGTAACCGCGCGACAATCTCAAGGTCTTGTCCACACGTGGCGCACGCTGGCCGAGGAGCAGCCGGCGGCGGTCTGTTTCCGAGGTGATGAACGTGTAGAGGCTCCGGATGGCCGATGTGCCGCCGATGTCGCTTCCGGCATGTTCGATGGCGAAGCGTTCTCCGCTGATCAGGTCGGGGTTCTGCTGTCCGTCGCTGAGGTGTACGACGATCCGGTCGCTGTGTATCTCCTGCAGCGATCCCTTGAAGAGAATGCTTTTCCGCACGTCCGGTTCTTCGTTTTTCCTGTACGCATAGAGGTAGACCATGTCGCCTCTGCGGAAATTCGGCAGGAAGTCATCCCCCTGCCGGGGTATGCAGAGTGTCACCGTGTCGTAGCCGTTGGACGAGGTGCTGCTTTCTTTGCCCATGAGGGTCAGTTCTGTGTAGATGTTGCCTGTCTCCTTCTTCTCTGCCAGGGGCATGTTCCAGAGGTCGGCACAGCTGTTTCCCACGCTCTCCTGCGCTCCCACTTTCGATACAAGCTGTTCCTTGATGACAAAGGTCATCATACGCATGAAGTAGGCTTGTTCCAGTCTGTCGAGCCGGTGGAGGGGGGCAAGCGTCTCCGTAAGCTGTGGCAGGAGGTATTCATGATAGAACCGGTCGTTCTGTTTCCCGGTGTTCAATGTCTGTGGGGTAAGCAGTGGCAGTATTCTGCCAAATCCGTTCTCTGCCATCCAGAACTCCGTCGCCACGGCCTGGTTGCGGAAGCGGATGGCCTCGTGCAGGAGCGATTGCAGCGGCTCCACCTCGAGCAGTCCGTCGGGCAGAGGATATTTCGAGTACATCAGCCGGATGTGTGCCTGTTTCGGGGTAAGGCGGAAGTTGTATTGCAGAATGCCGTAGTAGAGGAGCAGCTGTACATAATGTTTCTCCACATGGAGTGACCCGTGCGGATTCCGGAACTTGCGTTCGATAAAGATGTTCTTGCCCGACTTCTGTTCGACAAGCAGCTTCAGGTCGGTCGTCATCAGGTCCACACGTCCTTGTATGCCCAGCCGTTCGCAGACGAAAGACGGCTCGAGGATGGCTTTTCTACGGTCGAAAGTGCGGAAGATTTCATCCACAATATCCTTGATGTTCTCCACCTGCCGTCCGGCCTCCTGCTTGAAGGCTGCGGCGTCAAAGTCGGGACAGGTGGCGAAGTCCAGTGCCTTTTCCCGGAAGTTGGAGCGGAAGGTGTCCTTGATGTCGTAGTGTCCGGGATGGTTGATGATGTCATCGAGTGCAGCCCCGGCGAAGTTACCCAGCACGGTGTATTTGTTGGCAGGCCGTGTACCGAGCCGGTTGACCGTGAAGAGCAGGGGGTGGTGTCCGTAACTCTCAAAGCAGTTGGCGATGGCGGATATATCCAGCAGATAGTCGGGCTCTACGACGATGAGCCTTGGCACTACCTTCCGGTGTGTGACGGTGCAGTCGAGGAGGTTCAGCTGCATCCCCTCGTGCAGCAGCGGTCGCAGATAGCTGAAGTCGACATATTCCGGCGTGTCCGTATAGTCTACTGTCAGGAGCTTCTCGCTGCAGTCCTGGTTGGTCACGGCCACCTGGATTGTTTCCTCGTTCCACTTCCTTACGATGCAGCGGATGTAACGGTAGTTTGCAATCTGTATGTGCTCCGTCATGCGTCCGTGTTCCGGTATCCTGCCGACAAGGAACGGGGGGACCGGCTCCTGTACGACGGCAGAGACGAAGAGAGCGAGGGCACGGCAGTCGTAAGCCACGTCGTCGGGCAGGACGGGTGCGCTGGAATTGCTGTGCCGGCGCATTTTCTGGATGGCGACGATGTCCTGTGGAGCTATGTTATGTTGCCGGCAGAGCGACTCTACCTGCGACGAGAGGTTGCCGAAACCGTGGCGGGTCTCCTTCAGTCCTTCGTGACAGGCGATGACGAGTGCTTCGTGCATGATGCGCGGCTGTGCTTCTGCCGGCGCTGAAAGGATGTCGGCGATGCGTGTGAAAAGTTCGTGTGCCATAGAAAAGTATCTCTCCGTCCTTCCCGAAGAAGAGGAGTTGAAATTATGCAGTGCTTGAAGACAGAATCTTTAGTGTATGTCCTGTGTGAAAGCTGTTGCCTTGAAACCGGGTCATTACAGTTTGTCTTTGCAGTCAGACGGCACTTGTCCTGAATTATTTCCGTGAAGAGAAGAATTTCTTTTCACGAAGAAAAATATTTCTTTTCATGAAGAAAAATATTTCTTTTCACGAAAATAATTCCGCAAAGATAGCTTTGCCCTGTTCTTTACTGTCCTCCCAGGCGTTCAAAGAAAGTGATGATTTCTTCCCAGGTCTTGAACTCATCGCTGCCGAAGTGCAGTGTCGTTCCGAGGAAGTCGTCGTTTCCGGTGCTGCTGATGAGGTAGTCACCATAAAGAAGCTGTGGCTGGTTGGTGAAGACGACGTGATTCCATGCCGGCGTACTGAAGGTCTCTTCAATCCATTCCTGCTGTCTGGCAATGGCTTCCGGACTGTTCGTCGGAGCAGGACAGACGAAGAAGACGTTGTAGTTGTCGAGTAAAAACTCGTAGGCTTTGTGGAGGCTCGACTTCGGTTTTCCGTACCCGTCGGCAAGGGAGTTCTGGTCGATGAATACTGTCCGGCGTTCGCGCCCCTCCTGACGGTCGTCAATCCATCGGACGACCGGCATGAGATAGTGGAAGATGGCCTTTTCTATGAGGCGGTGTTCTCCGTGGAAGCGGATGGCCTGCGGGTAATGTTCCCGGAACAGATCGAAGGTGTGTACGACGGAGTCGGCATCGCCGAAGAGCCCGAAGACGTGCTGCCGTTCCTCCTCGTTCACCTGTGAGAAGCATTGCTCCGTCATGTCCCTGTATTCCTTCACCAGTGCTTTGGTGACGATGACCTCCTGTACGCCGTCCTGCCGTTCGTTCTGGTAGACCTGTTTCCCCATCATATTGCTCTCGGTGAGGGTTGCTCCCATCTGGAAAGCAGGGTTCACACAGATGCGGTCGATGCCATAGAGCATCTCTGTGTACATGCCTCCCATCGACGTGCCGATGATAAGGTCGGGCTTCTCTGTGCCGACGAGATTCCGCAGCAGTTCCATCGCCTCCTCGGGATGTATGGGGAGGTCGGGGGCGATGACGGTTGCCTGGGGCATGTAGTCGCGCAGAATCTGTGCGGTGTGGGTGGATCCGGCTGACATGAAGCCGTGAACGTAGATGATTTTCTTCCCAGCCATGAGGTCGGGGAAGGTTTTCTTATATTGATTTTCCATAAGCGGTGATAAGCGATGATAGGCGGTGATGGGCGGTGATAGGCGATGATGAGTCTTACCTTGACTGGTTTCCGTCAGGTACTCCCCTCCTTCTGAGAGGCTGGGGGAGGCTTCACTACACCAGCGGCAGGCTGATTCCGTTTATCTTCTGATAGATGTCCAGAGCATAGATGTCCGTCATGCCGCTGATATAGTCGAGCACAGCCATGATGCGGGTCTCCTTGTCGGGACTCTGGATGTCGTACTGGCTGGAGAAGCGGTGGATGAGCTGCTGACTGTGGAAATGGTCCGGCTCTGCGGCAGCACCGATGAGGGCTTCCATGAGTGTCTCCATGATCTTATAGCCTGACAGTTCGACGTCGAGTACGGCCTTGCTGCGGTAAATCTTGTCTTTGGACACCTCCGTACAGTGCTCGTAAGCCCGTCGGGGGAGTTCAGAGATGTGTTTGATGAGCGACCCCTCGAATGTCCCGTTGAGAATTTCCTCCTCGTGCCTGACAAAGGCTCTGACACATTCCGCCTCCAGCAGGCCTACGGCGCAGGCGCGGAAGTAGACCACCTGTTCGTTCCGGTCGGTCACCCCCTCGTCCACGATGCGCCGGCGGATGCCCTGTCTCGTGTCTTCATCAAAGAAGCCGAGAAGCAGGTCGGCGGTCTCCTCGGACGACAGGAGCTTGAGCTTGTGCGAGTCTTCAATGTCCATGATTTCGTAACAGATGTCGTCTGCAGCCTCCATCAGATAAGTCAGCGGGTGTCGGACATAGCAGATGCCCATCTCCGAACGGTCCTTCCGGATGATGCCCAGTTCGTCTGCTATCTTCTGATACGTTTTCTCCTCCGTGGCAAAGAAGCCGAACTTGCCGTGCTTCCCTGCATAGGAAGAGCTGAAGGGGTACTTCACGATACTGGCGAGCGTGCTGTAGGTCATGACGAAGCCCCCCTCCCTCCTGCCCAGGAAACGGTGCGTGAGCAGACGGAAGGCGTTGGCGTTGCCCTCGAAGTGGGTGATGTCGTCCCAGAAGCGGCGGCTCACATCCTTCTCCAGACCGGCTCCCGGCCCTTCGGTGAAGAATGCCTGGATGGCCTTCTCGCCGCTGTGACCGAACGGAGGATTCCCCATGTCGTGCGCATAGCAGGCTGTCTGTACGATCGTGCCGATCTCTTCGAAGAGCGTCCCGCGCAGCTCCGGATGGACTTCCGTCAGTTTCCGTGCTACGTCATCGCCCAGCGACTTGCCCAGTGAGGCCACCTCCAGCGAGTGGGTAAGGCGGTTGTGTACGAAGACGCTGCCCGGAAGCGGGAACACCTGGGTCTTGTTCTGCAGCCGCCGGAACGGTGCGGAATAAATCAGCCGGTCGCTGTCGCGTTTGAATTCGGAGCGGTCGTCGTGCCGCAGTGCGTGCCAGTCTTCCTGTCCGAGCCGCTTGTTGGAGATGAGTTGTTGCCAGTCCATAAGTGTTAGGTGTTGATGAATTGTCGACGGGGTGTCGGGTTGAGGCGGAATATTGAAAGCCACACGCAAAAGTAATTAAAATTGGCTAAAAACCATCTTTTTAGCCCGTATAAATATAGTTTTATGGTATTAATTGCTTAATTTTGCACCTTATTATATGACAATGATACGGATAAAAGTAATCAATAAAGGGCATCAGCAGCTTCCTGCCTATGCCACTTCACAGAGTGCGGGAATGGATCTCCGTGCCAATATCGACACCCCGATTGTATTGCAGCCCATGGATCGGAGGCTTATTCCTACAGGGCTTCACATCGCTCTTCCTGCCGGATTCGAGGCACAGGTGCGCCCACGCAGCGGACTGGCCCTGAAGCATGGGCTGACCGTTCTCAACTCTCCGGGCACGGTTGATGCCGATTACCGGGGGGAAATCATGGTGCTGCTCATCAACCTCTCCAGTGCGCCTTTCACTGTCAACGACGGCGAACGCATCGCCCAGATGGTCATCGCACGCCACGAACAGGCGGCGTTTGTCGAGGTGGAAGAGCTGGACGAGACCGAACGGGGCGAAGGCGGTTACGGACATACGGGTATGAAGTGAAGACAAAGAAAGGAGACAGACGAATGTTCGGTAACGGTTTATTAAATGTCGTGAAGATGCGCCGGATGGTCCTTGTCTTGGCATTGTCGGGGGCTTCGCTGGCGGTGCAGGCCGACCGGAAGGACAGTCTGCAAAACTATGATTACTTCTACCTGGAGGCTTTGCGGCAGCAGGACATGGGCAACCTGACAGCTGCCTTCGACCTTCTGTGCCATGCGCGCGACCTCAATCCGCAGGCGCCGGAGGTGTATTATCAGCTGGCGGGCTATTATGTGGACATGAAGAACGACTCCCTGGCACGTGCATACT
>ERZ772955.2059-NODE-2059-length-11425-cov-15.547669_pt1 | contig 11425 bp, 6 predicted proteins | sample MGYA00511133_ERZ772955 | MGnify/ENA primary metagenome ERZ772955 (study PRJEB29015, sample SAMEA2737914) | human oral metagenome | biome: human oral; feature: human-associated habitat; material: dental | place: China | collected 2149 ... | reverse complement strand
GACTTCGGCTTCCTCCACTCCGTCGTGCGCCGCGATCCGCGCCGCGAGGAGCTCGCCCAGTTCGCGCGGATTCCTCCCGGCGCGCCTGGCCAGCTGCATCGCGACGTTCGTGGCCCAGTCGCCGTGCTCGCGAGACCGAGGGCGCTCCACCTTCACGACGGGCAGCTCGCCTTCGATCGTCAGAGTGCCGTCGGCGACGGCGGAGGCAAGTTCGTCGGCGACGAGCCGACTGAGTTCTTCGGGTGTCATGCGCGCAATTCTACGCGGCGGCTCCGACACATTCTCGCGAACGGGCCGCCCCGGGAAGCGCGAACTCGGTCATAGCTGCTAAAGTTACTTCTCAGGCCCCAATAGCTCAGTGGATAGAGCGTTTGCCTCCGGAGCAAAAGGTCGCAGGTTCGAATCCTGTTTGGGGTACAGCCTATGAACTCGGATGCCGCTACGAACCGGGGCGCGGCTGGGAACCGGGGCGTCGCTACGAGCGGCTGACCGGGAGCCCTCGTTCCCGCAGCCCCTCGTACATCGCAGTCGGAACGTCCGTGATGATGCCGTCCACGCCCATGCCGAGAAGCCGGGCGGCGGCGTCGACGTCGTCGATCGTCCACGCGTGGACCGCGATCCCCGCCTCGTGTGCCGACGCGACGAATCTCTCCGTCAGCACGGGAACCCCGCGGAAGGAAAGCGGGACTTGGGCGACTTGGGCGTCGGGAAGGCCTTTGAGCAGACGCCGACGCGCCGCCCCCGTCCTTGCTCGCGAGGCCGCGACGATCCTGGCGATGGCGCCTATGCCCAGCGAGCTCGCTGTTTCCGGCAGCTCGCCTCGCATGCGTCGCAGCCGACGCTCCGAAAAGCTCGCGACGCACACCCTGCTCTGGGCGCCCGCCTCGCGTATCGCTCGGGCGAGCGGGGCTGCGACGTCGTCGGACTTCGCGTCGATGTTGAAAACGGCGTCGGGGTGCCTTTCGAGCGCCTCGTCCACGCGCATGACCGCCGGTCCGCCGTCGCCGCCGCGAACCCTGGCGAGCTCTCTCCACGTGTAGCCGCGGACTTTCCCGGCGGCGCCGACGGTTCGGTCCAGGGTCGCATCGTGGCTGAGGACGGCGACGCCGTCGAGTGTGGCGCGAGCGTCGGTCTCCAGGTAGCGGAAACCTCGCTCGCCCATGGTCAGGAAGGCCTCAGCGGTGTTCTCCGGGCACTCCCCGGCGCCGCCGCGGTGGGCGACGACGATAGGGGCGCCGATGGGATAGAGCATCGCATCAGCCGCAAACCTGCGAGGCGTCGACCGCCTTCTGATCCTTCAGGAACTGGACTGGGTTCATGAGCTTGTCGTTTTGGTCGTGCACCTCCAGGTGCAGGTGCGGACCGGTGGAATTGCCGTTGGAGCCCACCTTTCCGATGACCTGGCCCGCCTTGACCGTGTCGCCCTTCTTGACGAGAACCCCGTTGTCGTACATGTGGATGTACCACGTGTAGTACGTCTTGCCGCCGATCTCGTGCTTGACGATGATGAGGTTGCTCGAACGCCCTTGAATCCCGGCGCCGGCGTGGGTGACGACGCCGTCGGCGACGGCGTGGATCGGCGTTCCCATCGGTGCCGCGAAATCCTGGCCGGCGTGCATCGAGACGTCGCCGTAGATCGGGTCGACGCGGTATCCGAAGGCCGACGTCAAACGATAAACGCCTTGCTGGAGGGGCATGACGATTTGACCGCCTTGGCGAGAGCCAGCGAATGCCGCCCGCGCCCCGGCCGCCCCGGCGGCGGAGCAGGTGGTCGTCTCGTTGCCGCTCTCGTTCTCTTTGGCCTGATGAGAGAATTCGTTGGCCATCGAGCGGGCCTGCGCGTTGGCGTCGCCGGTGAGAGCGGCAGGAACGTCGGCCTTCTCTTTCGTCTCGCCGCCGATGTAGGAGCGAGAGAGATTGTTCTGCGCGGCGGTCGCCGGCGTGTTGTTCGTTGCAAGAATCGGCACGCCTACGGCCACCAGCGTCGCGACGCCGGCCGCCACGCCCTGGATGGCCCACTTCTTCGATCCGAAGGAAGCCGGCTGCTCGCTCGCGGCGCGCTCGGAGTCCGCCTTGGCGATTTTCCCCTTGGCGCCCCTGCCGTCCTTTGCAGCTTTTCCGTCCTTCGCGTCTGCCGGGGCCTTCGCCTGCGCGGCGGCCCTTCCTGCTTTGCCGCTTCTGCGCCGACGCTCCAAACGGGACATCTGCGCGCCTTCGGAAATGGCGTCGCTGATCTCGTTGCGGGTGAGAACGGCGGTCTCCTCGTCGGACTCATTCGCCCCGGCCTCGCTGTCGAAGGCCGCTGCCGCGGCCTCGGCCTCACGTTCGGCCTCGAGGATCTTCCGCGCCAACTCGGCCTGCTGCCGCCTGCGCTCCCGGCGAGCCTCTTGGCTCACGGTTTCTTGATCTGCGCGACGCTCCTCGGCGGCCCTGCGCTCGTCTTCGGCGCGTTGCTCATCGGCGGCGCGGGCCTCCGCCGCTTTTCGCGACGCCTCGGCCTCCTGTTCCCGCAGCTGTTGCGCCCTGCGGGACTTCTCCAGGCGAGCGGCCTTCTTGGCCTCGCGCTCCTTGCGCGCCTCCTCGGCTTTGCGGTCCGCCTCCGCCTGGCGGACGATCTCCAGACGCCTCGTAATGACGGCGAACGGGCTGCTTCCCGCGGGTCCGGCGGCTGCGGCCTTTGCCTTCTGGGCTTCCTGAGCCTTCCGGGCCTCCTCGGTTTTCCGCCGCACCTCTTCGGCCTGGCGAATCGCCTCGGCCTCTTGCTCTTCCTCCGCCCGACGCACCTCCTCAGCCTTGCGCGCCTCTTCGGCGCGCCTGGCCTCTTCGGCTTCGCGCGCCTCCTCAGCCTTACGGGCCTCTTCAGCTCTCTGTGCCTCTTCGGCGCGACGAGCTTCCTCGCGTGCGGCCCTCCGCGCCGCGCGCTCCTTGCGAAGCTCCTCCAGCTTGCGGGCCTCTTCAGCCTTGCGGGTTTCCTCGGCCCGCCTGGCCTCTTCAGCCCGACGCGCCTCCTCCAGCTTGCGGGCTTCTTCAGCCTCGCGGACCTCTTCGGCCTTGCGCGCGGCCTCAACCCTTCGCGAAATCTCTTCTAACCGAGCTTCCTCCTCGGCGATCCTCGCACGCTCCGCCTCCTGGCGCGCGCGATTCTCAGCCTCACGGTGCTCTGCCCGCCTCGCCTTGCGTGCTTCGGCAGCTTCTTCCATCTCGCGAGCCAACCGCACCTGGCGGCGGTTGAGGCTCGGGGTCTCCTGCCTAACACCCGAACGGCGCGTCCGGGCAGCCTGAACCTGAGCCTGCGGCTCGGTGTTAAGTGCGTGCCTGCCCATCATCCTCCGGTTCTACGTGATTTTCCGGTGACTCCATTACAAAATGATAACGGACCCGCCGAAAGGCCACCACCCGCTTCACGCGACGACGGCCGAGACGACCTTCTCAATGGCGGGACGTTTTCCCAAACGCCCCCTCACTCCCTTTTAAATCACTCCTACAAATATCGCATGTATCTGCAGTCGACGTCGGTTTTAGAAGTACACATCACTTTTGACGCATGAAACTCGTCGCCAAGTCCCGTAGCCTTAATGTGTCGAATTCCAAAGGAGTGGGGAAAACAGTGTCAACGCAGCCACACGACGACTTCGGGCCCAACCGCGGCTTCATCGAGGATCTCTACGCCGACTTCCTCAAGAATCCGTCTGCCGTCCCTCCGCAGTGGGGCGACCTCTTCAGAAGATGGCGCGCCGAGGGGCGCCCCGTGCACAGACGGGCGGATCCCGACACCGCCAAGGCGCAGATCGAGATTCACTCCCAGAACGACTCCCGGCAGGCGGCCCCGGACTCGGTCTCCACCCGTTCGGACCTCCCTCCCGCTCCGCCGGCCGCGGCGCAGCCGGCCCTCACCCCCTATGCCAAGCGGCACAAGCTGGTGGCGAGCGACACCCCTATCTCTTCGGGCGAAACCGTCCGCATGAAGGGCACGGCGAAGTCCGTTGCGGCCAACATGGACGCTTCGCTCGCCATTCCGACGGCGACGTCGTTCCGCGAAATCCCAGCCAAAACGATGTTCGACAACCGCGCCATCGTCAACGAGCGGCTGCGGGCCACCCGGGGCGGCAAGGTGAGCTTCACCCACCTGGTGGCCTTCGCCGCGATTGAGGCGCTCGTCCAGATGCCTGAGATGAACGACTCGTACGCGCTGGCCGACGGCAAGCCCGCGGTCCGCCATCCCGAGCACGTCAATTTCGGCATCGCGATCGACGCTCGCCGCCCCGACGGCTCCCGCACCCTCGTCGTGCCTTCCGTCAAAGCCGCCGAACTCATGACTTTCCGCGATTTCCTCTCCGCTTACGAAGACCTCGTGCGCCGCGGACGCGAAGGCGCCTTGGGAATCGACGACTTCACGGGAACCACCGTCTCGCTCACAAATCCCGGAGGCATCGGCACAACCCAGTCCGTCCCCCGGCTCATGGCGGGGCAGGGCGCGATCATCGGCGTCGGCTCCATGGTCTATCCCGCCCAGTTCGCCGGCACGTCAGACGCCGTGCTGGCCCGCCTCGGCGTCTCCAAAGTGGTCACCGTCTCTTCCACTTACGACCACCGCGTGATCCAGGGGGCCACGTCGGGCGAGTTCCTACGCCTCATCGAACGCAAACTCACCGGCCTCGACGGCTTTTACGACAGGGTCTTCCATTCGCTCCACGTTCCGACGGAGCCTTTCGTCTTCGAGCGCGACGTCGAATACAACCCGCTCAAAGACCTGGACAAGGCTTCTCGCGTGACGAGCCTCATCCACGCGTATCGCTCGCGGGGGCATCTCATTGCGGACACGGACCCGATCTCTTTCCGCACCCTCCGCCACCCGGACCTTTCCCTCGGGTCCTACGGCCTGACGTCGTGGGACCTCGACCGCTCCTTTCCCACCGGGGATTTCACGGACAACGGCTCAATGACCCTGCGCGACGCGCTTTCGCTGCTGCGAGAGACATACTGCGCGTCGATCGGCTTCGAGTACATGCACATCACGGATCCGGAGCAGCGCCGCTGGTTCCAGGAGCGAATCGAACGCCCGCGCGCCAAGCTCACCGACGACGAGCGCTTTCAGATTCTCGAGAAGCTCAATCAGGCGGAGGCGTTCGAGACCTTCCTGCACACCAAGTACCTCGGGCAGAAGCGCTTCTCGCTCGAAGGCGGGGAATCGCTCATTCCCGCGCTTGACGCCATACTTTCCCGCGCCGCCCACGACGGCCTCGATTCGGTGGCGATCTCGATGTCCCACCGGGGAAGGCTCAACGTCCTGACGAACATCGCGGGAAAGCAGTACAAGCAGATCTTCACTGAATTCGACGGATTCGTCGACGAGCGCACCGTCCAGGGCTCGGGCGACGTCAAGTACCATCTGGGAACCGAGGGGACGTACACCTCCCCGACAGGCGAGACGACCGGCGTCTATCTCGCGGCGAACCCTTCGCACCTCGAAGCGGCGAACGGCGTTTTGGAGGGCATCGTCCGCGCGCGCCAGGACCTCCAAGACCGGGGAGACCGGGGCTTCGCCGTCTTGCCGATTCTCGTCCACGGCGACGCCGCATTCGCCGGCCAGGGCGTCGTCCCGGAGGTTCTCAATCTTTCGCAGCTTCGCGGCTACCGCACCGGCGGAACCGTTCACATCATCGTCAACAACCAGATCGGATTCACAACCGCCCCCCATTCCGGGCGCTCCTCGAACTACGCGAGCGACGTGGCGAAGGGCTTGCAGATACCGATCTTCCACGTCAACGGCGACGACCCGGAGGCGGTCGTGCGCGCGGCCGCGCTCGCGTACGAGTATCGCCAGGCCTTCTCGAAAGACGCAATCGTCGACGTCGTCTGCTATCGACGCCGCGGGCACAACGAAGGCGACGATCCGTCGATGACCCAGCCGGTCATGTACGCCCTGGTCGATTCGAAGAGGACGACCCGCCAGCTGTACAAGGAGGCGCTCATCGGCCGAGGCGAGATGACAGCCGAGCAGGCAGAGGCCTTCGAAGAGAACTACCGGGTGACCCTCGACAACGCCTTCCGGCAGGTCAAGGCCGCCGAGGCCGAGGCGGCGGCCGGCAAGTCCGGCGTCTACGAAGGCCTCGAGATTCCCGCAGCCCAGCAGGAAGACGCGGGGACGATGATCGGCTGGACCAGCTGGACCACCCGCGAGATCCTGGCCAGGATCGGCGACGCCCACCTTCAAATCCCCGACGGCTTCACGCCTCACCCGAAGATCACCCAGCTCTACGAGCGCAGGGCGAAGATGATGCGCACCGGAGACGTCGATTGGGGCATGGGAGAGATCGCCGCGTTTGGCTCGCTCCTCATCGAAGGGGTTCCCGTGCGCATGTCCGGGCAGGACGTGCGCCGCGGAACCTTCGTCCAAAGGCACGCGGTTTCCCACGACCATGAGACCGGCGCAGAGTGGACGCCCCTCGATCATCTGACGGAAGACCAGGCAAAGCTGTGGATCTACGACTCCCCCCTTTCCGAGTATTCGGTCATGGCCTTTGAGTACGGCTATTCCCTCGAACGCCCGGACGCGCTGGTGGTGTGGGAGGCGCAGTTCGGCGACTTCGCGAACGGCGCCCAAACGGTTGTCGACGAATTCGTCTCATCCGCCGAGCAGAAGTGGAACCAGCATTCGTCTCTCGTGCTCCTCCTTCCCCACGGATACGAAGGCCAGGGGCCCGACCATTCCTCCGCGCGAATCGAGCGGTATCTCCAGCTGTGTGCGCAAGACAACATGTGGGTCTGCCAACCGTCGACTCCGGCCAACCATTTCCACATGCTGCGCACGCAGGCTTATGAGCGTCCGCGCCGGCCGCTCATTGCTTTCTCGCCGAAACAGCTTCTGCGACGTCGGGGCGTCGTCTCGCCGGTAGAAGACTTCATTCGGGGTTCCTTCCTCCCGGTCATCGGCGACGAGGCCGAGCATGAAGCCCGCAGAAGCGATGCCTCGGAAGGCGCGCCCGCCGGAAATGCGCCGGCGCGAGAGGCGAGCGCCGGAGGCGCATCACGAGAGGCGCCCGCCGGAGGCGCATCCACGCGAGAGGCGACTACCCGAGACATGCCGCGAGCCCACGTCGACCGGGTCCTCCTCTGCTCCGGACGCATCTATTACGATTTGGCCGATTTCCGCAGGAAGATCGGGGACTGGCGGACGGCGATCGTCCGGCTCGAGCAGTACTATCCGCTGGCCACCGAGGCTCTGCGGGCGGAGCTGGCAAAGTACCCCGGCGCCGAGATCGTATGGGTCCAGGACGAGCCCGAGAACATGGGCGCGTGGCGCTTCCTCCTCGTCACCGTGTTTCGCGAGCTCGGGCTCACGCCAAGGCTTGTCTCCCGCCCTGCCTCGGCGTCGCCGTCGGTCGGCATCGCCCGAGCCCACACCACTCAGAACGAGATCCTCATGCGTGCTGCGTTCGAGCGCTGAGGCCCACGTTCAAGAGCCTCCGCGCGCCTTCAAAACGCCGACGCCGACCTCCAGGAGCCGCCGCACGCTTTCACGGACTGCCGCTCCGCGCGGTTTTCTCTCGGAGCTGCTTCCCAGTCCCCAGATTGGGGCATTCTAACCCGGCTTGTCGTCGGCTGATTCTTGCCCGGCTTGTCCTCGGCTGCGGCGTAGGCGGCCCCAGCCCCGCAGATTGGGGGCAGTTCTCCAAGCTGGACGGACGGCTCTCTGATGCCGACGGGCGGCCCTCCGATCCGAATGGGCGCGCTTCTTCGCCCCAGATTGACGCTTCTTCGCCCCAGATTGGCACCGCTTCCACAACAGCGGAGGCGCTACGGCCCACCACCTCGGGCACCACACGTGGCGGGTACCGCTTCCACAACAGCGGAGGCGCTACAGTCTAGAGTTGAGGTAACTTCTAAGATGTAGCACAACTGAGGAGCAAACGTGGCGATCTTCTTCATCGGCGACGAGCTCGTCGCGGGCTTCGGCGACGCGCGGGCTCTCGGCTGGACTGGGCGAGTCATGGCACGAACCCGCAGCGAACCGCCTCTCATGCCAATAACCCTTGCTGTTCCAGGCGAAGACACAGCAGCGCTGGCCAAACGCTGGGGCGACGAAGTGGCCCGACGCCTTCGCCACGATGAGGACAATCGTCTCATTATCGGTCTCGGATCCCATGACCTCGACTCGGGCCAGACGCTTGCCCGCGCTCGCCTCCATCTGGCGAACATCCTCGATGCGGCTGCTCGAATGAAGCTCCGGTCCTTCATCGTCGGTCCTCCCCCGCGTCGAGAAGTGCCTTTCAAAATCCAGCTGGATCTGTCGAAAGCCTTCGGCGACGTCTGCGCTCGCCGCGATCTCCCTTACGTCGACACTTTCACTCCTCTCGTCGAGCATGAACAGTGGAACACCGACTTGTCGATGTCCAGCGGCTACGAACCACGCCAAGCCGGCTACGGCCTCATCGCATGGCTGGTTCTCCACAATGGGTGGAACGATTGGCTGGGAGTCCCGGCCGTCGGCGCGTCTTAGGCCCGCTTAGAGTCTTTAGATCAATTTAGACTCTTTAGTCCCACTTAGGGCCTAAACCACCCTTCAAGGTGTTCTCCCCGCGGCCTTGGCGAACGCGCCGACTCTTTGCCCAACCGCCTTACGTCTCTTGCTCAGTCATGTTCCGTGCTTCCTGGTGCCCATTGTTTTGCCGTCAGGCGATGTGAAGACAAAGCCTCCGCTGTGGTGCGCGATCGCGATTCTTTCGCGGTGAACTAGGGCATGGTGGTGCCAGCACAGCAGGACGGCGTTCGCAAGGTCGGTTCTTCCGCCCGCTTCCCATGGCAAGGCGTGATGAACCTGTCCATGGGAAATCGTGTCTCCGCATCCCGGATATCGGCATGTCCGATCTCTCGCGATGACCGCACGGGTTTGCGCGGGAGTGAACAGGCGTTTCTCCCTGCCCACGTCGAGCACTTCGCCGTTTGCCGAGAAAATGAGGCGTGAAACGGACGAATCGCAAACCAGCCTCGCCAGCTGGGTGGCAGACAGGGGCGAGCCGTCGTCTAAAACAGCAGGATCGTTCCCTCGTAAGGCATCAACGTCGGTCAGAGCAGGAATCGCCCCTAAAATCGTTCCAAATTCTTCTTGTTGTCTCACAGACGATTCCAGGCATGCGCCGAAACGCCCTTGCCCTCGACCAGCTTCACGGCATGCTTCCCCTAGGCAGCCCACACCGTCGCGGCGTTCCGATTGGTCTGAGCCGCCACGACTCCGATCCGTCCTCGCTTTCGACAGCCGCATCTCCTCCTTTGAAGGCGAACCGTCGCGTTCCTCGCCGATGCCGTCGTCGCCCGCAACACTCCGGCCTTGCACGTCTTCAGTCCCCGGACGAGGCGTCCCGCTTTCCAAGCCGCGAAGAGTTTCGAAGGGGACGTGCACTAAAATATGCGGTCGGATTCTTGCTCCTTTGCCGAGGCCGCCTTCGTCAAGCTTCGCGCCGGCCAGTTCGACGAGCGCACTGGCTCGCCGTTGCGGCAAACTTCTGGCGTCCTCAACGCGTTTGCGGCCCATGAACGCCGACAAGGCGGTGTCCACGATCGCCGAACTCTCGTCCGACAGCCACCCGGAAATGCGCATCCCCGACCCTTCTTTCGCGAAGGCCACGTTCTCTTTCTTCGCCTCGGCTTTCTCGGTCTCGACTCCGAACGACGGGCTGTGCCGATAAGCGCGCGCCTTGACGCGCCGCTCGAACTCCCGCGGGGCGCACTCCCGCGCCCATGCGACAAACTCCTCCTCAACGGCGTCGGTGAACGCGTCTTCCAACTCGGGCGCCGACAAGAAGCGACGAACGACATCGACGTGCCCCGCGAAAACCTCGCCGTTCTTCAAGGCCTCCGACATCCTGCGCAGCCCCGAATCAAGGGCCTCGGCCCGTTTGATTTCCTTGGCAGCCGCGCTCGGCGATTGCCCTGAAGTCTTCTCGCTCCAAAGCACAAAGGTGCGAGCCCCCGAAGCGCGCCAGCTTTCATTCTTCTCAATGGCGACGAGCATCCGCCCGCGCACCGCTCCCAGCCGAGAAACGGCCTTCGCGAGATCAGCGGCTCCAGCCGTCAGCCTTTCCTCGGACAAGGCGGAAAGGTCGACCTCCCCCAACTCCGTCACAACTTCATTCAAACGCGAAAGGCAATCGGCAAATCTGTTGTCGCCCCCTAGACTCCGCCGCTGGACAGGCGGATCCACATCGGACGGACCGCAGCCGGACCCCGCGGCATCCGGCTGCATATCGGCGTCGACACTCATCGAACTCGCCTCCTTTCGCTCTCTATCCCTTCGCCCACTATCCTACAGAAGCAGCAGCCCAATGTCAATTTTTTGTTCGATAAAATCTTTCAAATTATTCTTTTAAATGCTTTATAATTACCGACTAAACAAACGACATCGAAACCTAAGTTTGCAAAAACGCGATGGAGCGTTCGGCCCTCAACCGACGCCTACCAGCCTATTCAGGAACAGTCATCACGCAACCGACCTATTCAAAGATCACCACGCGACCAACCTATTCAAAAGTCACCACGCGACCAACCTATTCATCACCACGCAACCACTCTTCGCGAACGGCACCAGGCAACCAGCCCTATTCGGGACCAGCCCTATTCAGGAACAGTCACCAGGCAAAACGGGTGCCCTGCGGGATCGGCGTAGATCCGCCATTCTTTAGGTCCGGGGTCAAGAATCGGCGTGAGAGGGCGCCCGCCGGCCTTTTCGACGACGCCGCAGGCCTCTGCCAAATCCTCAACCAGCAGATCGAAATGCACTTGATGCTCGCCGCTCCCTCCGGGCCACCTCGGAGGCACGTACCCCTCACAGCGATGGAATGAAAATCTCCCGACGGGTTCCCACTCCAAGGTCACCCACTCCGGCCGCTCTTCGCCGGAAACAGCCAGCTCCGGCTCTTCGCTGGCAACACTCCATTCGCACGCATCGCCGACAACACTCCATTCGCACGCATCGCCGACAACACTCCATTCGCACGCGTCGCCGACGGCGGAAGCCCGACCGCCTGCCTCCCGACCGCGACCGTCCCCGTCGGCAAAAGCCCCGCTTTCACCCCCGGCGCCTTTGACAAGCCCCCGCCCTCCCGGCGGCTCCGGAAGCTCGAGAACCTGTTGCCAGAACCTCGCCAGCGCGACGGCGTCGTCGCATTCAAAAACAAGTTGCGTCAATCGTCCAACGGCCATGGACCGAATTTATCACCGACGTACACAGCGGACTCCTCGAACGGCAGGAGGCACGGCGCAGACTCGGCAAACGACAGGAAAACACCGGGCAGACTCGGCGAACGGCAGGAAGCACGGCGCAGACTCGGCGAACGACAGGAAACACCGGGCAGACTCCCTGGGCGGCGAATGAAACGCAGCCGATTCCGCGAACGCCAGCCGAAAACACCGCACTCACGATCGGGCG
>ERZ772955.2040-NODE-2040-length-11540-cov-3.113888_pt1 | contig 11540 bp, 7 predicted proteins | sample MGYA00511133_ERZ772955 | MGnify/ENA primary metagenome ERZ772955 (study PRJEB29015, sample SAMEA2737914) | human oral metagenome | biome: human oral; feature: human-associated habitat; material: dental | place: China | collected 2149 ... | reverse complement strand
TACCCTGGGTAAAGTCGTGGAGGGGAACCTATGCCATCGGCATTGTACTTTTTAATATGCGCCCTTACATTTTGTAAAATCTACCCCGTGGTTTCATCCCCCTGGAAGATGTCCTTGCCAACAACCTTGCAAACTACGGCAAACGTTTCGATTTTTACGCACAGAACGCCCCTTTTTATCAGCCTATTTTCGTAAATTTGCATTCAATTATCGAATGAACGAACAGGCATGAAAGAATTTGTTATTTCAGAAGTTAAAGCCGAAAGTGCTATTTTGGTGGGCTTGATTACCGAGACGCAAAACGAGGCTAAGACCAAGGAATATCTCGACGAATTGGAGTTTCTCGCCGACACGGCAGGTGCTGTGACAGTGAAACGCTTCACACAAAAGGTGAATGGCCCGAGCGCTGTGACTTATGTAGGCAAAGGAAAGCTCGAAGAAATCAAAGCATATATTGAACAGTGCGAAGACAACGAGGAACCCATCGGAATGGTTATCTTCGACGACGAACTCTCGGCGAAACAGATACGCAACATCGAGAACGAGCTGAAGGTGAAGATACTCGACCGCACATCGCTCATTTTAGACATTTTTGCGATGCGTGCACAAACAGCCAACGCCAAGACTCAGGTGGAATTAGCGCAATATCGTTATATGCTACCGCGGTTGCAACGACTTTGGACGCACTTAGAGCGGCAAGGAGGTGGCTCTGGTTCAGGCGGCGGAAAAGGTTCGGTAGGGTTGCGTGGACCGGGTGAAACCCAGTTGGAGATGGACCGCCGCATCATTTTGCAGCGCATCACCTTGCTGAAACAGCGCCTGCAAGAGATTGACAAGCAGAAAACCACCCAGCGAAAGAACCGCGGACGTATGATTCGTGTGGCCCTCGTGGGGTATACCAACGTGGGCAAAAGCACCATCATGAATTTGCTGGCGAAAAGCGAAGTATTTGCCGAGAACAAGCTCTTTGCCACCCTCGATACCACCGTGCGTAAGGTGGTTGTGGACAACCTGCCCTTTCTTTTGGCCGACACCGTGGGATTTATCCGAAAACTGCCCACCGACTTGGTCGATTCTTTCAAAAGCACGTTGGATGAAGTGCGTGAGGCCGACCTGCTGGTGCATGTGGTAGACATCTCGCATCCCGACTTTGAAGAGCAGATACGCGTCGTCGATAACACCCTCAAGGAACTCGGCTGCAGCGACAAGCCCTCGATGATTATCTTCAATAAAATCGACAATTACCACTGGATTGAGAAAGAAAAAGACGATCTCACGCCGGCTACGAAAGAAAATATCCCCTTAGAAGAGTTGGAGCGTACGTGGATGGCGCGCCTCAATGATAATTGTCTCTTCATCAGCGCAAAAACCAAATGCAACATCGAAACCTTCCGTAAGGCGCTCTACATCCGTGTGCGCGAATTGCATGTACAGAAATATCCTTACAACGATTTCCTCTATCCTGCAATGGAATAACCTGTAAAACGACAGAAAATGAGACAACTAACCAACGAAGAAATCAACATTCTTGAGGTTCAAAGTTGTTGGGCCGAAGACTGGACGAACATCCATGTGAGCGAAGATTTTAAGCCCAATTACATGCATCGCGTGATGCTTTACGGCGAAATTTATATCGGTGACTTCGAGAAAAACATCGAAGTGAGCCGTGGTTTCCTCAAACACAGCGGCATCAACAACGCCACCCTGCGTAACGTGACCATTGGCGATAACTGTTTGATTGAAAACATCGGCAACTACATCAACAACTATACGATTGGCGACGACTGCTACATCAGCAACGTCAGTGCCATGGAAACAACCGAGGGAGCCACCTATGGCGAGGGCAATCTCATCTCGGTACTCAACGAAGTGGGCGACGGCAACGTCATTCTCTTCAGCGACTTGAACAGCCAGCTGGCAGCCTTCATGGTGAAGCACTTCAACGACCGCGCGCTCAAGGATCAGCTGCGTCGCCTCATCAACGAAGATATTGCCCGCCACCGTTCCGACCAAGCCTACATCGGTAATCACGTGAAAATTATCAATACACGCGAAGTCAACAACACTATCGTCCACGACGACTGCGAAATCAACGGAGCTTCGCGATTAAGCGACTGCACCATTCTGAGCACGCCCGCTGCCAACGTGTACATCGGCACGGGTGTCATCTGCGAGAACACCATCATCAGCGAAGGCAGCAGCATCACCAACAGCGTGAAGATGCAAGACTGTTTCGTGGGTGAAGCCTGCCACATCAGCAACGGTTTCACTGCATCAACGAGCATTTTCTTTGCCAATGCCTACATGAGCAATGGTGAAGCGTGCGCGGCGTTCTGCGGTCCATTCACTTCCAGCCATCATAAGAGTAGTTTGCTCATCGGCGGACAATTCTCTTTCTATAACGCGGGGAGTGCCACCAATTTCAGTAATCACGCCTACAAGATGGGGCCGATGCATTATGGCACACTCGAACGCGGCACGAAAACAGCCAGCGGCGCCTATATTCTCATGCCTGCTCACATCGGAACGTTCTCGGTGTGCTTCGGCAAGCTGATGTATCACCCCGACACGCGCAACCTCCCCTTTTCCTATCTCGTTGCCTATGGCGACACGATGTACCTTTCGCCCGGCCGCAACATTACCACTGTGGGTTTGTATCGCGACATCCGAAAGTGGCCGAAACGTGATGTGCGCATGCCCGGATCCCACAAAAGCATCGTAAACTTCGATTGGTTATCGCCTTTCTCCGTCGGCGAAATCCTGCAAGGCAAAGAAATCTTGGAGAAACTGCGCGAAGCCAGTGGAACAGATGTGGCATCCTACACCTATCATAATTATGTCATCCATGCCAGCTCGTTAAACAAGGGAATCAAGTACTACGACATCGCCCTGCGCATTTACATGGGTGCCGTGCTCAAGCGCGTTTATAAACAGCAGGGAAATTACGCCAAACCTACCACGGCTGTCGGGCAAGGCACGTGGAACGACCTGAGCGGACTGCTGCTGCCCGATACCGAGGAGCAACGCCTGTGCCACGACATCAAGCAAGGAAATATCGAGACGATTCAAGACGTCATCCGCCGATTTGAGGAAATCCACCGCCATTATCGCGACTATCAGTGGGCGTGGACCTATCACATGATATGCAATTACTACCACGTGGACGAAATTACCGAAACCACAGCCGAACAAATCCACGACGATTACGTACAGGCACGTCGCGCATGGATTGCCGAGATACGCAAGGATGCCGAGAAAGAATATGCCATGGGAGACGTCGAACCCCATGTGCTCGACGATTTTATCAACAGTTTAGATCACGAAATCAATTTTGAAAACTAAAAAATATGATGCATTTAAGAACCATTTTCATGTCGGTAGCGCTGTGCATGCTTGCAACGCTTTCGGCCAAAAATTATTCCTTCGTTACCGTGAAGGGAGACGCAATGCAAGCCCGTATCTACACCCTTGACAACGGGTTAAAGGTCTACATGAGTGTCAACAAGGAGCGTCCACGCCTGCAAGCCAACATTGTTGTGCGCACCGGGTCGCGTAACGACCCGGCAGAGACCACGGGCTTGGCCCACTATCTCGAACACCTCATGTTTAAAGGCACGCAACAATTTGGCACCACCGATTACGCTAAGGAGAAACCCTACTTGGACGAAATCGAACGCCGTTACGAGCAGTATCGCACGCTGACCGACCCCGTTCAGCGCAGAACCGCCTATCACCAGATCGATTCCGTCTCGCAGCTTGCCGCGCAATACAACATACCCAACGAGTACGACAAGCTCATGTCGAGTATCGGATCGGAAGGTACCAACGCCTACACGAGCAACGACGTTACCTGCTATGTAGAGAACATTCCCACGAATGAAATCGATAACTGGGCACGCATACAAGCCGACCGCTTCCAAAACATGGTCATTCGCGGATTCCACACCGAGCTTGAAGCCGTGTATGAAGAGAAAAACATCTCCATGGCAAGCGACGGTTCGAAGGAATATGCCGCGTTATGGAAGCTGCTTACGCCTACCCATCCCTATGGAACGCAAACCACCATCGGTGAACAGGAGCATCTGAAAAATCCATCTATTGTCAACATCAAAAATTACTTCCATCGCTACTATGTGCCCAATAACGTAGCCATTGTTCTGGCGGGCGACTTCAATCCCGACGAAACCATCGCCATCATCGACAAATATTTTGGCCAGTGGAAGCCGTCAACCAACCTCACTCGCCCCGAGTTTCCCGCGCAACGTGAAATCACTGCGCAACGCGATACAACCGTCGTGGGACAGGATGCTGAAAACCTGATGATGGCTTGGCGCTTCAAAGGCGAGAACGATATGCAGAGCGACACGCTCGATCTCGTGCGTCACCTGCTCTACAACGGGCAGGCAGGCCTCATCGACATCAATTTATTACAACCTATGAAAGTGCAGGATGTTGGAGTCGACTTCGACGGGCTTCATGACTACTCGGCATTCATCATCGAAGCTTCGCCCCTGCATGGCCAAAGCCTGCAACAGGTGAAAAAACTGCTGCTCGGGCAGATTAACAAGTTGGCACGCGGAGAATTCAGCAATCAACTGTTTCCTGCCGTCATGGCTAACAAGAAACTGCACTATTTTGAAGATTTACAAAACAACATCCTGCGCGCCAGCTTCATGGTACATGCGTTTGTTAACGACCAGCGCTGGGAAGACGTGGCACTGCAGCTTGACCGACAGGCAAAGATTACAAAACAAGACATCCAGCGCTTTGTCAGCCAGCATTTTGGCGAAAACAACCTCGTTTGCGTCTATAAACGGCAGGGCGTAGACAGCACACTGAAAAAAATCGAAAAACCCATCATCACACCCATTCCCGCCAACCGCGAATATGAAAGTGCACTGCTGAAAAGCATTCGCCTGAGCAAAACAACGCCGATACAGCCCAAGTTCCTGGATTTCAACAAAGAACTGTCGCTGGGCAAGAAGGTCAACGGCATGCCGCTCATCTATAAGCGCAATCCCAACGATGGACTTTTCGTGCTCACCTTCCATTATGACTTTGGCACCACCGCCGACAAACGCTACGACTATGCAGCCGATTATTTAGACTATATCGGCACGCAGAACACCACAGTCTCGCAACTGAAACAAGCCTTCTACAACCTTGCCTGCCAGTACAACGTCAATGTCAGCGCAAATAAACTCAATGTCACCCTATCCGGGCTGAGTGAAAACATGCCACGCGCACTGCGACTCTTAGAACAGGTGCTGCACCAAGCGAAAGCCGATAAAAACTCATGGCTCAGCTACTGCGATGTAGTAGCAAAGAACCGCGACGACAAAAAGAAGAATCAACGCACCAATTCTTTTGCACTGTTGGACTATGCCCGCTACGGTGCCTACAATCCCACGCGCAACATCTGTACCGTTGAGCAGTTGCGCGCCATGAATCCGCAGTCGATGGTGCAACTCATCACCAACCTCACCCGCATGCCTCACAGCGTGCTCTACTATGGACCCGCTACCGAGCAGCAACTCATTAGCATCGTGCAGCGCGAGCATAAAGTGGGTAAGACGCTGCTCAAACTGCCCGTCAACAAGAGCTATCGTTTGCAGCAAACACCCCAAAACGAAGTGCTTCTGGCACCTTTCAAGGCGAAAAACATCTATTTGCGCCAATATCACAACGAGGGCAACCAGTGGAATGTCAGCAAAACACCCACCGAGATGTTGTTCAACCAGTATTTTGGCAGTGGCATGAATTCCATTGTCTTTCAAGAACTGAGAGAGACCCGCGGCTTAGCCTACAACGCCGGTGCCCGCTATGCAATGCCACAAATGAAGAATGAAGATGAATATTTCCTCACACAAATCATCTCACAAAACGACAAGATGAGCGACTGCCTGCGCGTGTTCAACGACATCGTCAACAACATGCCCGAGAACGAGGCAGCATTCGACTTGGCCAAACAGAGCCTCATCAAGTCCATTCAGAGCGACCGCGTCACACGTTATGGCGTCATCACGCGCTATCTCAGAATGAAACAACTCGGTCTGAGCAACGACTACATGCAGCAGGTTTACGACGCACTGCCCCAAATCACGCTGAAAGACGTAGTAAACTTTGCCCGTCAGAACATTGCCAACAAAACCTACCGTTACATTGTGCTGGGCGATGAGAAAGAACTTGATATGAAGGAATTAGAAAAGATTGCGCCCGTGAAGCGACTCACCACCGAAGAGATTTTCGGCTATTAAAATCGATTCGAACCGAAAAATGCTGTTTCCAACGTCGGAAACAGCATTTTTTTATTTCCACCTATTGATATACATCCGCGGCAGCTCTACTCCATCTGAGCACACGGCAGAAAACATTGCCAAGGCTTGCACTGATGTATTACGCAAGTTCAGGACAAGTTTAGTATGCAAACAGTTCTACCTACTTTGATTTTTCAACACAAACAAATACAGAACGTAAGGACATTGACAAGGGACGCACCATAGCTTGATTTCGCTGAACCCACATCAGTTCATCATGGCAATAAAAGTATGAAACAGCAAGTCGCTTGTCATTGCCTTGCAATATGCCTCATATTACCGTGCAAAGTGACTCTAATCACGTGCTAAAATGAGGCAGATTGCACCGTAATATGAATGAGATTAAGTGCACAAAAAATGCCGGAACCTCACGATTCCAGCATCTCTTATAATCAAACTAAATAGTCTTAACCATGCGTTACGAATATCTTTCTCACGAAAATGTTTCGGTAACGTGTGTAACTCTAAATGATAGTAGTCTATATAATGATTTATGAAGCAAAAGTACTATGTTTTCTTTTACCATACAAATTTTTGGCTTTAAAATTTAGTTAAATGTCAATAAAACGTCCATGTGATGTACACGAGATAGGCATTATCGGCTTTTATCTCTACAATGGGTTGCACTGCTTCGTTTAAAGTGCCTTGCCAAAGGGCATCAAATGGATAGATGGGCCAGCGCAACCCTTGACTTTCTAATTGTTGGCAGCCAAAGTTGAAGAGGCTTACTTGTTGTCCCGGCGTGACATCGAAACGACAATCGCCACATGCCGCAATGAAAATTCCTTCATCGGTGAGCATGAATGGCTGCACGTTGAAGTGGTCGTAATAATGCATCATGAGGGCGATGTTGCCCAAAGTGTGGTCTTCGCGCTTGCCCGTTGCACCGAGATAAGCAATGCGAAGACGACGGTTGGCGGTCAGTTGCGGTTGCGCTTGCCCGTGCTGTGTGCATACATAGCGTGTGGCTTTGGTAAGGTCGTTGTCATCTTGTTCGCTGATAGAGATGAAATGTAATTGTCGTTTGAGCCTTGGTGCCAGACTGTCTCCATCGCCAATCACTGTCATTTGCTGAGCAGTGAAGCCCGTATTTAAGAGCGTTTCGGCGGCACCATCGCAAGCAATCACATGCGGTGCGTGGTGCAAAATGCGTAGTAATGTCTCGTGTTTGGGAAAGGCTCCGTTGGCCACGATGACGGCATCGAATGGGGTTTCGGCCGTTATTTTAGGATAGTGTGTCATGTTGTTGTTGCATCATTCGTTTCCATTTATAGTAACCGGCAATGGCCATGGCGGTGTAGAGTGCGTAGAGCCCCGCCTTGAAGGGAATGCCTTTGGTGAGGTAGAGATAGGTGCTGATGAAATCGACGATGAGCCATGCCCACCATTGCTCGATGTATTTGCGTGCCAATGCCCATAGCCCGATGAAACTAAGTGCGTTGGTGAAAGCGTCTAATGCGGGAACCGTAGAATTGGTTTGGGTGCGCAAGAGCCAATAAGTGATGCCCCATGCCAACAAGAAAAATGCACAAAGGGGCAGGTAGTGACGTCGTTTCATGTGGGTGATGGGCATCGGTTGGTGAGCCGCTTGTCCGCGCTTGCGTCCAAATTTCCACACGACGAGCCCATAGATGGCCGCCAAAGTATAGTAGACGGCCATGCCCGCATCGCCATAAAGCCCATGTGTGGCATAGAGCCACACATCGAGTAGCGGCATGATGATGCCCACAATCCACAGCCAGGTGCTGGCACGATATTCTAAAACGAGATAGACGATGCCAAGGAAAGTGGTGAGCAAGTCGAGCCCATGCTGTGTGAGAAATTGCATCATGCGTTACAAAGTAATCGTTAAATACGTCATGAAATGTGCTGTGGCTTGTGCTGAATAGACAGCCGAAGAGGAGACTTCGCGCCCCATATTGTCATATTCAGCGCTGGCATAGCCATTGGAGAAATATTTTTTGTTGAAGAGGTTGTAGATGGTGATGCCCGCTGTGATGCGGCGAATGGATGGTAGATGGAAACTATAGTTGGCATCCAAATGTGTCAGAAAATAGCTTGGCAACATGAGATTCGTGTTGTTGTCGTTGGTCATGTGTTGTCGACTGACAAATTGGTTGCGCACCATCGCCTCAAATCCTCCATGTGTAAAAGTAATGATTTGGTTGGCCAGCACATCGGGAGAGAAGCTTAAATGGGTTGTTCCAAAGCGCAGTGGTCGCCCTGCATTGCTCTCTACCATCCAGTCTTTGGCGCGGTTGCGGCTGAATGTCGCGTTGGCTTGCCATTTAAACCAGTTGAGCGGTTGCCACGATGCCTGCCATTCTATGCCTTCACGATAGGATGTTCCCACGTTGCGGTGAATCATTTCGCCAGTGGAATTGATTTCGCCTGTGAGCACAAACTGGTCTTTGTAGTGCATGGAATAAAGGTTGATGCCCATGGTCAAGCGTGGTAAAGCCAATTTGTAGCCTGCTTCCCAGTCGGTCATTCGTTCAGCACGCGGCAGCTGGCGTAGCGTTCCTTCAAAGTCGTTGCGCGTGGGTTCGCGATGGCTCACGGCCCAAGAAAGATAGAATGCGTGTGCTTCTGCGGGCTGGAAAAACAGACCTGCCTTGGGATTGAAGAAGTGATAGTGCTCGTTGTAGCGCCAAGGTGCATTGGCTGTCGTTGTGGGATTGTCGTTGGGATCTTGCAACCGATAGTTGATGTTGCGATATTGCAGGTCGGCATAGACGCTAAGCCCTTTCACCAACGCTACGTTGGCTTTGGCATAAACACTGTTTTCGGTCTTCTCAGCTTTGTTGCGATAGTATTCTTGTAGTGGGGAATAGGGCACGGCTGCATTGATGATGGCGAGAATTTTACCGAAATGTCGGCCGCTATACCGGTTGTTGGCGCCGCCCAAAGTGGCATTCCAACGCGCCTGTTGGTAGTTGAGTGCATACACCCATCCATAGAAATCGTTGCTTAAATGCTTGCGGCGAATGAGGTCGGCAATGGGCGAAGTGGGTGGAAATCCATATTTCTTCAGCTTCTGTTGCGCCTTATATTGTTCGTAAAAGCCATTACCCGCAGTGTAATGAAGCGCTATATTGAAGTTGAAAGCAGGCGAGATGAGCTGATTCCAAATGAGCTGATAGTTCTGCTGATGATAGTTGTCGGTTTGGTTGGGATAATATTGCGTTTGCCCGTTAGCATCGGTGTATTCGCCAGCAGGATTGTAACGCCGCCCATATTGCGCCATTTGTGCCAACGAAGCGTAATCCCAAGCCATGTACGTGCGTTCGGTTCCGTTGAACGTAAGCCATTTTACCAAGGTACTACGACTGCTGTAAGCGCCTTGCAGAAAATAGGAGTTGAGACTCGATGTCGCGCGGTCGATATAGCCGTGGCTGCCGATATTCGACAGACGAACGTTGAAACTCCAGTGATTTTGCAGAAGTCCCGAACCGAAAAGGAGCGTTTCTTTGTGAGACGCGTAACTACCTGCTGCGGTCGAGAGCGTCACGAATGGTTTCAGAGAAGGTGCATCGGTTTGCAGATTTACTGTGGCTCCGAAGGCCGCACTGCCATTGGTTGAAGTGCCGACGCCGCGCTGAATCTGCAAATCTTTGACGTTGCTGATGAAGTCGCCCATGTTCACAAAGAACACTTGTGAGCTTTCGGCGTCGTTCAAGGGGATTCCGTTGGCGGTGAAGTTGATGCGCGACGGATCGGTTCCGCGCACCTTTAGTGCAGTGTAGCCTATGCCGTTGCCTGCATCCGACGTGAAGGTTACACTGGGCATAAAGCTCAACAGCGAAGGAATATCCTGTCCGTGGTTGTGTTTTGCAAGCTCTTGCTGGGTGAGATTGCTAAATGTCATGGGGGTATTGTGCTGCGCACGTGTGGCCGTCACCTGCACATTTTGCAGTTCATAAGTTTTAAGCGTGTCAAGCTTTTCGGCCTTAGTTTCTGCCGCAGTTGCCAGCAAAGCAACACAGAGCCATGCGAAAGATGATGATTTCATACGATAATCGTTGTTAAAAGTGATACATTCTGTTCATCCAACGATGGATTTCATTGGAGTACCTTGCTTTTAACAACGCAACGCAGTGTTGATGAAGAAAACACGTGGAAACTTTAATTTATCCCTTCGCCAGCATTACCTGTTTCAGGTTCCATGGGTCTAATCTCAGCATCCGCAACGACGGTAGCACCCCGAAGAAGTTCATCTGTGGAATGAATTTCGTCGCAAAGGTAGCTACTTCGTGCCAATGCTGCAAATTTTTAATAAGGTTTTTCCTCGAAATGGCTTGAAACACGCAGCAACGATGCGGTAGACGGTCAGCTCGTCCTCGTAGATGCCGATGGAGCGCAGTCCCGTGTACTTATATTCCTATCATCGTTTTAGAGAGCAGCAATGCGAAAAGGGAGGAAAGACACCCCACATCTTTCCTCCCTTTCACAATCAGCCACACTTGAATAAATCAGCCATACTTGAATAAAACAATTCAAATCCTTTCCCTTTTTGGGGTCAGGAGTGAACGGCCGACTTTAACTTCCGTGAATCTCTACTTCTCCAACGCCTTTCTTCTTCTTTTTCTCTTCGCCTTTCCATTCTTCCCACTCAATCGGCGTGTCGGAGAGGGCGCGGGTAGCTACACGGCTGCCACCGCCGCGCTCGTAGTGGGTCTCGGGGTTGAAGCGCACGCGCACGCCGACAATTTGGTTGGCCGACACTTTCTCGGCCGCGTCCACACCGCCCTTGGCCGACACGGCCGTGAAGTAGAACGAGCCGATGCCGTCGAGCTTCACCGAGCGGCCCTGCGACATGTAGTCGGCCATCACCGGGCCGAGCGAGGTGAGCACTGCGGCCACGTCGGCCGGACTGACGGTCGACTCGGCGGCCAGTCGCTTGGCAACCTGCGCCGTCGTCACCGGACTGCCCACCAGTACCGATTGCGGGTACCACTTTTTGTTGATTTTTTTCAACATCTTCTTAAAAAATGCCATACGCAAAAATGTTAGTTGTCGGAATGCCGACTCCGAGGGCGTTTTGACAAGTATAGGACTTGTAGTCGACAAGTATAGGACTTGTGCCCCACAGGTATAGGACTTGTCATCGACGGGTATAGGACTTCTTCGCGTCTTCTCCCGAACTCGTACCCATGTCCTCCCATTTCTTGTCAAAACTTTTCATTGTCTTTGTTCCAACGGGTTAGTAATTATATTGATTAA
>ERZ772955.2039-NODE-2039-length-11544-cov-3.271042_pt1 | contig 11544 bp, 10 predicted proteins | sample MGYA00511133_ERZ772955 | MGnify/ENA primary metagenome ERZ772955 (study PRJEB29015, sample SAMEA2737914) | human oral metagenome | biome: human oral; feature: human-associated habitat; material: dental | place: China | collected 2149 ... | reverse complement strand
ACTACAGAAATGTGGAAATCTCTTATGGAAAAATTTAAAGTAGAAAGAGAAAAAGGTATTTATGATGCTGAAACTAAAATACCTTCTCAAATAGATGCCTATGGTCCTGGTTATATTAACAAGGATCTGGAAAAAATCGTAGGACTTCAGACAGATGCACCATTAAAAAGAGCAATCATGCCAAACGGTGGTATAAGAATTGTAGAAAAGTCATGTGAAGCATATGGTTATAAAGTTGATGAAACAACCGACAAAATATATCATGAAAACAGAAAAACACACAATGATGGTGTATTTGATGCATACACAGAAGATATTAGATTAGCAAGATCATCACACTTAATAACAGGATTACCAGATGGATATGGTAGAGGAAGAATTATCGGAGATTACAGACGTGTAGCATTATACGGAGTTGATAAACTAATTGAAGAAAAAGAAAAAGATTTGGATATTTTAGACTGTGACGATTTACGAGAAGATACAATTAGAGATCGTGAAGAAATATCAGAACAAATCAAAGCATTAAAAGCATTAAAAAAAATGGCTAAAAAATATGGATTTGATATCTCAGTACCAGCACAAACAGCTAAAGAAGCTGTACAATGGTTATATTTCGGTTATTTAGGAGCAATAAAAGACCAAAATGGTGCTGCAATGAGTATTGGTAGAACATCAACATTTTTAGACATTTACATTGAAAGAGATTTAGAAAATAAAACATTAACAGAAGAACAAGCACAAGAAATTATCGACTCATTTGTAATGAAATTAAGACTAGTAAGATTCTTAAGAACACCTGAGTACAATGCACTATTCAGTGGTGATCCAGTATGGGTAACAGAAAGTATCGGTGGAATGGGCTTAGATGGTAGAACACTAGTAACAAAGAATTCATTCAGAGTACTACACACATTACAAAACTTAGGTCCTGCCCCAGAGCCAAACCTAACAGTACTATGGTCAACAAGATTACCAGAAGGCTTCAAAAAATTCACAACAAAATTATCTATAAAAACATCTTCGATTCAATACGAAAACGATGATTTAATGAGAATTACTCTAGGAGATGACTATGGTATAGCATGTTGTGTATCACCAATGAAAATTGGAAAGCAAATGCAATTCTTCGGTGCTAGAGCAAACTTAGCAAAAGCCCTATTATATACGATAAATGGTGGCCGTGATGAAATGTCAGGAAAACAAATTACACCAAAATTTGCACCAATAACTTCAGAATATTTAAATTATGATGAAGTAATGGAAAAATACGATACAATGATGGATTATGTTGCAAAAGTATATATCAAAGCATTAAACATCATCCACTTCATGCATGATAAATATTCTTATGAAGCATTAGAATTCGCCCTACATGACAGAGAAATATTCAGAACAATGGCATGTGGAATTGCTGGATTATCAGTAGTAACAGACTCATTATCAGCAATTAAATACGCAAAAGTAAAAGTAATTAGAGATGAAACAGGATTAGCAACAGACTACGAAATCGAAGGAGACTACCCTAAATACGGAAATGACGATGATAGAGCAGATCAAATTGGTGTAGAATTAGTAAAACGCTTTTTAAGTAAACTACAAAAACATTATACATACAGAAATTCAACAGTAACATTATCAGTATTAACAATCACATCAAATGTTGTATATGGAAAAAATACAGGAAACACACCAGATGGAAGAAGAATGTATGCACCATTTGGACCAGGAGCAAACCCATTACATGGACGTGATACAAAAGGAGCATTAGCAGCGCTAAACTCAGTAGCTAAAATACCATTTGAACAAGCACAAGATGGAATATCATATACATTTGCAATAACACCAGGAACATTAGGAAAATCATTAGATGAACAAGTTACAAACTTAACATCACTACTTGATGGATATTTCAAACAAACAGGACATCACCTAAACATAAATGTATTTGATAGAAAATTATTATTAGATGCAATGGATCATCCTGAAAAATATCCACAATTAACAATTCGTGTATCTGGATATGCAGTAAAATTCACAAAATTAACAAGAGAACAACAATTAGACGTTATCAACAGAACAATACAAGAAAAATTTTAATTAGGAGCAAAATTGAAAACAGCAAGAATACACTCAACAGAATCATTAGGAGCCGTTGACGGACCAGGATTAAGATTTATAATATTTATGCAAGGTTGTCTTCTCAAATGTAAATATTGCCATAATAGAGATACATGGGAACTAAATAAAGGAAATGAAAAAACAGTTGATGAATGTTTCAATGAAATTATTAAATACAAAAATTATATTCAACCATCAGGTGGTGTTACAATCTCAGGAGGGGAACCCCTACTTCAAGCAGATTTTATAATAGACCTATTTAAAAAATTAAAAAAGGAAAACATTCATACATGCATTGATACATCTGGAATGTTTGCAATAAACGATAAAATAAAAGAACTATTATCACTAACTGATTTAGTCCTTTTAGATATCAAACATATTGATTCACAAAAATGCAAAAACCTTGTGGGCTTCGAAAACAAATTAGAACTAGAATTTGCAAAATATTTAAGTGATAATAATATTAATATGTGGATTAGACAAGTACTAATACCAGGATATACTGATGATGAAACAGATTTAAAAAATCTAAAAAATTTCATCGATACTCTAAAAACTGTCAAAAGAATAGAATTACTACCATATGATAATTTAGGCCAATATAAGTGGGAAACACTAGGATTAGAATATCCAATGAAAAATGTAAAACTCCCAACATTTGAAGAAATACAAAAAGCAAAAAAAATATTAAATATAAAATAGCCAAAAGGAATGTTTTATTTGATTAAAACATTCCTTTTATTTATTATTTTTCACTATCTAAATCCAACTTAATTTGTTCAAATACCTCATCCCTACTCTTACTCTCAATAAATTTATATTTATTATTCTTAAATTTAGGATTAAATTGACAAATCGATTTATATTGACAATATTGACAAGGAATATTTTTTCCATTAAAAGAAATAGGTTTTATATCAATATTTCCTTTCATAATAGCCTTAGAGATTTCTTTCAAAGTTTTTTTAGTATACTTTTGCAAATTTTTAAAATTTTCTTTATCAATCATAATGTCTTTTCCATTACGGCCCTTACTATTATACTTAAAATATTCTGACTTCCCTGCAGGGTCAAAATCTTTATCCATCATATTTGGAATATTTAGATCACTAACAATAAACCCTTGCATTCTATAAGCCTCTTTAATCTGTCTAACAATTGACTCATCATCAAAACAACGATTTTTAATTATAGGCTCTATTAAATTAAAATACAATACACCTGCCGGATTTATTGGAGCTTGCAAAGCCTTATCAACAGCTTCATTATAACAAACTGCATCAATATAAGTAATCAACTGTAATTGCAAACCATTAACAATCTTGTTTAAATCCAAGTCTTTAACAGATGATTTATAATCAATAATCCTAATATACTTTCCAACAGAATCACCACTAGGAATCTCTGCCACATCAATTCTATCAATTTTACCTGTAATAGATACTCTTTTTCCATTACCTATTTCAAACTCAATTGGAGGATAAACAATTTCATCATTTGAACTTGAACTTTTATTTCCAAAAGAAACTTCTGTCCCAAGTACTCTAAAATAACTATTTCTAAGTCCTTGTACAATATATTTTATAGACAAACTAATAAACTTCTTAACTCTTTGCACCATTATTCTAAATTTGGCAGACATACTAAATTTAATATATTGAGAAATTTCATTTGTAATAATATCGTCAACAATTTTATCAATCTCATCATCAGTAATCTCGTTAATATCAACTGTTTTGAAAAATTCATCAACAACAGCATGTACAAATGATCCAGTATCAAGTTTTTTCAATTCAAACTCTTCCTTATCTACAAGTTTAAGCCCATATTGCATAAAATATGAATAAGGACAATTTGCATATTTCTCAAGTCTAGTAATCGTAGTATTAAGTTTATTACCATATAATTTATCAACATTTTCCTGTTTTAATTTCACTGGAATATTTGTATATGCAAGTCCTCTCAAAGAAGCATTTAATTTATTCTCATCATTATTCAAAAACCATCTATACACATCAAACCATTCTGATTTATCGATATTGTTAAGTAATCTATTAAATGTAACATTTTTATTTAAAATCTCTAATTTATCACTAGAACGCTCTTCTTCTAATTTAGGAAAAATACTCTTCAATCTAGAAATAAACATTGATTTCCTAAGCATACCACCTTGATTATCTGACAGACTATAAGAAACATAAACATACTCTTGAGCAGTAGTAAAAGCCCTATATATATTAAAATTCTCTTCATAAGATTTTTCTAATAAACCTTTTGCAATTTCAAAACCATTATTTTTCAAATTAGCTCTATCTAAATCATCAAAAAAACCTTCAGATGTATTATTACTAGGAAATACCCCTTCATTAACACCAATTATAAAAACAACTTTAATTTCATTTGCTTTAGTTCTATCAACAGTACCAAAAATCACTCTATCCTGTCCATCAGGAATCTTAGAAACTTCCTTTTCCTTAAGTCCGACTTTCAACAATTTAATATAATCATCAAAATTTATTTTCAAATTACCAAAAACTCTAATCACCGTATTTAATAACTCAACAACAATATTAAAATATTCAACGAATTCTTCATCTCCTAAATCAATTTCCACATTATCAACTATAAACTTATATAATTCTTCAGTAATTAATTTAACATTTTTTTGAGATGATAACTTATCTTTTAAATTCAACAAAGGTTCAATAATTTTTTTCTGTTGCTCCTCAAAATTATTTATTTCATAATTCCATGGCTTTTCATACCACCTTTTTCCTTTAATTCCCCACTTTAAACAATAATTTTCAATTTCATCAATATTATCAACCTTTACAAAATCCGTTTTCAAATAATTAAAAACTGATTCATATGACCAATTTTTTGAAAATATATCTAAAATCGATATTAAATATTTAATAAAAACATTTTGTGTAATATCAACTTTCTCATCCATAAATATTGGTATATCATAAGAATCAGCAATAACTTTAATTAGACTAGCATAAGAATCTAAGTTATTACTAATAACTGCAATATCTCTATATCTATAACCTTTATCCCTAACAAGCTTAAAAATTTTTTTACAAACATTTTCAATTTCATCATATGCATTATCAGCACTGTATATACTAATATTATTATTTATATCATTAAATTTATGATATGGCACTCCAAATAAATTTTGCTCCAAATGAACCAATTCACCATTTTTGAACCTCTTAGAGCCACTAATTTCTCGAATCTCAATATCGTCAAATAATTGTTTTAATGTCTGTAAAGTTTGTTTATTATCATAGAAAACATCACTATCAGGACTTTTAGTTACTCTATCATCATCACTACATATTGTAATAACTATATCTTTTGCAACTTTATTAAGTTCTTGAATAACAACATATTCTTGTCTTGTAAAACCTGCAAATTCATCGATATAAATAACAGAATTATCAAATAAATGTGTATTACTTAAATTTTCAGCTAAAATATTTAAAGAATTATTTTCATCAATATATCCTTCAGAAAACTTTTCAAATTCACTATACACCAAAAGCATATCTTCAAGTTTTAATTTTAAATATTGATCACTAATATTCTTAATCTGATTTTCAACCATTGATAAAGTAATCCCATGTTTTTTAAATTCAGTAATCTGAGTTATAAGCATTTCAACATTATCAGTTGAAAATCCTACAAAATTAAATTTTTTTCTATTTTTCTCTACAATACTATGAACAATCATTGCTTTAGCAGCTTTATCCATAACATGAATATCTCTAATGCCAATCTCATTCATTACTCTATATGCCATTCTTTCAAAAGAAATAACCTCATATTTTAGAACAGCATCATTTCCTAAAGATTCCACCAATCTTTTTTCAGCCGAAAAAGAAAATTGCTCTGGAGTAATTATATATACTTGAGCATCTTTATTATTTTTAATATTATTAAAAATAAATTCACTTTTCCCACTTCCAGCTCTACCATATATAACCTTCAAAACAATTTCCTCACTTTAACTATAAACTTCTTCTCCAATAAAATAAATATTGCTGCGCTAAACCTTTTAAACTCCCAAACTTCTCATCAGCCAATTTTTGAATTTGAACTTTACTAACTTTTGTTTCATCATCATTATGAATATATAGGTCATTCATAACCCTTCTAATCCAAACATCAATTGGAAAAACGTCAAACCTTTTTAAATCAGAAAAAAGCAAAATACAATCAGCCACTTTAGGACCAACCCCTGACAATTCCAATAAATTTTTATAAACAGTCCCAGTATCCAAATTCCATTGGCCATTTAAATCAAACTCATTATTTAAGACTTTTTGAGTTGTTTCATACAATCTAATATCTCTAAAGCCAAGTCCCAATGAACGATACTCAGAAACTGACACATCTTTTAATGCAATTGGCTCCGGAAAAGAATAATATTCCCTTCCATCATACTCCAATTTTTCACCATATTTTTCAGATAATCTATCAATGATTCCTTTAATCCTCGGAATATTATTATTTGCCGAAATTATAAACGAAATAATAGTTTCCCATAAATCTTGATTTAAAATTCTAATACCTTTTCCAAACTATTCTTCATATAATCATCAATTTTTTCAAGTTTAGATTTTAACTCATCATAATTCCTATTCAAATCAAAATAATGATTTATTTCTTCAATAGAATCAGTATTTCCATAATTAACTCCATTAAAAAACACTTCATCATCAATTTTTTTAACATTTAATACAATTTTCTTAAAAACTCCTGTATAACTTCCATCATCTTCAATATTCCATCTAAAACACTGACCACAATCAAATATATCAGCAAGTTCAAAAGAATTTGCTTTAATTTTATAATTTATTTTTTCCATTAATTTTGATAACTTTCCAATACTTTAATTTTAAATTTTCCAAGCTTAATTTTTTTATCAACTTTAATCAAAGTTTCAACATTATATACACTATGTAATTTACGAATATTCTCTCTCTTCTGTCCAACAAAATTATTAACATCTGATGGATTTAAAGATATCTCAACCACTTTAACTTTATAATTAATTTTCTTTATCTTCTCAGATACTTTTTCATACCAAATAGCACTTTCAACTAATTGCCTAAATGCTGGATGCATTGGACCAGCAACAACTTCACTACCTTCCTCAGAAGGACTGTTAATTTCATCTGTAACCTGAAGACCTATTCTAATAACTTTAATTCTTTTAGCATTAAATAATTCAGTAACTGCTTTTGCTCTCTCAACAGCTTGAACAATCGTCAATGGTTTATACTCTCCACTTTCATACATTCTATCAAGAGCAGTTCCTTTAATAACTAAAACCGGATAAATCCTCATAATTTTTGGTTTTAATTTAATTAAAGCTTTAGCAGTATTAATTTCATCAATTTCCGTACTTTCAGGTAAACCAACCATCATTTGATGTCCAAGAGTAATACCATATCTTCTAATTAATTTCGATGCTTTAATAACATCTGCAAAAGTATGACCTCTTTGACTCTTCTTTAAAATATAATCATTTGATGATTGAACTCCAAGCTCAATAGTTCTAACATTATACTTTTTTAATCTTTTTAAAATATCTTTAGAAATATAATCAGGTCTAGTTGAAATTCTAATACTATCTACTTTTTTTTGCTTAATATATTCATTTGCTACTTCAAGAAAATCATTTTGTAATTCTTCAGAAATAGCCGTAAAACTCCCACCAAAAAATGCAATTTCTACTTTTCTATTCACTGGATCAAAATTTTCTAAATATTTTTCAATTGTTCTTCTCACATCTTCTTTAGTAACATCTGTTTCCTGTCCACTTATTTTCTTTTGATTACAAAAAACACAAGTCTCTGGACATCCCAAATGTGATACAAATACTGGGATAATATATTCCTTCTTCAACCAAAACCTCCTATATTATTTAATAATACTTTTTAAAGCCTTTCTAGCAGCTTCCATTTCAGCCATTTTTTTGCTACGTCCTTCTCCACTCGCTAAAACTTTTCCATTCAAAGAAACCTCTGAAACAAAAATTTTTGAATGATCTGGACCAGACTCACTTATAATATGATATTTAATAGATACATCTCCATCCTTTTGTAATTCTTCCTGTAAAACCGTTTTATAATCTTTTTCACCAATATGTTTACTAGCTTCAAAAATTTTATTAGTTAAATTATCTAAAATAAACTTCTTAGACTTTTCCAATCCTCCATCAAAAAATATTGCAGCAATAATTGCCTCAACAGCATCTGCTAAAATTGCTTCTTTATAATTATTTCCGTGAATTTTCTCACTATTTCCAACTTTAATATAATCATAAAAATTATGCTTTTTAGCAACTTGATATAAACTTTCTTCACAAACCACCATCGCACGTAATTTCGTTAATTCACCTTCATTCAAATTAACAAAATTATTATACAAAAACTCACTTGAAACAAACTCAAGTATACTATCACCTAAATACTCCAACTTTTCATTACTCTTCACACCATGTTCATTTGCATAAGAAGTATGTGTCAAAGCCTCTTCCAAATAAGCCTTATTTTTAAAATAATAACCTATACTATCTTCTATAGTCATGTAAAACTACCTCCAAAAGCATTATATAACATATTTAAAGCTTTTTCAATCTTGAGATTTCAGGAATTTCATATATTCTAAAATTCCCAAAAAAAATAGTAGTGAACTTAATCACTACTATTATATTAATCTACTAAATTTTTAATATAATCAACTACATCGCCTACAGTTGCAACTTTTTCAGCATCACTATCAGGGATTTCAATGTTAAATGTTTCTTCTAAATTCATTATTAAATCTACTATATCCAATGAATCTGCACCTAAATCATCAATAAATGATGATTCCATTGTAACATCTGACTCAGAAACACCTAAACATGTAACTACAGTCTCTTTTACTTTATCAAATATCTCTTCTTGATTCACTACGGTCACCTCCTATTTTTTCATATTGTTACAATAATACAATCCTAAAAAATTGTCAAGCCCCAGTTTTAAAATAGTTTATAATTTCTATTGTTCTGCTAGAAATTGCTTGATTTCAGCCATTTTTTGCTTATTCTTCTCTGATTCATAAATACTGGCTAATCGGTCAACTGCTTCATTTTTAACAAATTGTTCAGCTTGTTTGATTGTATATTTAAATAATTTTTCATCACTACTACCATGTGCTTTAACAACAGGTTTATTAACTCCTAAAAATAAAGCTCCACCGTATTCTTTATAATCCATAGATTTAGCAAATTTGTTCAACGCTGGCTTTGCAATTAAACCCGAAACCATAGTTAACGGATTTCTCTTAAAGCTTTCTGTTAAAGATGTTTTAACAAATTTCCCTAATCCTTCAACAGTCTTTAAGAAAATATTTCCTGTAAAACCATCAGCAATAACGACATCAACATCACCTAAAAAGGCTTCTCTACCTTCAACATTTCCAACAAAATTAATACCTAATTCTTCAGAATACTTTTTCAACAACTGATAAGAACTCTTTATTAAATCATTACCCTTTGTTTCTTCAGTACCAATATTTAAAAGACCTATTTTAGGGTTCTTAATATTTAATGTATTTGCCATATATAAACTAGCCATTTGAGCAAATTGAAGCAAATTCAAAGGCTTACAATTTGTATTAGCACCACAATCCATTAAAACTAATCTTCCATGATACGCAGGCAAAATACCAGCTAAAGCAGGTCTATCAATTCCTTTTATTCTACCAACTAATAAAGTAGCACCTGTCAATAAAGCACCTGAATTGCCAGCAGAAATAAAAACATCACCTTCTCCATTCTTCAACATATTAAAACCAACAACCATTGAAGAATCCTTTTTATTCTTAATAGCTATTGTAGGAGTATCTTCCATATTAATTATTTCACTTGCATTTCTTATTGATAATCTATCAGAAATCTCTTTTAAATCTTTACCATAGAATTCCTTAATTTTAGCATTTAAAACATGTTCCTGTCCAATCAAACAAACTTCAGCAAAAACTTCATTTATTGCGCTCACAGCACCTTTAATTACAGCATCAGGTGCATTATCACCACCCATTGCATCTAATAAAATCTTCATATAAATCCTTTCAGTCATTTTTTATATAATAATACTATAATTAATCAAAGTCAACACACATCAATTTTTAATATATTCATAATCACAAAAAAAGATGGCCGATAAAACGACCATCACATAATATTATCAATATTATTGTAATTCAACAGTTGCTCCAGCTTCTGTTAATTTAGCTTTCATATCTTCAGCTGCATCTTTAGCAACATCTTCTTTTAATGTTTTTGGTGCTCCATCAACTAAATCTTTAGCATCTTTTAATCCTAATCCTAATAAGTCTTTAACAACTTTAATTACTTGGATTTTATTTGCTCCAGCTTCTTTTAATACAACATTGAAGCTGCTCTTTTCTTCAGCTGCTCCAGCTACTGCTCCAGCTGCAGGTGCAGCTGCTGCTACTGCAGAAACTCCAAATTCTTCTTCGATTGCTTTAACTAAATCATTTAATTCAACAACTGTTAATTTTTTGATTTCTTCGATCATATCATTAATTGCCATTTTTAAATCCTCCTATATTTTATATTTTGTAAACTTGGCTGTTTACTATTATTTTTTGATATTAACAGATTACTCTGCTACTTCTTCTTTCTTAATTCTTACTTGATCAACTGCAACTGCAAGTTTTGTAATAATTCCAAGTAATGAACCAGCAAGTTTTGATAGTAATTCTTCTTTTGATGGTAATTGTGCTAAAACTAATAAATCTTCAGCAGAAACAACTTTACCATCAATCATACCACCTTTAATTTTATAATTTTCATGAGATTTTGAAAATTTATAAACAATTTTTAATGGTATTAAATAATCTTCTTCAGATGTAATAATAGCTGATGTACCAACTAAAACTTCATCTAAACCAGACTCTCCATTTGCATTTAATGCTCTTTTAATAATATTATTTTTCTTAACTGTTTTTAAAGCGCCTGCTTCTCTTAAATCTTTTCTTAAAACTGTATCATCAGCAACATTTGTACCAATAAATTCAACTAATAAAACTAATTTAGAAGCTTTGATTCTTTCAGCTAATTCATTAACGCTTTGTTCTTTTGCTGCTATAGCTGCTTTACTTGCCATTAATAATTCACCTCCTATTTCTTTATCACAAAGTAATATAATAAATATTCCTATATGCAACTTTGCAATACATATAAAAAATTCAATTTGTTGACCATAGGTAAACAAATTGAATTCATTCTCATCATTTACCTCGGTAAGACTTACTAACTGCTTACTATCTCTGGTCACATAAATTATTTATTATTAATATACAAACCAGGTCCCATACTTGGAGCGATTGATA
>ERZ772955.2031-NODE-2031-length-11560-cov-4.481095_pt1 | contig 11560 bp, 13 predicted proteins | sample MGYA00511133_ERZ772955 | MGnify/ENA primary metagenome ERZ772955 (study PRJEB29015, sample SAMEA2737914) | human oral metagenome | biome: human oral; feature: human-associated habitat; material: dental | place: China | collected 2149 ... | reverse complement strand
GCAAAAATAATAGAACGCTTTCATTGTTTATTTAAAAGCGTATCGCTTTTTTTCTTTTTTTAAAAATACTATTGAATAAGCATAATCACTCATAACATGATATAATTGTATAATAAAAAAACAATATAGGAACTATAATAAGAAAGAATAAATATTATGAGAGAATTATTATCTAAAAAAAGCCTCAGGCAATTAGAATTGTTAGAATTACTCTTTAAAACTAAACGTCGGTTTTATATTTCTGAACTAGCCGAACGATTGAACTGCTCAGAACGGTTGGTAAAAGATGACCTATCCTATGTCAAGTCCTCTTTTCCTGACCTGATCTTTCACTCTTCTAATAGTGGTATTCGTATCATGAATACGGATGACAGTGATATTGAGATGATCTATCATTATTTTTTCAAGCACTCAAGTCATTTTTCCATTTTAGAGTTCATATTCTTTAACGAAGGGTGTCAAGCTGAGGATATTTATAACGAGTTCTATATTAGTTCTTCCTCGCTCTATCGTATCATCAGTCACATCAATAAAACGATAAAAAAACAATATGATTTTGAAGTTAGTCTGACCCCTGTTCAGATCATTGGGAATGAGATTGATATCCGTTACTTTTTTGCACAATATTTTTCGGAAAAATATTATTTCCTGGAATGGCCCTTTACAGATTTTCCCAAAGAGCCTTTGTGTCAGTTGTTAGAGATTGTTTATAAAGAGACTAGCTTCCCTATGAATGTATCTACTCATAGGATGTTAAAGTTGCTGCTCGTTACGAATCTCTATAGAATACAGTTTGGACATTTCTTGGAAGTTGAGAATGATTCTTTCAATGAACAATTGATGGAATCTTTTATGCAGGCTGAAGGGATAGACGAAGTAGTAGATAGATTTGCTACAGATTACGGTATTTCTTTGACTAAAGAAGTAATCGGTCAATTATTTGTTTCCTACTTCCAAAAAATGTTTTTCATTGATGAAACACTATTTATGGACCACGTAAAGTCTGATAGGTATGTGGAAAAGTCCTATCATTTATTAAGTGATTTCATTGACCAGATATCATCCACATACAATTTTAAAATAGATAACAAGGACAATCTGATTTGGCATCTACATAATACCGCACAACTGCATCGGCGGGAATTATCAACAGAGTATATTTTGTTTGATCAAAAGGGCAATACAATCCGAAACTTTCAAAATATTTTCCCTCAATTTGTTTCAGAAGTAAAAGAGGGAATCTTAAATTACCTTGAAACCTTGGGTATCCATAGTAACCAAATGCATGTCAATCATTTATCCTATACCTTTATAACTCACAGTAAGCATTTGGTTTTGAATCTGTTGCAAAATCAACCTAAATTAAAGGTGCTAGTGATGAGTAGTTTTGATCAACATCATGCAAAATCCATAGCAGAAACCCTTTCATATTATTGTAGCAACAATTTTGAACTGGAAGTTTGGAACGAATTAGAATTATCCATCGATTCTTTAAAAGAATCACCCTATGACATCATCATTTCTAATTTCATTATCCCACCGATTGAAAACAAGAAGCTGATTTATTCCAACAACGTTAATACGGTTGAGTTAATATCCTTACTTAACGCCATGATGTTTATTCAAATAGATGAGTGAGTCAGATTTTCACAAGATAAAAAACCGCAATCTAGCGGTTTTCTTGATTTGTTTGAGAAAATGTTAAAAAGATACAGTCCTGTGGAAAACAGAACTATATCCGTTTAATAACTATTCACTGCTTATTCCCTTTGTCAGCCTTACAAAAAACTGGTCAACTTTACTCAAACAAGCCATAATAGTCCGCTATGGTCATCTTGGCTTTTTCTTCCTGCTTGAGGTCTTGGATTATCTGACCTTCCTTCATGACAATCAGTCGGTTGCCGTATTTGAGGGCATCCTCCATTTGGTGGGTAATCATGAGAGCCGTCAGCTGGTCTCTGCGGACAAAGTCGTCAGTTAGCTCCATAAGAGCTACACTTGTCTTAGGATCAAGCGCTGCTGTATGCTCGTCCAAAAGAAGCAGTTCTGGACGTTTAAGCGTCGCCATCAGTAGACTCAAAGCCTGTCTCTGACCACCCGATAGAAACTCAATCGGCGTATCCAAGTGTTTTTCCAGACCATTCCCAATCTTATCAATAGTCTCCTGAAACTCCTGCCGATAGCTATTCAGCCGACGAGGGACTAGACCGCGCGATTCACCACGAAACTTGGCAATCAGCAGGTTTTCCGCAACTGTCATCCGAGGAGCCGTTCCCATCTTGGGATCTTGAAAGACACGCGACAGATATTTGGCTCTCTTTTCAGGAGAAAAGTTGGTCACATTTTCGCCCAAGATGTAAATGCTCCCGCTGCTCAGAGAGAGCGTCCCGGCAATCACATTAAAAAGAGTTGACTTTCCTGCTCCATTGCCACCCAAAATCGTGATAAAATCATGCTCATGAATCTCCAGCGACACATCGTTTAGGATGACCTTTTCTTCATCAAAGCCGTTATTGACCCGCTTGCTGGCATTTTTTAATTCTACAATCGCTGTCATTTGCTTAACTTAGCTCCTTTAAAGAATTTATTTTTCAAGGTCGGAATCATGAGGCAGACCGCCAAGATAACCGCACTATAGAGGCGGAGATAGCTGGTGTTGAAACCAAGAGCGATGACACCCCAAATCAGAAACTGATAGGCAATCGCACCAACTACAATGGTAATCAGGCGCTCAGCCAAGGTCAGACTCTTAAAGAGAACTTCCCCGATAATCAGACTAGCCAAACCGACGACGATAACCCCAATCCCGCGAGACACATCAGCATAGCCTTCCTGCTGGGCAATCAGAGCACCAGACAAGGCAATGACGCCATTAGACAAGATCATGCCCATCAATTCCATACGGCCAGTATTGATACCGAAACTACGTGCCATATCAGGATTGTCTCCAGTCGCGATATAGGCCTGCCCTAGCTTGGTATCTAGGAAAAAGAGCAGAGCTGCAATGACCAGACTGACAAAAATCAAGCCTGTCAAGAGATTATTGATTTCCCCAGAGAAGGGCAAAGAGTCCTGAATCTGCCGAGTTCCCAGCAGACCCAGATTAGCCCGACCCATGATCATGAGCATGATGGAATGGCAAGAGGTCATGACCAAAATTCCTGACAGCAGGGTCGGAATCTTGCCCTTGGTATAGAGAAGGCCTGTCGCCAAACCTGCCAGACAGCCCGCCAACACCGCAGCTGCCGTTGCCAAGAAAGGGTTCACTCCCTTGGTAATCAAGGTGACAGCTACCGCCCCACCTAGAGGAAAGGAACCTTCCGTCGTCATATCTGGAAAATTTAAAATCCGAAAAGTCATGAAAATCCCCAGACCTAAAATGGCCCAGACCAGACCTTGTGAAATAATGGAAAGAATCATCTTATTGTCCTAACTAAATTAAAATCGTATTCTATTTTAACATAAAAAAGCAGCCAATTTCAATGTTGACGCGAAAACAAAGAAATTGGTTCACTTTTAATCCTTAGAGCTAGTCTCATATTCAAGACTTTTACCCATAGGATCTGATAAACATAGCCTTATGAAAAAATCTGAAATACTACTCTTATCGGATAGATTTAATTGAAAAACTCTATGTTTATAATAATCAAAATTATTGCAATTAGGTAACTCTTTTTCCCATGGTCGAGTATGTGCATCAAGAGGATCCTGCGTCAACACAAAAGTAAATGTAAGAAATTTCCAAGTAGTCCACTTTCGATCAATACGACTAGAAGTTATAATAGCATAAACAGACTTATCTAACTCAAAATTCTTTACCAAAAATTCTACAAACCGATTTATCTCTTCCTTTATTTCATCATTTTTATTATTAATAATCATTATTTTTCACCTCTGTCATCCGTCCTGTATCCACGTCATACACTGCCCCTGAGATTTCTACATCGGCTGGGATCAGGGGTGACTGGCGGAGAAGCGCCACGTCTTCCCGCACACTTTCCTCCACATCTGTAAAGGGCAGAAAATCCTGACCGCTGACATCAACGCCCAGTTCTTGATTGAGAAAAGCAGCAAATTCTTCATTTTTGAAAGTCTGTGCGCCACAATCCGTATGGTGCAGGACTACGATTTCCCGCGTACCCAGCTGCTGCTGAGAAATAACCAGCGAGCGAATCATGTCCTCCGTCACTCGACCGCCAGCATTGCGCAAGATATGAGCATCTCCCAGCGCCAAGCCCAGAGCTTGAGCCACGTGGAGCCTAGAGTCCATGCAGGTCACGATTGCCACCTTGGTCTTTGGCTTAATCGGCAAGTGAGAGGTCCCATGCAGGTCCACATAGGCTTGGTTGGCCTTCATAAAATTTTCAAAATAGGACATTCTTTCCCCTTACTAGAATTTGTTTGATGTTCAAATTATTTCCTACCATCTTATCATCTTTTAGGTATTTTGTCAGTTTTTAACTCCCTATAAAACAAAAATGTCCGTCTTTTATGAAAAAATGAAAGAAAAATTTAAAAAAGGTGCGGAAATTCATCCGCACCTTTTTATGATCCTTTTGCGATATAGCGACTGAGTGAGCCTGCAAAGCTTTGAAGATTGAGACTTTGAACATAGATTTCCCCAGTTCCTCGGAAGGTGTTCACAACTCCTTCTCCCGTTCCGATAGACTGCCAGAAACCATTTTCTAGATGAATATTATAATCTAAGGACTGGCTCCAAGCTACGACATGGGCATTGTCAATGGTTACTTCTTGGCTATTTAGTTCAATTTTCCTAATCGATCCATATGCATTGGCCAAAAGTGTGCCTTGCCCCTGAGTCGTCATGACGAAGAGACCGCCTTGACCGCCAAATATCGCCTTACCAACAGATTGGCGCTCCATGGTATAGTAAGCCGTACCATCCAGAGCCAGAAAGGCACCGTCATTGAGCCGGTACTGCTTTTCTCCCAGATAAAGAGGGATAACTTGGCCGGGAACTTCTGGTGCTAAAGCTAGGAAACCATTGTCAGACTGGGCGACAGCCTGGGTGATGAAGGTACTTTCACCCGACACCATGGAACGGCCGACTGCCTTAACAAAGCGGCCCAAACCTGAACCGTTAGCATTGAGCTGAGTATTCAAGGTCACATTAGGGGTGTGATAAACCATACTGCCACGCTGGATAAAGACTGTCTCTCCTTGATTGAGGTAGAGGTCAACGAGTGGAAATTGCATGTTGCTATCCATGGAAAATTGCATAAGAGTTCCCTCCTTGTTTTTTAAGAAAATTATAGCAATAATAAAATATTTTTGCAATCTAAAACAAAGAAATCATCAAGCAAAGACTTTTCTCAAGACTTCCCCAATTGTTGTCACACCGATGACTTGGATATTATCTGGTACTTTGAGACCATTCAGAGAATTTTTGGGAGCATAAATCTTGGTGAAGCCCAGCTTTGCTGCTTCGTTGATGCGCTGCTCGATGCGGTTGACCCGACGGATTTCACCAGTCAGGCCAATTTCACCGATAAAGCACTCTTGAGGATTTGTAGGCAAATCCTTGTAGCTGGAAGCAATGGCTACTGCTACTGCCAAATCAATCGCCGGCTCATCTAGCTTGACGCCGCCAGCAGACTTGAGGTAGGCATCTTGATTTTGCAGAAGGAGTCCTGCCCTCTTTTCCAGAACTGCCATGATGAGGCTGGCTCGGTTAAAGTCCAGTCCAGTCGTGGTTCGCTTGGCATTGCCGAACATGGTCGGTGTCACCAAAGCCTGTACCTCTGCTAAAATCGGCCGCGTTCCTTCCATGGTCACAACGATGGATGAGCCTGTCGCACCGTCCAGCCGCTCTTCTAGAAAGACTTCACTGGGATTGATAACCTCAACTAGCCCACCAGACTGCATTTCAAAAATGCCGATTTCATTGGTCGAACCAAAGCGGTTCTTGACTGCTCTCAAGATACGGAAAGTGTGCTGGCGCTCACCCTCAAAATAAAGCACGGTGTCCACCATATGCTCTAGCGTGCGAGGACCCGCTAGTGTACCTTCCTTGGTCATGTGCCCAACGATAAAGGTCGCGATATTATTGGTCTTGGCCAGCTGCATGAGCTCAGCTGTCACCTCGCGGACCTGAGAAACAGAGCCTTGAACACTGGAAATTTCCGGCGACATCACCGTCTGAATGGAGTCGATAATCAGAAAATCTGGCTTGATTTTCTCAATCTCCGTGCGGATATTTTGCATATTGGTCTCAGCGTAGAGATAAAATTCACTGTCAATATCACCGAGCCTCTCCGCCCGCAGCTTAATCTGCTCAGCTGATTCCTCCCCGCTGACATAAAGGACTGTGCCCTGATGAGAAAGCTGGGTGGATACCTGTAGAAGCAGGGTGGACTTCCCGATACCAGGATCCCCGCCAATCAGGACCAGACTGCCAGGCACTACGCCACCACCCAGCACACGATTGAACTCGTCCATGTCTGTCTTGGTCCGGTTGACATCAATCGAAGTGACCTCAGCCAGCTTCATAGGTCGAGTCTTTTCGCCCGTCAAGGAAACACGGGCATGCTTGACCTCAGCAGCCTCTACCTCCTCAACAAAAGAAGACCAGGAGCCGCAGTTGGGACAGCGCCCTAAGTACTTAGGCGAATGGTATTCACAATTTTGACAGACAAAGGTCGTCTTTTTCTTAGCGATGATAAACCTCTTTCTATATCTCTATATCACATTCAATCACTTGGCAAAAATCAATGGTTTCATCTGGCACAAACTGGCGGATCAGCATACGATGTGCTACAAGGACTACTGTCTGGTAGTCTCGATACTTTGCCATACAGTCTACAAAACGAGCCCTCATCTCCTCAGCCGTCTCATACTGAATAGGACTACTGAGGAGCAAGGCTCCATTATTTTCTAAAAACAGACTTCGAGCTTTTTCAAAGTTCTCTCTTCCCCTTTCATAGACCTGCCATTCGTGTAGTAAAGGCTCTACTCTCAGAGGAAGTCCAGTAGCACAAGCCACATAGGATGCTGTTTCTAAAGCCCGCGTCACTGCAGAAGACACCAGCAAGTCAGCTGAACGCAGCAAAGGATGCTGGCAAAGCTCCTGAGCCTGCAGTCTGCCTTGCTCAGACAAGGGCGCCAAATCTAGACCAAAGCCAGTATAAGAGCGTTCTTCTAACTCACTGTAATCGGGCTCACCGTGGCGCACAAAGATGACCTTCATCTTAATGCCCTGTCGATCCAAAGCCACCTGTTCGCACGCCATCGGCCTCATCCCCATCCGCAATCAAGAAGGGTGCAAAGACAGCTTGCACAATACGGTCACCCACTTCCAGTACAACCTCTTGGTCTGTGATATTTTGCATTTGAGCAAAAATATGCCCTTCATTTCCTAGATTGCCGTAGTAGTCTCCGTCGATAACCCCAACGGAGTTAATCAAGACCAAGCCTTTTTTACGAGGATTGGACGAACGGTCATAGAGATAAAGCACCTCTCCCGGCTGCATATAGGCCTTGACACCCGTCGGAACCAGCTTAATCTCCCCCGGTGCAATGAGAGTACGCTCTGCCACTTTCAAGTCATAACCAGCTGCGTGAGCCGTCTCTCTCTTGGGCAGCAAATCTTCATTTGGAAAGCTGGAAACCAGCTCGAATCCACGAATTTTCATACATTTCTCTTTTCTATTTTTGCTGTTCCTATTATACTAAATTCGCAAAAAACAAGCAAAAAAACCGCCGATTGGGCGGTTCTCCCTAGTATATATCTCTGATGATCTCTCCATTATCCAAATAGGTAAACTGCTCCGTCAAATCTGATGTGAAAACCTGATACATTTCCTTAAAGCTCAAGGCCAGCGAATAGCTGTCAAGATCTTCTCGGTTAATCCAGAACACTTCTCCTTCGTCGGACGAGACCAGTTCTCCCTCAAAACGATTGGTCTTGTAAAGAAAAACGACGTAACGTTCATCCTTTTCGGTATAAAACTGCTTAACACCGCATAACCTAGGCTCATAGATGGTCAGACCCGTTTCCTCTTTGATTTCCCGTATCACTGATTTAACAAAGGATTCACGATGTTCAACATGGCCTCCTGGAAAGCAGAGTCCGCTCCAATCATCATTTACTTTATTTTGCACTAAAATGCGGTCCTCATCATAAACCATACACATATTTGTTAAAATAACTCGCTCCGCTCTTGACATCTCTGCTCCTCCATCTACCGACCGATTCGCTCGGCCTACTTGTGACTCATTATAACATAAAAGACATCCAATTGATGAAAATCTAGATTTCTCAGCCTTTCCAGCAAAAAAACCGCCGATTGGGCGGTTCTTATAGGGAGATTATTATGAAAAAGAAAAGTTTTAGGATTTCATCAAATAAAGTTAGGAGGTCTTCATTTGATGGTTATATTATATAAAGCTTATCTTAAAATTAGCTAAAAATAATTTAAGAATTTATAATTCTTGCAAAAGATATTGGAAGAGCTCTAAATTGCCCTTTTCTTCGTTGATCAAAAACTCTGGATGCCATTGAAGGCCGATGATACGACTGCCATCCACAGCCTCAATCGCTTCGATAGTATTATCCCTTGGGTCAAAGGCAGTTGCTCGGAAATTAGGCGCCAAGTCCTTGATGCTTTGCCGATGGACAGAATTGATCTGGCTGGCCTGACCAAACAAACGCTCCACAACGCTGCCTTTCTCTGTACGAATGGAGTGCGAAGTACCAAATGGCTGCCCCTGCCAGTGATTGTCAATCTGCTGATTGAGCGTGCCACCAAAAGCGACATTGACCAACTGCAGACCACGGCAGATAGCCAAGACGGGCTTTCCCTGACGAATAGCTTCCTTTAAGAGGGCTAGCTCAAACTCATCGCGAGCCAGATTGTAATCATCGCTATCAATGGCCTTTTCCTCTCCATAAAACTGCGGATGAACATTTTGACCACCTGATAGAATGAGCTTTTCAATGGTTTCTATATAGTCCTTGACCAGACTTTTATCCCCAACAGGAATCACCATAGGCAGACCGCCGACTAGCTTGATGCTTTCGGCAAATTTGCAGGATACAGATGAATGAATGTTTTTGCCCGCCTGATCTACTGGACAAAGATTAGCTGACACTCCAACAATTGTTCTGCACATAGATGATCCCTCCTTAACTTGATATAGAATATCTTACCATTCCACCTCTCGGCCGTCCAATAGTATTTTTTTAAGCTGGCCATAAAAATTTTTTATGTCAAGAACCGTTTTCCACAAAGAAGGATATAGTAGCGACAGACAAGAAAAAATCAGCAGAAGCCCGCTGATTTCATTTTTCTAATTCAAGCATGACACTGACTGCGGTCAAGGCATAAAGCGGAGCTGTTTCAGCCCGTAGGATACGTGGACCCAAACCTGCCGACACAGCCCCTGCTTGCCCAAAAGCTGCTATTTCATCTGGCGACAGACCGCCCTCCGGTCCGAAGATAAAGAGCAGTTTGTCTCCCCTATCCAAGCCTTTCACAGCTTGCACTAAAACAGCAGCTTCGCCTTCCTTAGCTGCTTCCTCGTAGGCCACGATGATGTGGTCAAAGTCTGCCAAGGCCGCCAGAAAGGCTGCCTTTTTATCAAAGAGCCGAATTTCAGGAATCAGATTGCGCTTGCTCTGCTCTGCTGCTCCCTGAGCAATTTTCTCTAGCTTTTCACTCTTTTTAGCCAGTTTTTTGCCATCCCACTTGGCCACCGACCAGTCAGCTGGAAAGGCCCAGATAGCACCCGCCCCCAGCTCTGTTGCCTTTTGAGTGATAAATTCCAACTTATCACCCTTTGGAAAGCCCGAAGCAATGGTCACTGGGACTGGAAGCTCGGTATTGTCTGCTAGCTCCTCCAAGATTTCCAAACTCTGCTGGGATGGATCTAGCACCTGCGCCAGCCGTTTCACGCCATCATCAAAGACCAGTGTGACTTGGTCACCCTCTTTGAGTCGCATGACCGAAAACATATGTTTGGCTGTGTCCTTGTCCGTGATGACCAGAGGAGACTGAGCTTTTCCTTTTATAAAATACTGCTGCATCTAACCACCTATCACGCCTGAAATGTCCTGAGTTTTCTTAAAGACACAGGCATTCCATTCGCCCTGAATCATATGCGTTTCTAGGAAAAATCCTGCTGCTTCCGCTGACTCGCGCACCATTTCCCACTTCTCAGAAATAATTCCACTCATAATCAGATAGCCCTCATCCTTGACCAGACGGTAGGCATCCTCTGTCAGATGGATGAGAATATCAGCCAAGATATTGGCAACGATGACGTTCGCCTCGATTTCTACGCCTCGGAGAAGATCACCTGGCGCCACATGAATGTTCTCCATACCAGGGTTGAGCTCGATATTTTCCTGCGCCACGCGCACCGCCACCTCGTCTAAATCATAGGCGTAGATCTCCTTAGCGCCTAAGAGTGAGCTGGCAATGGAGAGGACACCGCTGCCTGTACCCACATCCAGCACCGTTTCTCCGCCTCGCAAGACCTGCTCCAGCGCAAAGAGGCTCATCTTGGTCGTCGGGTGAGTGCCCGTACCAAAGGCCATGCCAGGATCCAGCTTGATAATCTTCTCACCAGCTGTCGCCTCATAGTCCGTCCATGATGGCACAATAGTCAAATCATGAGTAATGCGAGCCGGCTCAAAGTACTTCTTCCAATTGTCTGCCCAGTCTTCCTCAGCTAGCTCCTGCCGAGTCAGCTGAATATCTCCCGTCTCCAAGCCGAATCCATCCAGCTCAGCCAATCGCTCATTGGCCTGGGCTGCAATAGCCTCTATATCCACCGAATCCGGATAATAGCCGGTAATCCTGACCCGCTCGCTCTGCACAACTTCTGGAAAAAGCTCACCGTACTGGTCAACCTGCCCCAGATAATCTGCGCTGTCATCAATAGCCACACCCTGACTGCCTAGCTCAATCAGAATATTAGAGGCCGCTTCCTCTGCCTCACGCTTCACTTCAATCGTTAATTCCTGCCAAGTTTCCATCATTAAAATACCAAGCCCGTAAAACACAAAGCCAAAATAGGAAATTCTCTGAAGACGCTTGTGTCTAAGAGAAGTTTATCTTTTTGGCACAGTGTTTAGGGCGGGTTCAGTTTAGAAATTTAACTGAACCATCCTTTCTAATCACTTACTTTTAAATAATCTTTTACTCTCTCTTGCAACTGAGGGACAACTTGACTGGAACTAAGAAATTCCTCAATGTTCATCAGTTTATAGGCCTGTCCTTCATCTCCAAAGACAATACTGTCAAACTGATCCTGACTTAACTGACCAACCATAAAGACAGACTGCCGACCTTCAAAGAGCATACTGGGATAAACCTTGCTCCAGAGCAGGCAGTTTTCATTTAAATAAATTCCCAGTTCCTCATAAACTTCACGCGCCGCGCATTCAAATGGGCTTTCGTCCCCTTCACGACCACCACCCGGCAACTCCCACATATTGGGCCAAGGGATATTTTCCTTGTCATCACGCAAAATAGTTAGGACGCTTTCTCCACAAATCAAGGCAATTTTAGAACCTGTAAAATCAGTAAGTTCTATT
>ERZ772955.2030-NODE-2030-length-11564-cov-25.422452_pt1 | contig 11564 bp, 7 predicted proteins | sample MGYA00511133_ERZ772955 | MGnify/ENA primary metagenome ERZ772955 (study PRJEB29015, sample SAMEA2737914) | human oral metagenome | biome: human oral; feature: human-associated habitat; material: dental | place: China | collected 2149 ... | reverse complement strand
AGGACGGCAGGGACATCTTCGCCTGGCAGTACACCGGAAAGGGACGCATCAACGGTGTGAGCGGATACGTGGACAAGTCGCGGCTGATGGGGAAGCACAGTATGCGCGAGATACGTTACCGGCGAAGGCGATAGCCCCCATACACAAGAGAGAAAGGCAAGGAGAATCGGTAAAATCACAATAATCGAACGTTGAATCAATGATCATCAAATGCCCTGAATGTGGCCATCAAGTGAGCGACAAAGCTCCCGTCTGCCCGAGCTGCGGCGTGGAGATAGCGGGACACATCGTCAGGTGTTCCCACTGCGGAGAACTCTATCTCAAGGAGGAACCGTCGTGCCCGAACTGCCATCATACGGAGACTGACGTAACGGAGGCCGGAAGCAAGTCACCTGCCGGCGTACAGGAAGAGAACGGCGGAAAGGCCGGTCCGATTGTCGTGATGCCGGTGGCGGAAGACGGGGCCGGCAGCAGGGAGACATCCGCCGCCGCTGCGCCCGAGACCGGCAGCGGGAAGGAGGAGGCACACGGAACAGCGGACAGCTCCTCAGCCGGCAGCGAGGCGGAGGAACAGACGGTAGATGCGGACTTCATCATTGACGATGCCGCCGACGAAGAGGCGATTGCCGCTGCGGAGGCCGTGCAGGAAGCCGCCGCAGGAGAGACTCCGCAGAAGCACAGCCACGTCTCGTTGGCCGTCTCGCTGCTCATCGCCGCCATCACGGCGGCCGTACTGCTGTTCCTGTACAACCAGGGAGCGGACATGAGCAGGGCGAACAGCGAACAGGAAGCCTATGCACAGGCCCTTGGCAGCGACGAACCGGCCGTCCTGCGGAACTACCTCGCCGAGAATCCCTCCGCACCGAAGACGCACCGCGACAGCGTCGCCGCACGGCTGAAGACGCTGGTGACCGCCGACCACAGCCGGCAGGATGCCGACAGAGAACTGGCGACGGCGATGGCCGGCAATTCGAAAGCGGCGCTGCAGCAGTTCCTCTCTAAACACCCCGACACGGAACACCGCAGTGAGGTGGAAGCCCGGATCGATGAGATAGACTGGGCGCAGGCGGTGGAAAAGAACGACGAGAACGCATACCTCGGCTACAAGGCACAGCACGCCGCAGGCCTGCACAGCAAGGAGGCCGACGAGAAGCTGAAGACGCTCCTTGTACACACGGTATCGGACGGTGAGAAGACGGCGGCTGTCGGTGCCGTTCGCCAGCTGCTGCAGGGCATGAACAGCAAGAGCAGCGAAAAGATTGCCGGTGCCGTGGCACCCTCGCTGAACTTCCTCGGTGCAGGCGGCGCGACGGCGAAGGACATCCGGCGTTACATGACCGACAAACTCTATCAGGCCGATGTCAAGACCATCAACTGGCATCTCGGATCGCCGGCCGAAATCACCAAGGACAGCAACGATGACGGTGCAGAGCTTCACCTGAAAGTGCACGCCACGCTCGACATCGAACGCAAGGGCGGCAGGTCTCGGCGCAACTACATCCTCTCGGCGACCGTCAAGGACGGGAAAATCACGAGGGTGAACTGGAACCAGATATAGAACCGGCTGCCGGGAAGCACGCTTACAAACAACACGCAATGAAGAAAATAACCATCGCCATCGACGGCTTCTCCTCCTGCGGGAAGAGTACGATGGCAAAAGATCTGGCAAAGGAAATCGACTACATCTATGTCGATACAGGGGCGATGTACCGTTCGGTGACGCTCTATGCGATGCGTCACGGTCTCTTCCATCCCGACGGAACAGTCCGTGAACAGGAGCTGCAGGAACAGATGGGGAATATCCACATCAGCTTCCGCCTCAACCGGGAGGCCGGCCGTCCGGACACATTCCTCAACGGAGAGAATGTAGAGAACGACATCCGCACCATGGAGGTGTCGGCGCACGTGAGTCCCATAGCCGCGCTTCCCTTTGTCCGGAAGGCATTGGTCGGACAGCAGCAGCGCATGGGGACGGAGAAAGGTATCGTCATGGACGGACGCGACATCGGGACGGTGGTCTTCCCGGATGCCGAGCTCAAGATCTTCGTGACGGCATCGGCCGAGGTGCGTGCCCGCCGCCGCTACGACGAGTTGAAGGCGAAAGGCATGGAAGCAGACTACGAAGACATCCTCCGGAACGTGCAGGAACGCGACTACATCGATTCGCACCGTGAGGTATCACCGCTCCGCAAGGCTGACGATGCCATCGAACTCGACAACAGCGACATGACGATAGCGCAGCAGAAGGAGTGGCTGCTCAGACAGTACAGGAAAGCGGTGGAGTAGAAGCCCTCCCCCAACCCCTCCGAAGGAAGGGATATGGTAGGATAAGGCCTATCCCCGCCCATCATCGCCCATTATCGCCTATCCTCGCTCACCACTTCCCATCCCCGCCCACAGAACATCCAATGACAGGAAACAGGAAAGGACTCCTCGCACTGAGTCCGTTATTCGTATTCATCGTGCTCTATCTGGTCACGTCCATCGTGTCCGGCGATTTCTACAAGGTGCCGATTACCGTGGCATTCATGGTCTCCAGCATCTTCGCCATTGCCGTCTCCGGAGGCTATCCGCTCTCGAAGCGCATAGAAATCTACAGCAAGGGGGCCAGTACGGACAACATGATGATGATGCTCTGGATATTCGTGCTTGCCGGAGCCTTTGCCAACTCGGCCAAGGAGATGGGCAGCATCGACGCTACCGTCAACCTGACGCTGTCGGTCCTGCCGGGCAGCCTGCTGCTGCCGGGGCTTTTCCTTGCTGCCTGCTTCATTTCCATCAGCATCGGGACGAGTGTCGGGACCATTGTCGCCCTGACACCCATCGCTGCCGGCGTCGCCACCTCGACAGGCAGTTCGCTGCCCTTCGTCGTGGCGGTGGTGGCAGGCGGGTCGTTCTTCGGCGACAACCTCTCGTTCATCAGTGACACGACGGTCGTCGCTACACGGACGCAGGAGTGCAAGATGGCCGACAAGTTCAAGGTCAACTTCTTCATCACCGCACCGGCGGCCGTCCTCATCCTCCTTGTCTATGTCTTCATGGGCGAAGACCTGCATACGACGGGGCAGGCGGCATCTGTCAGCATTTACAAAATCATCCCGTACATGGCCGTCCTCCTCTGTGCCGTCTTCGGCATGAACGTGATGGCGGTGCTGACCATCGGGCTTGTCCTGACAGGCACCATCGGTATCGTCGACGGCACTTACGATGTCTTCGGCTGGTTCTCGAGCATGGGTACAGGCATCACGGGCATGGGTGAACTGATCATCATCACGATGATGGCAGGCGGAATGCTGGAAATCATCCGTGAGAACGGCGGCATCGACTATCTCATCCGCATCGTCACACGCCACGTCAACGGCAAAAAGGGGGCAGAACTGACCATTGCCTTCCTCGTGAGTCTGGTGGACATCTGCACGGCGAACAACACGGTGGCCATCCTCACCGTGGGCGGCATAGCACGGCAGATCGGCAACCGGTACGGCGTGGACAGGCGCAAGGCGGCCAGCATCCTCGATACCTTCTCCTGCTGCGTTCAGGGGCTGATTCCGTACGGCGCACAGCTGCTGATGGCTGCCGGACTGGCCAAGATCAATCCCGTGAGCATCATTCCTTATCTGTATTATCCCATGGCACTGGGCATCACGGCCCTGCTGTCCATCCTCTTCCAGTATCCCCGCCGCTACTCATAGCATCCCTCTCATCCCTCTCATCCCCGCCTCTCCCCGCTTATCATCGCTTATCATCATGCAAACAATCGATTCTTCTTCAATGGACATCATACAGCGTAATTTCTTCCGCATCCTCTGTTCAGGAGCGTTCGGCACACAGTCGAGCATCGAACCGATGTCGCCTTTCAAGTGGCGGAGACTCATGCAGATGGTGGAGGCACAGCAGGTGATGCCGGTATTTGTCAGCGGCATTGTCAAACATACGTCGGACGAGGGACTGAACCTGCCGGACGATGTCATCGGGGACATCAAGGCGAGAATGAGCGAGAGGAAAGCACTGGCGGCCCGGATACCGAAGACGGCCCGGCTCAGCGGCACGTTCCTGAACCGCAGGTTGAAGAACCTCATGTACAAAGAGCTGCACAGTATCGACACCTCTGTCGAGGCTCTCGATATGCTGAAGCTCATTGTAGCTAACTCAGAGGTGATGCTCACGCGCGGCATGAATTTGGGAGGGATCATCACGATGGGCGAGTATCTGCGGACACGCGGCGACAAGGTCGACTTCGTCAAACTCGACGGCTGGCTGACGGCATTGCAGCTCCACGGTATGGCGGAACTGCAGGGCAACGTGCTCATTTCGGTCTTCGGTTTCGAGCAAGACGAACTGCCCTTCGTCGCCAGGACCGACCAGAAAGCCTATCGCCTGACACTCCGCAGCGTGTCGGACCTGGCGAAGGACACGGCACAGGAATGGCACTTCAGGCAGAACTCCGCCGGCTTCGTGCAGAACAACAACGCCGTTCTCCGCCGCAACCTCAGCCGGAGTCTGCGTTACATGGGCTATGCGCCGGTCGAGACAACCAGCAATTTCTTCCACAACTTCGTCAGAAGCCTGTCCGAAATCGAGGAGTAAGACCGGGGAGGGCACAGTACGCAATGACGACTTCCTGTTGCCTGTCCCCGCTCATCATCGCTCGTCCCGTCTGTCATCGTTTTTCCGGGACAGTAGATCTTTCAAGAAACAAACTGCTTCTATCCGATTATTATCATGCCTAACGTGATCCGTACTGAGCCTTGACACCATGGGTGTACACCCTCGACACCATTCGTGTTTACCCTCGACACACTGACAGCAAAGAATCAGTGTGCGTAAATGATAGCCCCCATCGATTATCTATAGGTTCGTTTTTTTCCTGCCCGGCATTGCTCATCTCTGTTATCATCGTCCCTTCCCGCCTGTCTCCCCTCCCGTTGAAAAACGCTGAAAAACACTCCCCTTGATTAAACCTTGTCATGTCTCAGGCGTCATATCTCACGTTTTAGTTCAGATAATCAGAAAAGACATTTATGGTAAAAAGACTGTTGATACTTGTCCTCCTGCTTCCCGTCACCGTGGCGGTGCCGGCGCAGAACAGGACAATTACAGGAACACTCTATGACGGAGAGATGAAGGAACACGTGCCCTTTGCCGTCGTCCAGCTGCTGAAGCAGGACAGCAGTTACGTAGTAGGAGCCACCTCCGACGAAACCGGTACGTTCAAGGTGACTGCCCCGGCAAACGGCAGATACATCCTGAAGGCATCGTATGTAGGCTACAGGACGATCTTCCAGAACGTAACGATTGCCAATGAGCAGGATGTCTCCGTCGGACAGCTTGACTTCCAGACAGACACACACACGCTGAAGGAGGTCAAGGTGGTGGCGAGCGCACCGAAAGTGGTCGTGAAGGCCGACACCTTCCAATACAACGCCTCGGCCTACCGCACACCGGAGGGTTCGACAATCGAGGCACTGGTGAAGAAGCTGCCCGGGGCGGAGGTGTCGGACGACGGGACAATCAAGATCAACGGCAAGGAAGTGAAGAAGATTCTCGTCAACGGAAAAGAATTCATGGTGGGCGACACGAAGACCGTCATGAAGAACCTCCCCACTTCCATCATACAGACCATAAAGGCCTACGACCAGCAGAGCGACCTCACCCGTGTGACGGGCATCGACGACGGCAACGAGTCTACGGTCCTGGACTTCGGTGTGAAGCAGGGGATGAACAAGGGACTTTTCTCCAACATCGACCTCGGCATCGGGACGAAGCACCGTTATTCCGAACGCGGCATGGCGGCCTACTTCAACGACAAGTTCCGGATGATGGGATTCGTCTCGGCGAACAACGTCAACGACATGGGCTTCGGCGGCGGACCGCGCGGCGGCTTCGGCGGTGTACGGCAGGGACTGAATGCGACGAAGATGGTCGGTCTGAACATGAACTACGACAACGGACAGTTGCTGCAGTGGGATGGCAGTGTTCGGTGGAATCATGCCGACGGCGACCTGAACGCACGCATCGCAGCGGAGAACTTCGTGGCGCAGCAGGGCTCTTTCTCCAACCGCCTCTCGCAGCAGTACACCCGGACCAACTCGTGGGACGGCCGGTTCCGTCTGGAGTGGCGGCCCGATTCGGTCTGGAACATCATGTTCCGCCCGAACATACAGGTCAGCAAGAACGACGGACAGACTGTCAGCACGTCGGCTGCCTACAGCGCCGATCCTTACGAGATCGTCGACGATCCCTTGTCGGCAGCGGCCATCGCACAACTCAAAGCCAGGGGACTGATGGTGAACAGCCAGCAGAATACGACCATCACCTACGGCGACAACACTTCGCTGGGGGCGATGCTGCAGGTGAACCGCCGGCTGGGGAAAAAGGGACGGAACATGACGCTGCGCATGGACGGCGACTATACGGATGCCGACTCCAGGACTTTCTCGACACAGGACCTCCAGTATTTCCAGCTGCGGGACGCACTCGGCAACGATTCCACCTACCGGGCGTACCGGTTCAACCTCATGCCGACGAAGAGCCGGGATTATGCCGTGCAGGCGACTTACAGCGAGCCGATAGCCCGGAAGACCTACCTGCAGTTCAGCTATCAGTTCAAGTACGGTCTCTCGAAGAGCAACCGCGACACCTACGATTTCTCGGCACTGCCCGCAGCGACATTCAGCGGTGTGCATCCGGCTTACCGCTCGTGGAACAGCTATCTCGGTCTGCTGGCACAGCCGGTGGACAGTTACCTGGACGGCAGTCTGAGCCGTTATTCGGAATACCGCACCTACACACACGACGTGCAGGTGATGCTGCGCATGATCCGCAGCAAGTGGAAGATGAACGTGGGCGTGATGCTGCAGCCCCAGCGTTCCACTTACAGGCAGGATTATCTCGGTGTACACGTCGACACGGCACGGACGGTGGTGAACTGGAGCCCGACGTTCGACTTCCGTTACCGTTTCAGCGAGCAGAGCAACCTGCGCATCAATTACAAGGGGACGGCGACACAGCCGACGATGAGCCAGCTGCTCAATATCACCGACAATACCGACCCGCAGAACATCTCCGTGGGCAACCCCGGGCTGAAACCGGCCTTCACCCACCGTTTCCGACTCTTCTACAACACCTTCCGGCAGAGCCATGCACAGGCACTGATGACTTTTGCCAACTTCTCCGCCACACGCAACGCCATCGGCAACAGCGTCAGCTATGATGCGGCGAGCGGAGCACGTACGGTGAAACCCGTGAACGTGAACGGAAACTGGGACGCCGATGCGGCTGTGATGTACAATACGAGCATCGACTCGGCCGGTGTATGGAACATCCATACCTTCACGCGTGCCGGTTTCAACCGTTATGTCAGCTTTCTGCAGCCGGACTTCGCAAGCAGTCTGCAGAAGAACATCACGAAATCGCTGACGCTGGGCGAACGCCTCGCCGGCAGCTACCGCAACAGCTGGCTGGAACTGGAACTGGACGGGTCGGCCGACTTTACCCGGACGAAGAACAACCTGCAGAGCTTCAGCAACCTGCATACCTGGCAGTTTGCCTACGGCGGCACGTTGAGCCTGAGCTTTCCGTGGAACATGAGCCTGTCGACCGATCTTCACCAGACCAGCCGCCGCGGTTACAGCGATGCCTCGCTGAACACGAACGAGCTGCTGTGGAATGCACAGCTGTCGCAGAGCCTGCTGAAAGGCAATGCGCTGACCGTCAGCCTGCAGTTCTATGACATCCTACACCGGCAGAGCAATCTGTCACGGGTCATCAGCGCCGTGAGCCGTACCGACACGGAGTACAACAGCATCAACAGCTACATCATGCTGCGTGCCACCTACCGGCTGAACCTCTTCGGCGGTAGGAATGCCATGCCGAGACCGAAGGATGCGCCGCCTTTCGACCATCGAGGACCCGGCATGGGCCCCGGTCCCGGCCCGGGTGCAGGCGGCCGGCCACCGATGGGCGGTGGCTTCTAAGATTCAAAGGCCTATCATCGCCCATCCCCGCTATCATCCCTCATCTCCATTTATCATCACCTATCCTCGCCTACCCTCGCCTACCACATGAACACATACAGCAGCGACATATACAGCTGCACGCCGATGACGTAGGCCGGTACGATCCGCGCCCCGGCCTCCAGCCCGCCGACGAGTACCCGGTGCATACGTGCAACGCTGTCCACCGTACCGCTCGCCACGCCGTACGACAGCGACATGACGATGAGGACGAACGAAAGCGAGGGGATGAGGCTCGACGAGAACGCACTGGGGAAGAGTTCGCCCGTCACACTCAGGAGGATGGCGTGGGGGACGACGGTGAGCAGCAGCATGATGACCACATAGACCATAAACTCTGCCAGTGCCAGGCGCAGGCCTATCCGTTCGCGGTAGTGCAGCCCCTGCCGGCCGTCTGTGCTGTCCCGTCTGTGCAGCAGCCCGGACATCTTCGTGCAGAAAGCGGCCCAGAGCCGGCTGCGGACGCACGCTCCCACGGCCATCACCGCCGTGATGAACCATGCCAGCAGCGGTGTCAGCTGGTTGGCGGTGAAAGAACCGAAGAACCACCGGACCCCCTCGCTGCTCAGCAGCGAACGGATGGGCAGCTCGGGGAAGGCCGCCGTGATGAGCCAGGAGAGCAGGATCAATGCCAGCTGGGCAGTGACGAGCACGAGGACGGTCCAGCCCAGCTTACTCTTCATCCGCATGGAGGTTGTCGATGTCGATGATGCGCAGTTCCAGTGCCCTTACGACGAGGCGCGTCGCGTTGACGCTCATGCCGTTGTTGCCGTCGGGGAAGAGTTTCTGCACAAGCTCGTTCTGCCGTTTCTCCAGACTCTTCACGCCGAAGGGCATTCCGCGCAGGTTGGTGATCTGCTCCTTGGTGTAGCCCAGGGCGAGATGGCGCAGGAAACGCTCGTCGTACTCGTCGATCTCGTAGCTCACCATGGCCTCCTGGTGCATGAGCATGCTACTGACGCTCTGCTTGAACCGCCCCACGATTTTCTCGAGGATGGGCTGGTTGAACACCATCCGCTTGCCCGACATGACGCTCGCCACATCGCCCCGCGTGAGCAGCTCGCCGCTCTTCAGGCAGATGCCGTCGGCACCGGCGTCGAGCACGTCTACCCACAGTTTCTCGTTCAGTATTTCGCCCGTGAAGATCAGCACCTTCACGTTGGGGTAGCCCTGCTTGGTCTGCCGGCAGATTTCCACGCCGACGGTCGTCGAGCCGCCCAGTCCGAGGTCGAGCAGGACAAGGTCGGGCAGCTGCTGCTTGATGAGCTTCCAGTAGGCGGTCTCGCTCTCTGCCGTCCCGATGATTTCGGCCTCCGGAATCTCGTTTCTGAAGATGCCTTCCGTCCCTTTCAGTTCCAAGGGCACATCTTCGACGATGATGACTTTAAAATTCTCCATACGTATTTCTTCTTTTTGTTTCTTGATTGTCTTTTGACAGGACGATCTGCACACGCACGCCTTCCGGTGTCGCCGTTGCCGATATGCCGCAGCCTCGCCGGTTCGTCGCCTCGCCGTTGTCGCGTACGATCTGCCGGCAGATGAAGGACATCAGATGGGCGGCCGAGGGCTGGAACAGCTGCCGGCACGCCTCGTCCGGCAGGTGGAGCGCAGACATCAGGACGTGCAGGACGACATATCCCGGCTGTCCCTCTCCGGCACTGACGGCGAGGGGCTGGCTGTGGTTGCTCTGGTACAGGATGTCGAACAGGTAGGCGATGAGGACGGGGTCGCCGCTGACCGCCGGTGCGGTGTCGACGGGGGCCGTCAGCTTCGACCTGCTGACGAGTGTGGTGAGGTCTACGTGCCGTGCGATGAGCTTCACCGCATCCACCTGGTGCATGGCCTGCTGGCTCAGTATCAGGTAAAGCTCCTTGTAGTAGACGGCCAGTTCGTCGATGGCCTCGAGCTGGGCGTCAGCCCCGTCGACGAGCTGCCGGATGCGCGAGGGGTAGTACATCGTCTCGTGCTTGAGCGTCGACAGGCAGTTGTCGAGGATGCTGTTGCTGATGTGCAGGCGTTCGTTCTCGTATTCGACGCAGCGCACCTCGTCCTCCAGCATCTCGAGGTCGGCCTGGCTCTTCTGGTCCTCCTCGACCGATGCGTGGAGCGCATCCCTTATCTGCGTGACGATGGCCAGCAGACGCGGCGGGAACCTGTCGCTTGCCCCGCGCTCCACCTCCCGGATCTTCTCCTCTTCGCTGACGTCGCTGAGGAGGATGGTGTTGATGCGCCTCACACGTTCCAGACAGAACTGGTAGGAGAGGCGGCGGCGGTAGTACATCACGTAGTAGACGGGGAAGATGGCCAGCAGGAAGAGGACAAGCAGGGCGATGGCCACGTTCTTGTTCGTTTCTGACTTCATCATCATCCGGCAGTACTCGCCCAGCGACCTGTCGGCGTAACGCTCCTTGAAGAGGTGGGTATAGACGGAGTTGTTGTATCGGTAAAGGTCCCACTCGTGCAGGGCGAGTGCGGCCACTGCGCTCTCGTTGCGGATGTCGAGGATGACGCTGTAGTCCATCGGCACGCCCTCGTGGAACCATTTTATTTCCGGCGGGATGTTGGGGAGGGTCCCCGTCCGCTTCATCAGCTCCTTTCCCTTGGGGCGCAGGCGGAGGTAGAGCCTGTTGAGATAGTAGCGGCAGGTGTCGGCGTAGGCCAGCGTCTGGGCGTAGGAGCCGTTGATGTTAGAGAAGTAAGCCGAGTCGGCGTAGATGCCGGCCAGGGTGCCGTAGTCGTGGCGGGCCAGTGCCGCTGCCTTGTCGATGTCTCTGGCGGGGCGTGCGGATGCCGCCGCCAGGGGGCAGACGGCAAGGAGGATGCCGGCGACCGTGCGGCCGATGCCTTTCGGCAGGCGGAAGAAGAAGCGGCTTCCCCTGCCTTCGCGGCTCTCCACGCCGATGCGGCATACGGAGAAGATCCGGCTGATCTTGCGGTACTTGTTGATGATGCCGTTGCAGTTCATCAGCCCGAAGCCGTGCGAGGTGCTGTCCGTCTGGTCGTGGATGGGCTTGTAGTCGAAGATGTGTGCCTGCTGCGTCTCGGTGAGTCCGCAGCCCGTGTCGGCGACGGAAATCTCCACATAGCCGTCGCCCTCCGCCGCACTGACGGTGACGCTGCCGCCTGCCGGGGTGAACTTCCGGGCATTGTCGGCAAGGGTGTTGACCATGAAGAGCGTCAGCACCCGGTCGGCCTTGACGATGGCGGTGCTGTCAGCGACATGGAGGTTTATGCCTTTCATCTGGAATCCCATGCGTCCCTTCTTCACGATGTCGAACACCTGCTGCACGGGGAAGCTCTCGATGTGGAGCGACAGGCGGCCCTGGCGCAGCTGGATCCACTCCGTGAGCACGGCGTTCAGCTCGTTGATCTTGTCGGTCAGTTCACGGATGTACGTGTAGCGTTCCGCCTTCAGCGTGTCGCTCTCGCCGCCTTTCTTCAGCATGGCGATCTCGTGGAGCATACGGTCAATGAGGGGGATGACGCTGTTGACGAGCGACACCTTCGCCCGCTGCTCGAGGTTCTTGCGCCGGTTGTCGACGAGGTGGA
>ERZ772955.2028-NODE-2028-length-11566-cov-3.563374_pt1 | contig 11566 bp, 9 predicted proteins | sample MGYA00511133_ERZ772955 | MGnify/ENA primary metagenome ERZ772955 (study PRJEB29015, sample SAMEA2737914) | human oral metagenome | biome: human oral; feature: human-associated habitat; material: dental | place: China | collected 2149 ... | reverse complement strand
AAGAATCTGGTTTCAATATTAAAATGGTTGACATTCCAGGTGCTCAGTTGGCAGATCGTGTTATTGCTGAAAAAAATAATTCAGTTGCTGATATGGTATTTGGTATTGGAGCTGTTGATTCAAATAAAATTAGAGATCAAAAATTATTGGTACAGTATAAACCTACATGGTTAGATAAAATTGACCAATCTTTATCAGATAAAGATAATTATTACAATCCTGTAATTGTTCAACCATTAGTTTTGATTGGTGCTCCTGATGTTACTGAAATGCCTAAAGATTGGACTGAGTTAGGTAGCAAATATAAAGGTAAATATTCAATTTCTGGGCTCTCAGGTGGAACAGGGCGTGCTATCTTGGCAAGTATCCTTGTTCGTTATCTAGATGATAAAGGAGAATTGGGTGTTTCTGAAAAAGGTTGGCAAGCAGCTAAAGAATATTTGGAAAATGCGTATACTCTTCAAAAGGGTGAAAGTTCAATTGTTAAAATGTTGGATAAGGAAGACCCAATCCAGTATGGAATGATGTGGGGTTCTGGTGCATTAGTTGGACAGAAAGAACAAAATGTTGTATTTAAAGTAATGTCTCCTGAAATTGGTGTCCCGTTTGTAACTGAACAAACAATGATTTTGAATACTAGTAAGAAACAAGCTTTAGCTAAAGAATTTATTAATTGGTTTGGTCAAACAGAAATTCAAGTAGAGTATAGCAAAAACTTTGGTTCTATTCCTGCAAATACTGAGGCAGTGAAAGAGTTACCAGAAGCTACTAAGAAATTTGTTGATCAAGTGAAACCACAAAGTATTGATTGGGAAGCTGTCGGAAAACATTTGGACGAATGGGTCGAAAAAGCTGAACTAGAATATGTAAAATAGGGCATAAGTGTAATTTTTAAAATTCCAAGTCTCTCTAATGTTTCTGCACATACAAAAGAAATTAAGAGGGACTTTTTATATATTAGTAAAGGAAGTTAATAATATGATTAAATTTGATAATATTCAAATTAAATATGGTGATTTTATCGCGATTGATAATCTTAATTTAGATATTCAGGAAGGAGAATTCTTTACCTTTCTAGGACCTTCTGGATGTGGTAAATCAACAACTTTGAGAGCTTTGGTAGGTTTTCTAGACCCTTCATCTGGAAGTATTGAGGTTAATGGCACAGATGTTACGCACTTGGAGCCTGAAAAACGTGGAATCGGGATCGTATTCCAATCTTACGCACTATTTCCAACAATGACAGTTTTTGATAATATTGCATTTGGTTTAAAAGTTAAAAAAGTTGCTCCAGATGTTATTAAAGCCAAGGTTTCTGCAGTGGCTGCTAAAATTAAGATTTCAGATCAACAATTGCAACGTAACGTTTCAGAATTATCTGGAGGACAACAGCAGCGTGTAGCTTTAGCTCGTGCTCTTGTTTTGGAACCTAAAATCCTATGTTTGGATGAACCCTTGTCAAACCTAGATGCAAAATTACGTGTGGATTTGAGAAAAGAGTTGAAACGTCTTCAAAAAGAATTGGGAATTACAACTCTATATGTTACACATGACCAAGAGGAAGCGTTAACGCTATCTGATAGGATTGCTGTTTTTAATAATGGTTTTATTGAACAAGTGGGGACACCAGTAGAAATTTATCATAATTCTCAAACAGAATTTGTATGTGATTTCATTGGAGACATTAACGTACTTACAGATGAAACTGTTCACGGAATTCTTCTAAATAATGCTCATGTTTTTTTGGAAGATAAAAAAGGTTACATTCGTTTAGAAAAAGTTCGCTTCAAACGTGAAACGGATCAGGATTTTGTCTTAAAAGGTTCAATTATTGATGTTGAATTTTCAGGAGTTACAATTCACTATACTGTTCAGGTATCTGAAAACCAAATTCTTAATGTAACAAGTATCGATAGTCAGTCAGCTATTAGATCTGTCGGAGAAAGTGTGGAATTATTTATCACACCATCAGACGTTCTGCAATTTTAAGGAGGGGCAGTATGCGTCATAAATTAAATTGGAAAGATTGGCTCATTCGTTTAGGCTTAATCTGGTTCTTGGTAACTTTCATCATTTATCCAAACTTTGATTTAGTAGTTAATGTATTTGTGAAAGGTGGGGAGTTTTCACTTGATGTCGTACAACGAGCTTTTAAATCTCAACGTGCGATTCAGAGTATTTTTAACAGTTTCAAGTTAGCATTCTCACTAATTATAACTGTTAATGTTGTTGGTGTACTTTGTGTATTGTTTACAGAATATTTTGATATTAAAGGAGCTAAAATATTAAAACTAGGATACATGACGTCACTAATCTACGGTGGAGTAGTTTTGGCTACTGGTTATAAATTCGTTTATGGACCATATGGAATGATTACCAAATTTTTACAAAGTATTATTCCATCTTTAGATCCTAACTGGTTTATTGGTTATGGTGCAGTTCTATTTATTATGACATTTTCTGGTACTGCTAATCACACCTTATTCCTAACTAATACAATTCGAAGTGTAGACTATCATACTATTGAAGCTGCACGTAATATGGGTGCCAAACCATTTACAGTGTTTAGAAAAGTAGTATTGCCAACTCTAATTCCTACTTTATTCGCTCTGACAATTATGGTTTTTCTAAGTGGGTTATCAGCAGTAGCAGCACCTATGATTGTTGGTGGAAAAGAATTCCAAACTATTAACCCAATGATCATAACATTTGCTGGAATGGGAAATTCTCGTGACTTAGCCGCCTTTCTAGCAATTATTTTGGGTATTGCCACTACGATTTTGCTTACTATTATGAACAAGATCGAAAAAGGCGGAAATTATATTTCTATTTCTAAAACGAAAGCACCTTTGAAAAAACAAAAAATCACATCTAAACCATGGAATATCATTGCACATATTGTTGCTTATGCTTTGTTCACTGTTTTCATGTTACCATTGATTTTCATTGTATTGTATTCATTTACTGACCCAGTTGCAATACAGTCAGGAAACTTATCATTATCAAACTTTACTCTTGATAATTACAGATTGTTCTTTAGTAATAGTGTTGCGTTTTCTCCATTCCTAGTCAGCTTTATATATTCTATCATTGCAGCAACTACAGCAACAGTTCTTGCTGTTGTGTTTGCGCGAGTAGTTCGTAAACATAAAACTCGATTTGATTTCTTGTTCGAATACGGAGCTCTTCTTCCTTGGCTATTACCAAGTACACTTCTAGCAGTTAGTTTATTGTTCACTTTCAACCAACCTCAACTTTTAGTCTTTAACCAGATTCTAGTTGGTAGTTTAGTAATTTTGCTAATCGCTTATATTGTTGTAAAAATTCCATTCTCTTATAGAATGGTACGTGCAATCTTATTTAGTGTTGATGATGAGATGGAGGATGCTGCTAGAAGTATGGGGGCTTCACCATTTTACACAATGATGAAGGTTATTATTCCTTTCATCTTGCCGGTAGTTCTTTCTGTTATCGCACTCAACTTTAACTCTTTATTGACCGATTTCGATTTATCTGTATTCCTTTATCATCCATTGGCTCAACCATTAGGTATTACGATTCGTTCTGCAGGTGATGAAACAGCAACATCTAATGCACAAGCTCTTGTATTTGTTTATACAATTGTTCTAATGATTATTTCAGGAACTGTATTGTACTTCACACAGAGACCGCGTGGTAAGAAAAGGAAATAGTAATGCAATCATCCAGCATTGGACTATCATACATTGAAATTATTATTAGAGTCGTGTTATCTTTGGTCATTGGAAGTATTATTGGCTTAGAAAGAGGAAGTAAATCTCAACCAGCAGGTATTCGTACACATAGTATCGTTTGTATGGCTGCTTGTTTGATTATGATGACTAATGAATTTGTATCTTATAAGTTTGGAACAGGAGATCCGACACGTTTAGGTGCTCAAGTTATTTCTGGTGTTGGTTTTCTTGGAGCTGGAACAATTCTTATCACAGATAAAAAGAAGGTTACTGGTCTGACAACTGCAGCAGGAATCTGGGCTTCTGCAGGAATAGGTTTAGCTATTGGAGTAGGTTTTTATGAAGGTGCTCTGTTAGTAGCTATTTCTGTGTGGAGTGTGATTTCTATGTTTCAGCCTTTAAAAAAATATCTTCAAAGTCGTTCAAAAGTTATTGAATTATATATTGTAGTTAAATCTACTGAGGCATATAATCGAGTATTAGTTTATTGTGCAGAAAATGGAATTCGATTGAATGATTCAAGAACTGCTTTTGGAGATGTTAATTCTGAAAGAATTGAATATTTTGATGTTCCAGACAAAAGAATAGCATCATTTATGACTCTAGAACTTTCAGGTAAGTTTGAACATCTTAAACTAATGGAAGAAATAGCAAATATTGTTGGTGTTATTTATGTCGAAGAAGTTAGTTGATATAGAATAAACAAAGGGGCAGTTATTCTTGTCCCTTTGTTTTTTAGGTGATAATTGACTCGAAATTATTTGCAAAGTATAAGGATAAACATATATGAAGGTATATAATATTAATTTTGACTGTGGAAGAATAACGTATTTTGAATATAATTCTTTAGTGCAAGTATATAGATTTCATTCTTTTTATGATATTTGTGAAATTGTATTTTCGTCTTCTTTACCAGCTGATGATATATTAGCAAAAGTTATTGTTAAGGAAAAGATTATTCCGATCTTAGAATGCTATGTCCAAATGTTATTAGATACTTTTATAGTTTCAATGGATTTTACCGAAAATGATTTTTTATATTTTCGTGGTAAGTTATTTTCATACAAGTTTATCAGTTGTGAAGTAGAAAAAATTGTAAAGAATAAAGATTTTAATTGTCAATGTTATTTTTTTGAATCGGAAGAATAGAGTATAAAATAGAAAATTTTGAAATTAAAGTTTTTGTTAAGATACATTAAAATATTTTACTAAATTCTCTTGTTAAAAAAAGTAAATATTGTATAATAAAATTAGATAAATCATAAATGGAGGACTAAAGTGAAAAATTTAAACGATAAAAAGGTAACTATTTATGATATTGCGCATTTATCAGGTTTTTCTCCAAAAACTGTTTCACGTGTTATTAACGGTGGTGAAAAGGTAAAAGAAGAAACTTATCGAGCTATTCAAAAAGTCATTGATGAGTTGTCGTATGTTCCAAATGCATATGCAAAAAATTTGACTAAGAAAGAAACTACAAACATTTTGATTTCCGTTAAAAAGATTGATTCTTTTCCCTTGATTTGGTTTCAAACTTTACTAGATAGAGTTCTACAAACTTGTAAAGAGTTTGGTGTAAACGCTATTGTTGAATACTTTGGTGAAGAAGATACGATTAGAAATTCAATAATTTCAAGTACAGGAAGCTTAATAGATGGAGTAATAGTATTTTATGAAAGTAAAGACGATATTCGGATTAATTATTTACAGAAGAATAATATGCCTTTTATAGTTTTTGGAGAATCTCGAACACCTGATGTTGTTTATGTATCTAATAACAATTTTCAAGCCACTTATGATATGATGGAATTAGTAACAAAAGAGAATATTAAAAGTATGTTGTTACTTATGGGAGGGGAATCTCTTGTTAATAAGGATCGTGAAAAAGGTATTCGTACTTTTTTGACTGATAAAAATTATTTAATGGATTTGCAAGTTATTTATGGTTTAACTACAATTGATTCAGTTTATTCATATGCTATAAATAATTTATCTAATCAAAATCATCCGGATATGATATTTGTTTCTGGGGATGAGAAGGTTCAAGGGCTGATTCGTGCGTGCTATGAGAAGGGGATTACTATTCCTGATGATATTTCAATAATTGGATTCGATAATATTCCTATTTCGCAATATTATACTCCAGCTCTGTCTACTATTTCTCCTAATTATGCTATGTTAGCTCAAAAAATGATAGAAGGTGTTTTAGCAATTATTAAAGGGGAAAGTGTCACATCTGTTGAAGTTTCTCCTAAATTTGTTAGAAGACAGAGTTTCTAGTATTGTTTAATTCTTGAAAATCCTAGTGGAAAAGATGGAGTGTTCTAAAATAAGTTCTGTTTAGCCTCCATTTAGTTTCTAATGAGTTGTTTAGTCGCTTTTCATTATAGATGATATGGGGCTTTTTTCTACAACAAAATAGGCTCCATAATATCCATAGGGGGCATTTTTAGAAATGTAAAGAAAATTCAAAGTGTTTGTTTATAGGCAATCATCACAAGTTAGTTTTTTTAAATAAGTTAGTATTTTTGGAATTTTTGACCAAAGTGTGACCAAAAGTCAATGAATATAGAATAAAGTGGATCAGGAAACTGGTCTATTTATTTTGTAATTATTAATGAACAGTATTTTTTAAGTTTATAATATTCAGTTTAAGTTAAATAGTTGTAATTATAGTATATAAGTTTTTCTTTGTTAATGTTATAATATAAAGTATATAGAGCTATTTTTCGAGGTGCGGATTTGGCAAATAATAGAAAAATTGAGACATTAGGTGTTTCATATCTGTCGACATTTATAGATAAGCATGAGTTACTTCAATCTTATTTTGATAGAAATGATAAAACTCCAGTGTGGGATGGAGAAATTCATGTTCTTAAATCATCGAGTGAGAAGAAAGACGAAATATTAGGTAAAGTACCTGTTCAGATTAAAACCACTAGACAGAAAAAAGATGTGTTAAAATCCTTTCCATTAGATGCTAGAGATTTAGAATTATATAAATCAAATGGCGGCGTAGTTTTATTTGTAGTTTGGTTGAGTGAGAATAATGACTTACGAGAAATCTATTATAAATCATTGCCTCCTTTTTCTATAAAAGATTTGCTCAAAAAAAGTAAATTAAAAAATAAATCTACAAATAGTAAGAAACTGTCCATACAGATATTTAAACTAGATGAAAAAAAGATGTATCCAATGTTAGTGGATTTTATAAATAATAGTCAGAGACAGTATAGCTTCATAAATACTGATGGTATCTCAGTTGAAGATATCTCTGACGATAATAATCTTAAATTCTATTTTTATGGACAAGGAAAAGGAGAGATATTTAACTATCAGAAAGAACACGATCTCTTCATTTATTATAAAGATCCTTTAACTGGTATTGAAATACCACTTGAAAATACAATAAAGGTTGTCGAAACTTACGAGGAAACTGATTTAATTATTACAATTGGAGATTTTACTTTTCAAGATGTAAAAAGACATCGATTCCCTGATGGGAGTGTACAACTACATTTTGGTGAATGCTTTAAAATGTCCTTTGATGTAAATAAAAAAATATTTAAATTTAATTATACAAGGTCTAATATGCTCTCAAAAGCCATGGAGTGTACGGAGGTACTTCAAGAGCTAGGAAGAGTAGGATATTTCAATCTCAATGGAAATAAAATAGAACTAGATAATCAGTCAATATCGGATATTACTTCACGGAATTTAGATAGCGATATAAAGGATTTGAGACAGATTTCTAACTTCTTGGAAAATATGGGTGTACAAAAGGATCTTGATCTAAACTACTTTGATAAACAATCTCAAAAAAATCTAAATATCCTTAATTCAGGTCTTGTTCTAAAGAAGAAGGTTGCCTTAGATTATAATGAATCTAAATTACTTCATCTAAGAATTGCTAATATCCGTATTATTGCCTTATATAATTTTACAATAGATAAGAACGGAACTATGATTGATATCTTTACTGAAATTCCCTGGTGTAGGAGAGGTGAGGGTAAAGATTCTTCAGATATTTCAATTTTTGAAGTTTTTGAACCTAACGATTGGCTAAAAATAGATAATTGTAATTTTGATTCGGTTATTGCCTCATATCAAAGATTAGTTGATAATGACTTGAAATTTGAAGATTCTAATAACACTATTATAAAAATAGTTATTGCTGCTGACATGGCAGAAGATGTTTCTAGAAGAGAGTTATTGCTTAATTGGGCACAATGTCTTTCTAATTGGAACTTAAAATACTCCCAAAATAGTGAGATAGCTATAATAAATGACCTTCAAATAAAATCTAGAGTTCGTAAATTAAACAGCAAAGAAATGGAGATTCTAAGCAATATTTTAGTAAATAGTAATGATAACTATGAACTTTGTTTCGGTTCATCAGTGTTATTAAAATCGAAACCGCAAGCTGATTTGTTTTGGAATAAACTGGATAACGAGACAAAAGAAAGATATAAAGACTTTCCTATTTATACTTTGTATATGAAATTATCGTAAAATTAAAAGAGATTATAAAGAGATAAAATATGGAAATAAAGAGGGTGATTTATTATAATTCAGTACCACAATTAAGGAAGCAATACCTATTTTTGCACTCTCAAGATTTAAGTAACTGTAAAACTGCAATTCAATTTATTAATTTACTCTCATTGTGATATATTCATACAAAAACCGCTCTGCTGAGCGGGTTTTAGCTATTCTTACCTTTTTACAGTACCCATGTACGGATAGCATGGGCGACGCCAGATTCGTCATTTGTTTTGGTGATGTATTTGGCAATTTTTTTGAGTTCTGGATTTCCATTTTCCATAACAACGGGGTTGCCAACGACTTCCAGCATGGCACGGTCATTCTCTTCGTCTCCAATCGCCATGGTTTCATCTTTGGCCAATCCGAGTTTTTCAGCTAAGTGAGTGATGGCTGAACCCTTGTCTACATTCTTTTTAAGGAGCTCAAGGTAGAAAGGAGCAGATTTGTTGATGGAGTAGCGTTCGTAAAATTCTGCTGGTATCTTTTCAATCGCAGCATCGAGAATTTCTGGTTCATCGATAAACATACACTTGACGATTTCTTTGTCAGCCATTTCTTCAGGAGTACGGTAGAAAATGGGCATGCTGACGAGGGTTGATTCGTGCACCGTGTATTTTCCGATATTGCGATTGGCAGTGTAGATACCGTCCTTGGTAATGGCGTGCATGTGGACACCGAGTTTGCGACTGAGAAATTCGATATCTAGATAGTCTGCATAGTCCAAGGTTTCACGGATAATCTCATGACCTGTGGCAGTTTCTTGGACAAGACCCCCGTTAAAGGTTACGACATAGTCTCCTTCGTCTCTAAGTTGTAAGTCATCAAGGAGTTTGGCAACGCCAGCGATGGGGCGACCGGTTGCAATAACGACTTTGACGCCAGCTTTTTTGGCATCTTGAATAGCTGAAAATACTTCAGGTGTGATTTCTTTTTTACTGTTGACAAGCGTGCCATCAATATCGACAGCGATTAATTTGATACTCATAAATTTCCTCTATTATTTTTTATTTGGGGTAAAATGATCATTTTGAATTAAGCTTAGAAATTGCTGGGTGATGCTGGCAAAGATGCTATTTTCATCCAACATTTCTTTCGGGAAATAGAAACGATTGTCTCCGTGGCGACTGCCAGCAAGGGATTGGACGATAGGAGACAGGCTAGAGAGTTCTGCCAGGTCTCCATTTTTTTGTAGAATCTCAATCTGTGTCCGTGGATTTTCAGATTCGGGGCGATAGATATCATAAGGGAGGTCAAAGTTCTTATGAATGGCAGTGTAGTAGTCGGGATCAAAGCCGATGTCTTCAACCAGTTGTCTCATGGTTATGAGTTGGCCTTGATCTTCTTCTGAAAAAGTAATGGATTTAAAGACCTTGCGGTTGACAAAGCGTTGCGACAAATCTGCGAGAATCTTGTCAGGACTGGTCATCCAGAGCTGGAAGTAGGTATTCATCACGCCATCATCCAGAGCCAGATAGTCAGACAAGGCCACATTTTTTTCAAAGAATGGCAGGAGGTGAGGAGAAGTGCGTGCAAAGAAGTCCTTGTCTTCAGGATAGAGTTCCTTGGCGCGTTTGAGGAGATTTTGTAGGAGAACTTCCATGGCCCGTGTTGCTGGGTGGAAATAAACCTGCATATACATCTGGTAACGACTGAGGACATAGTCTTCAATGGCGTGCATGCCATTGCGCTGAAAGGCGATGCCATTTTCGACAGGACGAATGACTCGGAGGATGCGAGTCAGGTCAAATTCCCCATAAGATGCTCCTGTAAAATAGGAGTCGCGCAAGAGATAGTCCATACGGTCTGCATCAATCTGACTGGAAATGAGCTGTACGACCTGCTTGTTAGGGTAGGTATGGTCGATGACACTAGCCACCTTTTTTGGGAAATCAGGTGCTACTTGTAGCAGAACTTGGTGAATTTCTGTCTCAGGACTTTGAATGATTTCCTGAGTAATGGCCTCATGATCTGTATCAAAGAGATGTTCAAAAGTATGGGAGTAGGCACCATGCCCAAGGTCATGTAGGAGAGCAGCGGTCATGGTCAAGAGAGACTCAGCAGGATCCCATTCCTCAGGATATTTTTCTTCAAAAATCTCCGTGATGCGTCGTGCAATCTCATAGACTCCTAGACAGTGAGAGAAGCGGCTGTGCTCCCCACCGTGGAAGGTATAACTAGAAGTTCCTAGTTGTTTAATACGGCGCAGACGTTGAAATTCCTTTGTATTGATCAAGTCATAGATGACCTGGTTGTTTACATGGATGTAGTTGTGAACTGGGTCACGGAATACTTTTTCGTTCATATGACCATTATAGCAAAATCCTACTCTTTTTGGTAAAATAGTAGGACAAGAGACAAGAAAGAGGACCTGATGTGAAGATTCGGATGCGAAATACGATTCAGTTTGATGAGCAGTTGGAAGTGATTGACCAGCTTTATGATGTAGAAGTGCACGAAAAGGGAGATTATAGCTACCTGCTTTTCTATAATGAGGAAAAGGAAAAAGTAGTGATTAAATTTCATGGTCAAGAGTTGGTGATGAGCCGATTTTCCAATCCCAAGACCATTATGCGCTTTTTAAAGGATAGTGATAGTTTAGCCTATATTCCTACACCCATGGGCATGCAGGAGTTTATTATCCAAACCAGTCGTTATGAAGTTGATGGGCAAAAGATTCATTTAGACTATCAACTACAAAACCAAGAGGGATATCCCTTTGCCAGCTATCAATTGGAAATTACTTGGGGCTAGGTATGACTGGGGACGAGGTTATAGCAACGAAGCTGATAAAGTTTATGAAATCAAGCTTTTCTTGCACATTTTTAGTAGCTGAAACCTTTATTTTTTCAGATTAAGGTTATAACAATCATTCCATTACCTATTATTTATGAAAGCTAAATATAATATCCGTCTTCCCTTATACTTATTCCAAATGAGTAAAGAGGATTTGAGGCCTAGCGATTGTGATTATTGTATATTCAAAATCTAAAAATTGATAAAAGGGACAGTGAATGTCCCTTTTCATTTCTATAGAATTCAGAGTTTTAGATAGGATAGATTGGTAAATAATGAAGAAAATATTTTGGGAAAATAGCCCCCAAAAAGGGGATTTGTCTTCCAAATAGTACTAACATTATCCATGTTGGTTTTTCTTCTTGTTTTCGTGAGTCTTTATAAAGTAATCTATCTCTTTTTGAGACCTAAGGATAACAACTTTATCTGGATAGGTTTCTTGAACCCACTTGTAGCGTTCTTTAGCAGTTTTGCTCCGTCCATCCCAGAGAATCCATCTGATAAACTCCCAATTA
>ERZ772955.2026-NODE-2026-length-11567-cov-59.056028_pt1 | contig 11567 bp, 9 predicted proteins | sample MGYA00511133_ERZ772955 | MGnify/ENA primary metagenome ERZ772955 (study PRJEB29015, sample SAMEA2737914) | human oral metagenome | biome: human oral; feature: human-associated habitat; material: dental | place: China | collected 2149 ... | reverse complement strand
TTATCTCGCGCAGCTTCTCTCGCAGAAGAATCGAACGAAAAGCGATGTCATCCGCGTCTCGGGACTCGAAGCCACATACGCCTACCATATCTTTTCCGGCGACAAGAATCCCTCGCGCACAAAACTTTTGGCGCTCGCCCTCGCGCTCGGACTCGACCTCAAGGAAACGAGCCGTCTGCTGCACGCGGCTCACCTGCCGCAGCTCTACGCCAAGAAGAGCTGGGACAGCGTCCTCATCTTCGCGCTCACGCACAAGAAGAGCGTCGTGGAAACAAATCTGCTGCTCGACAAACTTGGCGAAAACCCCTTGCTCGGGTAGGAGCGCTTCGTATCGCTAAAGTTTATCGTCAAATTATATTCAAGTGCCACTTTTTTTGAAAAATGTGATATAATATTAAAAGATTCCAGATTACGTCTTTGTAAAGTAGTAGATGAAATCAACTAAATTAGGAGGCGCATTTCTTGACGAAAAATGCACGCGCCTCCCCGAAAAGGAGCTGTACAACATGAACAAAACAAAGGAAACCCCGCAAAAGGGCGGCTACGGCATCGGACTGCAAGTCAATGTTGTCATCTTCCTCGGCGTCACGCTGATGATCGCCATTCTCATGAGCTTCATCGGCTATCGCTCGTACAACACCATGATTGAAGACGGCATACGGGAAAAGTACAACGAGGTCGGTATGAAGACGGCCGCCATCGAGACGCGCTACACTGCCGTCTATCAATCGGGGCAGGATCTGAGATCGCGCGTCCAACAGATTCTGTCTCTGCCGCCCGAGCAGCGCAATCGCGACGATCTGATCGCCGCCCTGCGCTCGACCGTCGCTTCCAATGACGACATCGTCGGTTCGGGCATCTGCTTCGAGCCAAACGCCTTCGACGGCAAAGATGCCGCATTCGTGAACTCCCCCGCTTCCGACGCCACGGGGCGCGCCATCCCTTATGCGGGCAAGGAAGGCTCCGACATCGTGATCACGCCGCTCGCCGGCTATGAGACGGACGAGTGGTATCAATCCCCGCGCAAGACGCAGAAAATCACGCTGACCGATCCCTACTGGTACGATGTCACGCCGACCCAGCGCACCTACATGCTGACCATCGCCTTCCCTCTCATCGAGGACGGTCGTTTCGTCGGCGCCGTCACGGTGGATTTCGACGCCGCTCCTTTCCAGAGCGACATGGCGGCGATCAGCACGCCGAACAATTTCTTCGCCGTCTTTACCCCGCAGGGAACGCTGCTTGCCCACGGGCTGAAAGATGACGCGGTCTCCAAGAACGTCTATGAAATGCTGGGCGTAAGCGAAAGCGAAGGACAGAAATTCTTCGGCCAGGAGCTCTTCTCCATGGAGCGCACCTCCGAATCCACGGGTCTTCCTACCACCTATATCTTCAATCCCATCAAGCTCAAGGGCATCGAACAGCCTTGGGGGACGCTCGTCGCCGTCTCCACAGAGGTGTTCACGCATGAGGCGAAGGATCTCGTCCTCATATCGCTGCTGATTGCAGTAGCCTGCGGCGCAGGTCTCATCGCGCTCATGAGCTTCTTCATCCACAAGCGCGTCTCCGCACCTCTGAAGGATATGGCGGGCATGATCGAGCGCTTTGCAGGTCTCGATCTGCAGAAAGAGAAAAATATGCACCTCGCGAAATACCTGGAGCGCGGTGATGAGATCGGCATCATCACACGCGCCTGCGGCAAAATGGCGAGCAGCCTGCGCGACATCGTCGGAAAGATCAATGGCAATTCCCAGTCCGTCGCTGCCACGAGCGAGGAACTGACCGCCACGACGCAGAGCACGGCCAACAGCGCGCGCAACGTGACGACGGCCATCCACAACATTGCCGACGGTGCATCGAAACAGGCGCAGGACACGCAGGAGGCTTCCGATCACTTGGACGAAATCCAAACCCTGCTCGACGGCAATCAGGAAATCCTCGAAAAAATCAATGCAGGAACCGCTGCCGTGCGCCAGCGCAAGGATGAAGGCATCGCCATCCTCGCCGATGTCATGAAGAAATCGGCAGAAACCTCCCGAGCGACCGAAGAAGTGGCTCGCGTCGTCATCGAGACGAACAAGAGCGCGGAAAAGATTGAAGTGGCCAGCCAGATGATCCAGTCGATTTCCGAGCAGACGAACCTTCTCGCCCTGAATGCCGCCATCGAAGCGGCACGAGCCGGAGAGGCAGGACGCGGCTTCACCGTCGTCGCGGACGAGATCCGCAAGCTCGCGGAGCAGAGCCGCAGCTTCACCGACGAAATCAGCGCCATCATCGGCGGACTCAAAGAGAAATCTCAAGAGGCGGTCGACACGATGGAAGTGTCCCGGCATCTCGTCGACGAAACGCGCACGAGTCTCGATGAAACGCAGGAAAAATTCCGCCGCATCGACGAAGCCGTCGAAGAGACGGAGCAGGTCGTCAAGAGGATGAACGACTCGACGCGGAATATCGTGGACAAAAGCCACTCCGTTTCCCAAGTGATCGAGAGCCTTTCGGCGCTCGCACAGGAAAATGCCGCGACGAGCGAGGAGGGCAACAGCGCCGTGGAGACGCAGACGCAGTCCCTGCAGAATATCGCCGATGCAAGCGAAGGGCTCGCCGAAATCGCCACCAGTCTGCAAGGCGAGGTCGCCAAGATCCAAGTGTAAGGCGCATCCTTGACTGCATAGAAGAATCCCCCGAGAAGATTTCTCGGGGGATTCTTCATGCAGCAGTTCTCTGCCGCGCTTCACGCATCGTACGGTAATGACGAACTCATGCAGGTCACTTTCCAACGACCTCTTACTCGTAGCGAAGCGCGTCGATCGGGTCGAGCTTCGCGGCCTTTCTTGCCGGATAGATGCCGAAGAAGAGACCGATACCGACGGCGAACGAGAAGGATACGAGGATCGGCGTCGCCGTGATGACGGTCTTGAATTCGCCGACATGAGAGATGGCGACGGAGATGGCGCAGCCAAGAGCGATGCCGAGGATGCCGCCGACGACTCCCATGACGACGGATTCGATGAGGAACTGCAGCATGATGTTGCCGAAGGTCGCGCCGAGCGCCTTCCGTATGCCGATCTCACGCGTGCGCTCCGTGACCGAGACCATCATGATGTTCATGATGCCGATGCCGCCGACGAGGAGCGAAATGCCCGCGATACTGCCGAGGAGGATCGTCAGCATCGTCGTCTGCTGCGTCACCGTCTCGACGAGACTCGTGAGGTTGTTGACGGTGAAGTCGTTATCCTTGCCATGCAGGATGTGATGGCGCTGGCGCAGCAGCGTTTCGACCTCGCTCTGCACTTGGACGATCTTCGAAGCCTCGCTGACCTGCAGGTTGATCATCTGGATGTGCGTGATGCCGAGAAGGCGCTCCTGCTCCGTCATCAGAGGAACGATGACCACATCGTCCTGATCTTGGCCCATGGAGGACTGTCCCTTGCTCGCGAGAACGCCGATGATCTTGAACGGCTGATTGTGGATGCGAATGTTCTTGCCGATGGGGTTCTCACTGCCGAAGAGATTCCTAGCGACGGTCGGGCCGATGACGGCGACGCGCTGGCGCTTGTCGTTGTCCGTCTGCGAGATGAAGGTGCCGACGGTCAGCGTGAGCGAGCGGATCGCCATGTACTCGGGCGTCACGCCCATGACAACGGTATTCCAGTTTTGATTGCCGTAGACAATCTGATAGGAGCGCTGCACGATGGGCGAAACGTGGTCGATGTTCTTGATCTTCTTTTTGATCGCGACGGCGTCGTCGTACTTCAGCGACTCGCGCGATCCTGCCGCGCCGCGAATGCCGCCCGAGTTCGCCGCGCCGGGCGTGACGATGAGCATGTTGCTGCCGAGGCTCGCCATCGAGTCCTCGACGTTGCTCTTGACGCCCATGCCGATGGAGACCATCGCAATGACGGCGGCGACGCCGATGATGATGCCGAGCATGGTGAGGACGGAGCGCAGTTTGTTCGCAAAGAGCTCATGCAGGGCGATGGTGATGCTTTCCCAAATCAACAAGCGACTTCCCTCCTATACGACATCCATCTTGACGCCCCTGCCCTCGTCGCGCGTGATGAGTCCGTCGCGCACGAGAAGCTGACGGCTCGCGCAGGCAGCGATGTCCGGCTCATGCGTGACGAGGATAATCGTGCGTCCGGCGGCGTGAAGCTTCTCGAAGAGTTCCATGATCTCATGCGTCGATTTCGTGTCGAGATTGCCCGTCGGCTCGTCCGCCATGACGATGTGCGGATCGTTGACGAGGGCGCGCGCGATGGCGACGCGCTGGCGCTGACCGCCCGAAAGCTCGTTGGGCTGATGGTCGGCACGGTCGGCAAGCCCGACGGCTTCCAAGAGGTGCATGGCGCGCTCGCGCCGCTCGCCTCTGCCGACGCCCGCATAGATGAGCGGCAGGGCGACGTTGTCGGCAGCGCTGCTCTTCGAGAGCAGGTTGAAGTTCTGAAATACGAAGCCGATCTTCTTATTGCGCGTGAGAGCAAGCGCGTCGTCCGAGAGGTGCGCGACCTCCTCGCCGTCGAGCTTGTAAGAGCCTTCCGTCGGACGGTCGAGGCAGCCGAGGATGTTCATGAGCGTCGACTTGCCCGAGCCGGACGGCCCCATGAGAGCCGCAAATTCGCCCTTTCGTATCGTAAGATCGACACCCGCGAGCGCGGCGACGATTTGATCGCCCATCGGATAGAGCTTCTTGATGCCCCGAAGCTCAATCGTCGCCTTTTCCTGCACCGCTCGCTCTTCCTTCGCCTTTTGCTCCATGATCGTTCCTTTCCGCACTTACATCGGCGGGTGGCCGCCGCCCATCATCATGACCTGCGGCTGCGTTGCCGTGTAGGAAATCGACACGGTTTCGCCCTCGATCAGGCCGTCGAGGATTTCCACATAATCATCGCTGTAGATGCCCGTCTTGACAGGGCGGTTCTCCTTCGTGCCGTCAGGCATTTCGACGACGACGTATGTCCCCGAGGCGTCCGTCTTCAAGGCGGCGATGGGAACGGCGAGTGCGCTGGGTTTCGTCGCCGTCTCGATTTCAAGACGTGCCGTCATGGCCGGCAGCAGCAGGTTCTCGGGGTCGTCGACATCGAGCGTCACATAGTAATAGATGACGCTCGCAGTAGAAGTCGTCGTCGTGCTCGAAGAGGACACGGTCTGCCACGTATTCGCGGTGTCCGTCTGGCTGATCTTTGAGACGCGTGCCGTGAAGGTCTTGCCCGAGTGCGCATCGACCGTGAACGTCGCCTGCTGGCCGACCTTGATGTTGCCGATGTCGGTCTCGTCGACCTTCGCCATGATTTGCTTCTTCGAGAGGTCGGCGATGCGCATGATGACGGTCGGATAGTCCGTTCCCGCCGTCGCCATCGTACCCGCCGTCTTGGGCTTGCCGACGACGATGCCGCTGATCGGCGCCTGGATGATCGTCTCAGCGAGATCGGACTCCGTCTCTTCCAAGACGCTCTTGGCAGCATCGTAGTTGTACTGCGCGTCCTCGAACGTCGTCTGCGGATTCGCGCCGATGCTGTAGAGGTATGCCTCGCGGTCGTACTTCGCCTTGGCGTTCGTGACCTTGAACTGCGCCTGATCGCGCTTCGTTGCGAGCGACTTGGCGTCGAGTGTCGCGACCGTCTCGCCTGCCGTCACGATGTCGTTTTCCTTGACGAGCACATTCTTGATGCGCGCCGTGATCTTCGAGCTGACCTCGACGGAATCGACAGGAATGATCGTGCCCGTCGCCGACACGGTGGACTTCATCTCCATGCGCACGACCGTCGCCGTCTCGCCCGCAGACTCTCGCATGGCCTTTTCTGCCTGCTGCACCTCATAGTAGCTGTAGCCGCCAAAAGCGCAGCCAGCGAGGACGAGCGCGGTCACTGCTATCTTCGCCTTCGTGCCGAAGGTGACGTCCCTGCCGAAAATCTTCATGCCCGTCCTCCATTTCCAGCTGCCGCTGCCGCCGCATTCACTGCACTATCCGTATCAGCTGCATTCGTCGCATTTGCCGCACTTGCCGCGTTCGCTGTATTCATTGTATTCGAAACCTTCGCGCCTGCCGCCCTTTCCTTCTGCACGGCGGACTGCTTCGCCGCCGCTGCCTCAGACGCGGGGAAAGGAATGACCGTCCTGTCCTGACGCTCCTTCATCGCCTTCTCGTTCTCTTCATAGGCGTGCACCGCATCCTTGCGGCTGATCTCAGCTCTCGCCAGCGGCACGGCGTCCATGGCGTCCGCCGCACGCTGCTCACTCTCCGTGAGGCTCTGCCCCATGGCGTTTTCCACCTGCGCCTTGCCGCGTGCAAAGTCATACTGTGCGCTGATGTGGTTCATCTCTGCCTTCGAGAGCGCGAGCTGCGCGTCGATGACGTCGAGCATGATGCCTTCACCCGCGCGGTACTTCTCGCGTGCGATGAAGTAGTCCTCCTTCGCCTTGTCTACGGCGTCCTGCGTCGAGTTCAGACGGTTTTCCGCCTCCTTCATCGAAAAGTACGCCGCGCGGATGTCGTAGTCCACATCGTTCCTGTCCTTTTCCAGCTGCAGCCGCGCGGCATCGAGCGCCGCTTCCGCCGCCTCGATGCGCGCCTTCTTTCTGCCGCCGTCGAAGATGTTCCAATTCACATTGATGCCTGCCGTCACGCCGCGGCCGCTGGCCGACGCAGGCTCGAAGTCCTTGTCCGCCGACGCGCTCAGCGAGAAGTCGATCTGCGGCGTATAGCCGGCCTTGACCACCTCGATGTCAAGCTCCTTGCGCACGACATCGTAATTGTCGATCCAAAGCTCCTTGCGGTTCTCGACGCCGAAGGCGAGACAGTCGGAAAGTGCAGGGGCGAACGGGCTGTATACGGCATCGTCGGTGAGGCGAAGCGGCTCGTCCCTGTCCATGTTCACAAGATTCCTAAGCTTCGCCAAGCTGATCTCGTAGTCGTTCTCCGCCTTGATGAGCGTCTGACGCGCATCGGAAAGCTCCACGGAAGCGCGCAGCACGTCCATGCGCGCCTTGCTGCCCGCCGAGAAAAGCTGCTCGACGTTCGTCAAATGCGCTTGGTAGTTGTCGACGGACGCCTTGTTCACGCCGACGGTCTTCTTCGCCTGCAGTGCGTTGTAATACGCCTCGATGACGGAAAGACGCAGCTTCTCCTCGGCGCGTGCCGTCTTGAGGCGCGCCGTCAAGATGGCGATCTTGGCGCTGTCGATACCGCCGCTCGCCTTGCCGCCGTCCCAGATATTGACGCCGCTCTTGACGACCCCATTAAGCTTCGATGTCGTGTTACCGCGATCATTCCAGTTTCTGCCAACGGAATAGCCGCCCGAAGCGCTGACGGAGAATCCCTTCTCGCTCTTCGCCTCGCCGAGCGACGCAAGCGCCGCCTCCTCCGCCTGCTTCGTGATCTTCAGATCCGCATTCTGCGAAAGCGCAAGCTCAACCGCGCCCGCAAGCGAAAGGTCAGCCGCCGCTCCCACGGATGACATGCTGCAAAAAAAAGCTCCCGCCAACAAAAGCGCCCAAGGCTTCCTGCGCCATTTCTTCATCGTCTTTCTCCTCCCCGAGGGATATATTTCCACTTATGTTGCTTATTATACTGCCCGTCCCCCCGCGTAACAATAAGAAATCGCTGAGCTTTAGAGGGATTTAACGATTTTTCTCGAAAGGTGTAGCTATAAAAGCGCAACACTCCTCGTGCATCGCAATCTTTTCAGGATTTGTTACGAGATGAACGAAACGATGTGCACAAAAAAGGCATCGTGCTCCCGATGCCTTTTCTACCATCATATTCTATGACGCTCACCCTCATGCCAGCGCCTTGATTTGTTCGCGCGCAAGGGCAACATCCCTGCAGCGCTGCTCATAGACCTGTCTATCAAACTCCACTAGCGTCACAAAGCAGTCCGCATATTCCGCCGTATCGATGTCGTTCACCTTGCTTGCTTTCGGATAATCCGCCTCTGCCACATCTTCAAGCATACAGCCAATCGCATCCTGCGCCATCCACATTGCCTGTTCCAGCGTTTTCCCTTCCGTGAAGCAACCATCGATATCGGGCACCGTCACCGTATAGCCGCCCTCCTGCGCTGTTTCAAACACAGCAGGATAATAATGCTTCATGGCTCATATCCTCCCTTCGATTCGCACAGCCTTTCCAGCAAACCTGCTTGCTTCAATATCTTATGTTCTAAACCCTTGCCCAATGTCCCTGTATGGACGGGTACAATCGTCATTTTCCCTGTCGCAGGATTTTTCATCTTCTGATGCGAGCCGGAGTTTGATGTTACCGCTGCAAAGCCATTCTTTTCAAGCAGCCGTATCATCTGTTTTGCCGTCATCGGCATTCGTACCGCCTCCTTGACATACATTATACCATGACACGAAAGGAAGTCCATCCATGCCCGAGCAAAACTTCGCCCGTGCGCTGCAGATCCTGCAGCAGACCTTCGGCTACAAGAGCTTCCGCCCTGCGCAGGAGACCGTCGTCAAGAGCCTGCTCGAAGGCCGCGAGACCGTCGCCATCATGCCCACGGGCGCGGGAAAGTCCATCTGCTTCCAAGTGCCCGCCCTGCTGCTCCCGGGCGTCACGCTCGTCATCTCGCCCTTGATCTCGCTGATGAAGGATCAAGTCGACGCGCTCACGGAAGCCGGTGCGCCCGCGACATTCATCAACAGCTCGCTTGGACAGGCGGAAGCTCGCGCAAGGCTCAGCGCCATCGCGAGAGGCGCGTACAAAATCGTCTATGTCGCGCCCGAGCGGCTCGAAACCGACTTCTTCCAATCCCTGCTGCAAGAGCAGACCGTTTCCTTCATCGCCATCGACGAGGCGCACTGCCTGTCGCAGTGGGGGCACGACTTCCGCCCGAGCTATCGCGCCATCGCGCCCTTCATCGAAAGCCTGCCGAAGCGCCCCTTGATCGGCGCCTTCACGGCGACGGCGACGCCGCGCGTCAAAGACGACATCATCTCGCTTCTCGCGCTTCGCCGCCCCGCCGTGCACGTCGCGGGCTTCGACCGGCCGAACCTCTTCTTCGGCGTCCTCACGGGCGTCGACCGCAAAGACTTCATCGCGAACTACCTGCGCACGCATCGCGAAGAAGCCGGCATCATCTACTGTGCGACGCGCAAGGAGACGGACGCCCTGAGCCGCTTCCTGCAGCAAAAAAAATTCGCCGTCAGTCCCTACCATGCGGGACTCAGCGACGAAGAGCGCTCAAGGGCGCAGGACGACTTCCTCTACGACAACGTGCAGGCGATCGTCGCGACGAATGCCTTCGGCATGGGCATCGACAAGTCGAACGTGCGCTTCGTCATCCACTACAACATGCCGAAGAACATCGAGTCGTACTATCAGGAGGCGGGACGCGCAGGACGCGACGGCGAGCCGGGCGAATGCATCCTGCTCTTCTCGCCGCAGGACGTCATGACGCAGAAGTACCTGATCGACATCTCTACCGAGGATGCCACGCGCAAGGCGCACGAACTCGGCTGCCTGCAGAAGATGTCCGACTACTGCCACACGCCCGAATGCCTGCGCTCCTTCATCCTGCGCTACTTCGGCGAGGAAAGCCCCGCCGCCTCGTGCGAACGCTGCAGCAGCTGCAAGGGCGACTTCGAGCGGCGCGACGTGACGCTTGATGCGCAGAAAATCTTCTCGTGCGTCTATCGCATGAGAGGACGCTACGGCATGACGCTGACAGCGCAGGTGCTCAAAGGCTCCGCCGAGCAGCGCGTGCGCACGCTGCACCTCGACGAACTGTCGACCTACGGCATCATGCAGGAGCAGACGCTCGCCGAGATCAAGCGCTCGATCCAGCGCTTCATCGCCACGGGGTATCTCTCACTCACGGAGAGCGAATATCCCGTGCTGCAGCTCGCAGAGCCCGCCTACGCCGTGCTGCGCGGCAAGGAGCAGGTATTCCAGAACTTCCCCCGAAAGCAGAAGGAAAAGCCCGTCGACATCTCGCTCTTCGATTACCTCCGCGCACTCAGGAAAGAGCTAGCGGCACGCGACCGCGTGCCGCCCTACGTCATCTTCTCCGATGCGACACTGCGCGACATGTGCCAAGTGCTGCCCGAAACGCTCGACGACTTCCTGCACGTCAAGGGCGTCGGCGAAAGAAAATGCGCGCGCTACGGCGAGGCTTTTCTCGCGTGCATCAAAGAGCATCGCACATAAGCGAAAAGGCGGCGCAAGAGCTTTTGCCGCTGCCCTTGCGCCGCCTTTATAAGCACGCACCGATAAATTTTTTCTCACGCCACCTTGCGGAACACATGCAGCCCAATGAGAAGCTGCACGAAGAGCAGCATGGCCAATAGTGCGAACGATGCCAAAAGACTCGTGCGGTGTGCGATGAAGCCGATGGCGGCAGGCCCCATGAGCACGCCGAGGTAACCGCACGTCGACACCGCCGCGACTGCCGCATTGATCGTCATATCCTGCTGCTTTCCCATCAATGAGAAGAAAATAGGCACGATGTTCGCGCAGCCGAAACCAATCGCGAAGAAGCCGAGGAAAATGAGCCACGCGGAAGACGAGACGATCGCGAGCAAGAAACCCGCGATAGCGATGACCGAACCGAAGAATACGACGCAGCGCGCACCCAGGCGATTGACAATCGCATCACCCAAGAGCCGCATGAGAAGCATCGCCGCAGAAAAGACAGCGAAGCCCGTGCCCGCAAGAGACATGTCCATCGCGCGCACCTCCGTGAGAAACACGCCCGACCAGTCCATGACAGCGCCCTCGACGAGGAAGGATATACCCGCGACCGCCGCGACAAAGGCGACGATGCCGTGCGGCACGGCGAGTGCCCTGCCCTCAGGCGCACTCCTGCCCGCGAGCAAAAATCGCGCGAAGGCGAGTACCATGAGCACGATGATGCCTGCCGAACACGCCGTCGCGCCCAAGGGCGTGAATCCGAGCGCCATCCAAACACCGAAAAGCCCCGCCCCCATGAAGCCGCCCACGCTCCAAAGCGCGTGCATGCCGCTCATCACGCGCCTCTTCAAAAGCTGCTCGACGCGCACGGCATGGATATTGATCGTGACATCGATAATTCCCATGGAAGAGCCAAACAAAAGGAGCGTCGGCACAGCAAGAACGATATTGTCCACCCTGGCAAGAGCCACAAGAAGCGCCGCAAAGACGAGCGAATCGACAGCGATCACGCGGCGGCAGCCGAAATGCCCGGCCAGGACTCCTGCAAAAGGCATCGTCACCAGCGAGCCAACGCCGATGCAGAGAAGCAAGAGTCCAAGCACATCCTCAGCGACGCCGAGCCGCGCCTTCAAAAGCGGCACGAGAGGCGCCCAAGATGCCACGCCGAAGCCGCCGACAAAGAAAAAAGCCTGATTGGCGCGATGCAGCAAACTGCGCGAACGATCAACAGGCAAACCGTTGTTTTGCATATTCAACCCCCTTGTTTTAGGGAGACTAACATATTCCCGATAGCTTGTCAACCGATAGACAGCAGCCTAAACGAAGTCTTGCTGCAACTTCGCGCACGATTGCACACGGGAAAAAGTAAAGTATATGCAGATCCATCAAAAAGGAGGTTCATCCCATGAAAAAACTCCACGCACTCTCCCTCGCA
>ERZ772955.2025-NODE-2025-length-11570-cov-2.679027_pt1 | contig 11570 bp, 8 predicted proteins | sample MGYA00511133_ERZ772955 | MGnify/ENA primary metagenome ERZ772955 (study PRJEB29015, sample SAMEA2737914) | human oral metagenome | biome: human oral; feature: human-associated habitat; material: dental | place: China | collected 2149 ... | reverse complement strand
AATAGAAGAAATATTTTATATTTCTTCTATATTATCTGAAATCGCTAACCTACCCTCTTCAGTTGAAGGTTGCAGCGGTAAAGTCTGAGTTTGTACCTCCTCTCCTCCCAATTCTGTCGTTGGTGCTGTGGCATTTGAAGCTGTAGCTAGCCCTGTCTCTGCGTACGCAAAGGCTGACCCACCCCAAAGTGCCGAAAAGTCTGTACTTGTAAGTATCATACAGACCACCAGTATCATCGCCACAATACGCTTTACTATACTGCGCATTGTATTCTTATTCTTTACTTCTATCACTCTAAAAACTCCTTTTTTTCTAACTGCATCCTACTTATGTGTAAGAGTTTTCTAAGTGAAGCAATCTGGGATCCTTTAATGAAATATCTGGGTTCTTCCATCAAGTTGTCTGCATCACGAAGATTCATGCCAGTTTACACTATGTATACAAGCAACTCAAAAAGATATTATAGGACGACTGTATTATATCACAAAAAAAATCTGTAATCTATATTGCCATAAAAAAGAGTACAAAGAATAAATTTTGTTTCTTTGTACTCATAAAAACTAATAATTGTTCCTATTTTATTACAAAATTAATAATTCTTCCTGGAACATAAATTTCCTTGACAATATGGCCCTCAAGCTTTCCCGCTTCCTCAAGTGCCTTCTTTCCTGCAGCGAGTGCCTCATCCTTTGCAATCTCTGCTGGAACACTCACGGTCACCTTGGTCTTTCCATTGACCTGAACAGGAATTTCAATTTCATCGTCCTTCATGGCCTCTTCGTCGAACTCTGGCCACTGTGCATGGAACACACTGCCCTTTTCTCCGACAGCCTCCCACAACTCCTCGCCAATATGAGGTGCAAATGGAGCAATCAAGATAATAAATGTCTTTAAAGTGTCTAAATCAATTCCACCCGTCTTCTTTGCAAGATCAATCAATTTATTGTTATACTCCATAAATCCTGCGATCACGGTGTTTAAACTAAAGGACTGGAAGCGATATTCAATATCCGCAACTAGGCGATGGCGAAGTTTCATCATTTCTGGTGTCACTTCGATATGCTTATCCTTTGAATCCATCACCAAATTATAGAATCTTCCAAGAAATCTTGACACGCCCTCAATTCCTCTGTCATCCCACTCTGCATCAAGCTCTGGTGGTCCAACAAAGAGTTCATACATTCTCAAGGCATCGCAACCATAATCTCTCACTAAATCATCAGGAGAAACCACATTTCCCTTTGATTTACTCATCTTAATACCATTTTTACCATTAATCATTCCCTGATTAAACAGCTTAATAAATGGCTCTTCAAAGTCAATGACACCGATGTCGTGCAAGAACTTTGTATAAAATCTTGAATACAGTAGATGTAACACCGCATGCTCAACGCCACCGATATACATATCCACTGGAAGATACTTATCTGCTTTTTCCCTAGACACCAATTCCTTGTCATTGTGAACATCAACATAGCGAAGGAAATACCAGCTCGATCCTGCCCATTGTGGCATTGTGTTTGTCTCTCGTTTTGCTGGGGCACCACAGCAAGGACAGGTCGTGTTGACCCACTCCTCAATCGCAGCTAATGGTGATTCTCCTGTTCCTGTTGGCTGATAGGATTCTACATCAGGAAGAAGAAGTGGCAACTGATCTTCTGGAACAGGAACATTTCCACAATTTGGACAGTGAATAATTGGAATTGGCTCTCCCCAGTATCTCTGACGTGAGAATACCCAATCTCTTAACTTGTAATTTGTGGTCTTTTTTCCAAATCCCATCTTTTCAATGATTTCTGGTGCCTCTTTTTTGAGCACTGCCGATTCCATTCCATTCCATTCGCCAGAATTAATCACCGTACCTGCTGCATCGGTGTATGGCTCTTGCATATTTTCAATCTCTTTTCCATCCTTGGCAATCACTTGAACAATTGGAAGATCAAATTTCTTTGCAAATGCAAAATCTCTCTCGTCATGGGCAGGTACACACATAATTGCTCCTGTACCATAGTCAGCCAATACATAGTCCGAAAGCCAAATTGGTGTCTTTTTGCCATTTAATGGATTGATGGCATAACTTCCTGTAAATACACCTGTCTTTTCCTTAGCCTGCATGCGGTCGACATTGGACTTCATTGAAGCGTCCAAGATGTATTTTTCTACTGCCTCTTGATTATCCTCTATCGCCAAGTGCTTTGCCAATGCGTGCTCTGGAGAAAGCACCATAAATGTTGCTCCATAGAGCGTATCTGGTCTTGTGGTGTAAACCTTAATCTTGTCCTCTCTTCCATCCACTGCAAAGTCAACTTCTGCTCCATAGGACTTTCCAATCCAATCAGCCTGCATCTTCTTTACCTTTTCTGGCCAATCCAAGGTATCCAAATCGTCAAGAAGACGATCAGCATACTCTGTAATCTTTAACATCCACTGGCGAAGATTTTTCTTTGTCACCGGGGTACCGCAGCGCTCACACGCACCATTGACTACTTCCTCATTGGCTAGACCTGTCTTACAAGATGGACACCAGTTAATTGGAAATTCCTTTTCATAGGCAAGCCCTTTCTTAAACATCTGCACAAAAATCCACTGTGTCCACTTATAGAACTTTGGATCGGTTGTGTTGACTTCCATATCCCAATCATATACCGCAGCAATTTCATTGATCTGTCTCTTAATATTGGCAATATTGGATGCTGTTGACTTTGCTGGGTGTGTTCCCATCTTAATTGCATAGTTTTCTGCAGGAAGGCCAAAGGCATCCCAGCCCATTGGGTGAATTACATAATGCCCCTTCAAGATCTGATATCTACTCCATACATCTGAAATAACATATCCTCTCCAATGTCCCACATGCAAACCTGTTCCCGAAGGATAAGGGAACATATCAAGACAATAATATTTTGGCTTCTTTCCATCATTTACATTGATTGGATGCTCCTGCCAATTCTTTCTCCATTTTTTTTCTACGGCACTGTGATTATATTGTGTGGCCATTTGCATTCCTCCCATTCTTTTGATAAACAAAAAGATCTTGCACCTATTGTAGATGCAAGATCCATTTGCGTATTTCCTTAGGTGTTTAACTAAGAAAATATAGCATGAAATTAGTAGGTATGTCAATAAGGCGCATCACATTGTCTGCACAACTCCATCAACTGTCCATTCTCCATTTTCATTGACTGTACAACTGTTTGCTTGGGTACTTTTCATCAAAAATCCCTGGAAGCCATCAGATTTTGGATAGAAATAATAGCATTTTTTCACTCCATTATCTTCAATCCACTGCCAGCCAGTTGCCATGCTTCCCAAAATCATTTCATTGGTGGAATTGAAATAATAGAGGTTGCCATTTGCTTCCTTATGCCAGCCAGTAGCCATACTGCCAAGCGTCCCATCGGTATTCTTGTTTAAATAATACCAAGTTCCATCCGTATCTTTATACCAGCCAACCATCATGTCTCCATATTGGTCAAACCGATACCAGCCATACTTATCCTTTTTCTGCAAAGCGTAAGGGTTATAGAGCCTAGCCCATTTATTCCTTAGCACTTCCCCTGTGGAGGAAATAAATCTCCACTTTCCATCGACTTGTTCCCATCTTCCTTCGTCAGTCACCCGCTCATCCTGTGCATCGCTATCTTTTCCAACTGTTTCGTCTTTTTTCATTACAGCTGCGGTTTCTTTCTCTGATTGACTCTTTGGTGACTCTTGCTTACTTTCGGCCACCTGTGTTTGATCAATATCAAAAAAATGCACCTCATAGACAAGATCTTTTGCGGCCTTGCCACTTGGATCCTTTAGCCCACGCACGCTCACTTGATAGCTGTTTCCAGCCTCTGTAGAAACAGACGGATGAAAGATAATTGCATTGCTTCTACCATAACTTCCCTCGCTCTGATAGTCATATTGCAATTTCTTTTTTTCTGATTTATCCAAAATAGTAACATTTTCGCCATTCATATCCTTCACTTCCACAGTGATATCTTCTGAATCGCCATACTTAGCTGGATTTAGTTGTATCGACCATTTCCCCGAAAAATATTTACTTGGCATATTGACTGCAGGCCATACAATATAGTCTGCATCATAACTTTGGTTTTGATTATAGCCATCAAAACTATACATCAAAGTATATCCCTTAGCTCTTCCAAAACCTGTGTACTTCATATCAGGATCCAAAATCCACCTTCGATTTCCAAGTTTTGTCATCTTACTTGTATTGCCATCCTTCATCCATCACGGCATCTGCACCGACTTTATAGCCTGCTGCAATGTTGGATTTCTTTAAACCTTGAATCGCTTGATAGTAAAATGCTGCACTCATATTATCCGGTCTTGCCGGGTAATGCGAAAGTGTCCCTGCAGCAGAAAGCAACTCTGCTCCTGCCTGTGCCTTCTTTGTGTAATCCTTTGCCAAACTCACTTCATCTAAACCTGCAACATAGCGAGTAAAATTTAATGCATTTAGCATATTTTTTTGTGATTCTTCAGAAAGCACCCCTTCGATTCCAGCCCCTGCATCTGGAGCCACTTCCCATACATCCTCTCTTTCAAGATCAAATGTATGTTCCATGTAATAACTTTTGATTTCCTGTTGACTGTGACTTGCAACAGGATTTGAGTTTGCTACTTCGGCAACGGCACCCAAACTTGATACACTCATACCCACAATCAAAACGACTGTAAGTATTAAGTAATGAATTGCTTCTCTAATGTATTTATCCACGATTACCCCCTTGAAATAAAACTAATGCAGCAAAATATTGATTCTTGGGGAATCGTCTTTATTGTAAATAGTTCTGTGAAACAATCAAAGAACATTTAAGCAACGAACTCAAAATATTTTTGAAGAAATCACCAGAACTATCCACTGACAAAGTATGGTCTTTCACAGATTGGCAATGGCCGTCAGGCAACAACGCAACTTACTGAAAGACTTGTCGTCTGAAAGAATACTTTACAAGACCATTCTGTTTTTCTTCAATATTTTTCTTTGCTACACCGCTAATAATCATAGCAGTAGCAAATTGCACCGTCAAGAATAATTCTCAATTTTTTGAGATTATTCAGCTACCTCTCTTATCTGCACAATACCATCGACAACCCATTCTCCATTCTCATTGACACTGTATCCATCAATATTTGTATTGGTCAATAACCTTCCCTTTGTGCCATCAGAAACTGGGTTGAAATAGTAACACTTTTCTATATTGCCCGAGCGAATCCATTGCCAACCAATGAGCATAACACCAAGATTATTATCGGATACTGGGTTTAAATAATACCAATTTTCATCTTGATCGAATATCCAACCTGTTAGCATCGTTCCATCCTTTCCAAAGCGAAACCATCCCTTGGTTCCAGAGAAAGAATTATATAAATACGACCAGGTGTCCTTTAAAATTTGCCCATTTTCAGCATCATGTGTCCAACGACCATTCGTAAATTGCCAAACAAAAGATTTTTCTGGCTTCATATTGAGCCCAGAAATCACCTTTGTTGTTGCCAAGGCATGAGTCGAAGTTGGATATTTGATATGATTCATTGTTGACTTCTTTAGCTGGGTATTTGAAGTATTTTGTGTTGCGGTGCTTGTCATATCAAAGAAATGAACTGTATAAACTAGTTTCTCACTTTCCATCAAGGTATTCGCATCGAGCAATCCCTTAATGCTGACCTCATAAGTATCTTTGTCCTTCATTGATACATTTGGGCGAAAAACAATGGCATCTCCATAGGAGGATGCTTCATCATAAGTCACCATAGATGTCGGAAGAATCTGTGTCTGTCCCGTTGATACATTTTTCATTGTGATAGTAACATTGCCATGTCGAAATACATTTCGATTCAGTTGTACAGACCAAACTTTTGGTGCCAAATTCACTGGCATATTCTGTGCTGGCCAGGTCACGAAATTATTGTCCATTTGCAATGTCAAATACTTTGAATTGGGTGTTGCCATCCAAGGAAGTATAGTTCCTTCCCCGTAATTAAAATACATTGTGCTATAAACAGCGCCTTTTGTGCTCTTTCCCGCACTTCCTAATCCAATTTCTGTCATATTTGGGTGCAATGCCCATCTTCGATGCCCCAGTGAATTGACATTGTCATCATCAACCCACAATTTCACTGCCTTTGCAATCGAATGGGGTGCCCCCACCGCAATATTGGATTTTGCTGTTGCCGCCTTTGCCTCTTGAAAAAAAGTCTCACTCATCCCATCAGGTTGATTATAATTTCCATGAGAAAGTGTATCTGTCGCCATCATTAACGCCGATGCCTTTTGTGCCAAATCCGTATACTCTGGCAATACTTTTGCTTCCCTTACGCCTGCTATATAGCGATAATAATTGACTTCATTTAGTGCATTTTGTACTGTGCTCTCGCTCAGCTTTCCAGCAACATCTCTAGTGCCATCAGGAGCAATGTCGTATGCATCTTCCATATCAATATTGTATGGATGTGCACTTAAATATGCCTGAATTTCTTCTTTTGAATGTCTTTGAACATTGCTTGAAATATCGGCATAAATCAGTGTAGGTCTTCCCAATAAGAATGAACCTACAAGCACTCCCATCACAAAAATTGATGAGAGTGCCATTTTCAATTTGTTTCCCATCATGTCTCAGCGACTTTACCCACTCCTGATCCTAAAAAGATCTATGGGGTTGAGCCGCCTCCTCCTTTCAAAAACTATGGTAGAGTATCGTGCTCTTACACCGGATTGGGTATAACTTATTGTTTTGTCATCAACTACAAATGGCCTAACGCTACTGTGAGATCCTGATAAGATCTCTGGCAGTTACAAGTCATCACCTAAAAGGTCGGCCGCTGACACATTAAGAATAACACATCTTTTTTCTATGGTCTATTCCTCTTTTTCTAACTTTGAAGCTCTTGCTTGAATCTCTCTCTTTTGTACATCTCCTGGTGCCTGTTCATAGCGTGCAAATTCATATGAAAACTCACCAAGACCTCCCGTAATCGAGCGAAGACTTGTGCTATAGCCAAACAATTCAGACATTGGAATATCTGCACGAATATTTTGCTTTTTATTGGCCACAGATTCCATTCCAAGCACTCTCGCCCTTCTCCTATTTAAATCTCCCATGACATCACCCGTAAACTTATCTGGCACAACTACACTGAGCTCTGCCACAGGCTCCAACAACATTGGATTTGCCCTCAAAAATCCATCCTTAAAGGCAATACTTGCTGCCATTTTAAATGCCAATTCTGAAGAATCAACTGGGTGATAGGAACCATCGAGCAAGGTCGCCTTGATGCCCACCACTGGATATCCAGCCAATGGTCCACTCAGACAACTTTCTGCAATTCCCTTTTCTACTGCAGGGAAATAGTTCTTTGGCACTGCTCCACCAAACACAGTCTCCTCAAATACATATGGTTGATCTAAATGATGTGATGGCTCAAAGCTCATCTTAACATCACCAAATTGGCCATGTCCTCCTGACTGTTTTTTATATCTTCCCGCTGCCTCAACCTTATTGCGAATGGTCTCTCTAAAGGCAAATTTAGGCTTAGAAAGGGCGATCTCCACTTTATATCTTGACTTTAACTTGCTGGCCACAATCTCCAATTGCTGATCTCCAATGCCATACAAAAGAGATTGTCGATTTTCTGCATCTACAACAGCCCTTAATGTCTTATCCTCTTCCATCAATTTGGCAAGACCTGATGCTAACTTATCCTCATCTCCTTTATTGACCGCCTTATATCTCATGTAGGTATATGGCACAGAAATCTTTGGTCTATGATAGAGAATTGGAGCTACACGAAGAGCCAGAGTATCCCCTGTCTCTGTCACTGTAAGCTTTGCCATAGCACCAATGTCCCCAGCCCTTAACTCCTTAACTTCAATGGCCTCCTTGCCTCGAAGAACATAGATTTTTCCGCTCTTTTCCTCTGTCTCTTTGGCCACATTGTAAATGGTGCTGTCAGGGCGAAGCGTTCCTGTGCAAACCTTTACTAGAGAATATTTTCCAATAAATGGATCTGCAATTGTCTTAAATACACGCATCGAAAGCTGTGCATCTGCATTATATTTTGTCTCAATTCTCTCTCCTGTGTTGACATCCACACCATCACAAACATTGTTGTCTGGCGATGGGAAATACTTGTCAATGGCCATAAGTAATGCCTTAAATCCTTGACAATTCACGCCCGATCCCATCATAACTGGAAAAATTGAGCAATCGGAAACATTCTCTCTAAGGGCAGTAGAAATCTCCTCATCACTAAAGTCATCCCCTGACAAGTATCTCTCCATGTAGTCTTCGCTTGTCTCGGCCACAGCCTCCATCAAAGACTCCCTAGCAATTTTCAAATGATTCTCTACATAGTCGGGAATATCACAACTTTCATAGTCAGAGAGGTTGGTAAATCTTCTTCCCTCCATCTTTACGACATTGACAAATCCGACAAATTTTCCGTTTTCACGAATTGGCAAATGAAATGGTGCAATCTTTCTTCCAAACTTGGTATTGAGCTTAATCAATAGCTCTCGATAACTGGCCTTATCATCATCCATATTCGTGACAAATAAAATCCTTGGCAATTTATATTTTTCACAAATCTCCCAAGCTCGCTCTGTTCCCACTTCAATTCCAGCCTTACAATTAATGACAATAACGGCTGCATCGGCTGCACTCACAGCTTCTTCCACTTCACCCACAAAGTCAAAATATCCTGGCGTGTCAAGTAAGTTGACCTTGACCATTCCACTTTCGCCCTCATATTCGACAGGAATAATTGAAGTTGCAATTGAAAATCCTCTCTTTATTTCTTCTTTATCATAATCACTGATAGTATTTCCATCGGAAATTTTGCCCATCTTGGAAATTGCTCCGGTTACATATGCCATTGCCTCAGCAACGGTTGACTTTCCAGCACCACCATGTCCCAAAATCACAACGTTTCTCAATTGCTGCGTTCCATAAACATTCATAGTAAATCCTCCTCTAAAAGTGATGACTATATTTTACTAAATTTTCCCCTTTTTTTCAATATATTTATTTATTTTATACAATTTTTTTGACGATTATTGTGCTCAAATTACATTTTGTCATGGAAATTGTCAAGCTGCTCCATATTTCACATTTCGCAGATTCTATGTTATAATGGTCAGATAAAATAAAAAAGGAGCTTACAACTGTGAAGAAATATACTTTTGGCTTCATCGGCTTTGGTCTAATTGGCGGCTCCATTGCCAAAGCACTAAAAAATAAATTGCCCGACTGTACCATCTATGCCTATATGAGAAGCCATATTAAATTAGAAATGGCCAAGGAGGATGGCATTGTCGATGTCATTCTCGATGACATTGATACATCGTTCTCCCACTGTGATCTTATCTTTTTATGTACTCCCGTGGAATATAATGCCCAGTACCTCGAAAAATTAAAACCGATTATCCATTCCAAATGTATAATCACCGATGTTGGCAGTACAAAATCATCCATCCATGAGAGTGTCAAGCTCCTTGGACTAGAAAAAAACTTTATTGGTGGACATCCTATGGCTGGTTCAGAAAAGACAGGCTACGAAAATTCCGACGAACTCCTTCTTGAAAATGCCTACTATATTTTGACGCCAACAAAAAAGACAAGGGAAAAAGACTTAGATACTCTCACTGCACTCACCAAACTGATGGGGGCCATTCCCTTTGTTATGGATTGTGCTGAACATGACAAGACCGTCGCAACAATCAGCCATCTTCCCCACTTAGTTGCTGCTGCGCTGGTCAATCTAGTCAAGGAAACGGATAATTCCAATGGAGTAATGAAACAACTTGCTGCGGGGGGATTCAAAGATATTACACGAATTGCTTCTTCCTCTCCTATTATGTGGGAACAAATTTGTGAGACTAATCGTGAGGCTATTCTCAAAGTCCTTGACATTTATTTGGATTCCCTAAAAAAAATCCGAGATGGTATCAAAAATAATATCTCATCCTCAGTCTATCAGCTCTTTGAAGAATCTCGCAGCTATCGAAACTCCATCAGCGATAATGTCCGAGGACTCATCAGTGCTCAGTACAGTTTTTCTGTTCAAGTGGCTGACCGGCCAGGATCCATTTCTATTATTTCTGCCATCCTTGCTGCTAATTCCATCAGCATTAAAAACATTGGCATTAATCACAATCGTGAACTTGGAGAGGGTGCACTTCGCATTGCCTTCTATGGCGTGGAAGACTGCCATATGGCAGTAAAACTACTAAAATCTTATCACTACAATATCATTGAAAGAGGTTAATTATGTATAATACCAATCCTTTACATGGAGAGTTGACGATTCCAGGAGATAAGTCGATCTCCCATCGCAGTGTTATGTTTGCTTCTCTTGCCAAGGGAACATCCCATATCAATGGCTTTTTGCCAGGTGCAGATTGTCTTTCCACCATCCATTGTTTTCGACAAATGGGCATTGAAATCTACCAAGAAGAAAGTATGGTCACCGTCACAGGTCAAGGTATGCGAGGATTAAAAAAGCCAAAGTCCATTCTTGATTGTGGAAATAGTGGGACAACCACAAGACTCATCAGCGGAATCTTGGCAGGTCAAAACTTTACTTCTACCCTCACTGGAGATGAATCCATTCAAAAGCGTCCAATGAAGCGCATTATACTTCCACTTACTCAAATGGGGGCAAGCATTGCCAGTCTCCGTGACAATGGCTGTGCACCACTTCAAATTACAGGTCGCCCATTACATGGCATTACTTATCACTCACCAGTAGCCAGTGCACAGGTAAAGTCGGCCATCCTTCTTGCTGGTCTCTATGCTGAGGGAAAAACCTATGTTATCGAGCCCTCTGTTTCAAGAAACCACACAGAAATTATGCTCAAGGCATTTGGAGCCGATGTTTCTTGTCACGACACCACAGCAAGTGTCCACTACACAGATGAGCTATTCGCAAGCAATATTGAGGTTCCTGGAGATATTTCCTCAGCAGCTTACTTTATTGTTGCAGCACTAATGATTCCAAATTCTGACATTATTCTTCACAATGTCGGCATCAATCCAACAAGAGATGGGCTCCTTCGTGCCATTGAAATGATGGGCGGAAAGATTGAGATTCTATCCATAAAAAATGAAGACACAGAAGCAATTGCTGACCTTCGCATAAAATCTCAAAATTTACATGGAGCAACTTTTGGTGGTGATATCATTCCTGCAATGATTGATGAAATTCCAGCCCTTGCAGCTTTAGCTTGTTTTGCTGAAGGTGAAACTATAATTAAGGATGCTGAAGAACTGAAGGTAAAGGAATCCAATCGCATCAAAGTGATGGTTGAAGAACTTTCTAAAATGGGTGCCCAAATTGAGGAAACGGAGGACGGTATGATTATTCACGGAAAACATTCTCTTCATTCTGCACAAATTGATTCTCATAAGGATCACCGCATTGCTATGACTTTTAGCATACTCTCAAGAGCCATTGGCCAGGATTTACCAATCATTGACAAGGATTGCGTAAAGATTTCTTATCCAAACTTTTATAAACACCTACATTCTCTCTCCTCCTAGAGAGAATAGAACAAAAAAGG
>ERZ772955.2023-NODE-2023-length-11576-cov-3.665220_pt1 | contig 11576 bp, 7 predicted proteins | sample MGYA00511133_ERZ772955 | MGnify/ENA primary metagenome ERZ772955 (study PRJEB29015, sample SAMEA2737914) | human oral metagenome | biome: human oral; feature: human-associated habitat; material: dental | place: China | collected 2149 ... | reverse complement strand
CCGTTAGCCTGATGCGTTGCAAGGACGAGAACCTCTGCAATCTGTACGTGGGCAGGTGCATTGGCAGCATAAAACGCTACATCGGCAATATCATCTCCTGTGAGCGGTTTAATTCCTTTATAGACATTGTCTGCCTTTTCTTTGTTGCCATGAAAACGCACATTGCTGAAGTTAGTCTCTACAAGTCCCGGCTTGATATTGGTCACTCGAATGGGCGTATGAGCCACATCAATCCGTAATCCGTCAGAAAGTGCCTTGACAGCAGCCTTTGTTGCACAGTAAACATTACCTCCGGCATAGGCTGCATCGCCTGCAACGCTGCCAATATTAATGACATGTCCGAATTGTCTTTCAATCATCTTGGGGACAATAAGGCGTGTCATGGTGAGCAAACCTTTGATGTTTGTATCAATCATGGTGTCCCATTCATCCATGTTTCCCTCGTATTCTTTTTCAAGTCCTAAAGCCAACCCTGCATTGTTGATGAGTACATCTATTTGACTCCACCTGTCATTTAACTGACTGACAGCCTGCATCGCAGCTTCTCGATTGGTAATATTGAAGGCAAGCGTCAATACGTCTGTGCCTTCTTTCTGTAGCTGCAGAGAAACTTCATGAAGTTTCTCTTGATTGCGTCCTGTAAGGATAAGATCATATCCTCCATGTGCAAATCTTCGGGCACATGCAGCTCCAATGCCACTTGTTGCACCGGTAATCAATGCGGTTTTCTTTTCCATTTTATCCGTAAATAAAGTTTAGAATGAAGAGAATAGAAAGGATTATCAATGTGGAATTAAGCACTTTATATTGCGAAGTGCAAAGTTTCAGGATGACATAACTTAGAATTCCCAAATAGATACCATCGGCAATAGAGTAGCAGAGCACCATGGTTATCATCGTGATAAAAGCAGGAAAGGCCTCACTTACATCGTTGAGTTCAAGTTGTTTCACGCTGTCGAGCATCAATACGCCTACAAGAACGAGTGCTCCGCTTGTTGCTGCACTGGGGATAAGCATGAAAAGAGGAGACAGAAACAGTGAAACAATAAACAACAGTCCCACGAAAGCAGAGGTCAGACCACTGCGTCCGCCCTCGGCTATGCCTGCTGCACTCTCCACATAAGTAGTCAAAGTGCTTGATCCCAAGAATGCACCACAGGTTGTTCCAATGGCATCACTCATCATCGCTTCCTTGATGTGGGGAATTGAACCGTCTTTCTTTACGATGCCTGTTTTATAGGCAAGGCCGACAAGTGTACCTACAGTATCGAAGATGTTGACCATTAAAAGGGAGATAATCACAAGGCCGGTCTTCAGCGTGATAAGTTCGGAGAAATCAAATTTAGCAAAGATTGGCCGAATATCCTGTGGCATGTCAACAGGTAACCACCCTGCAGGAATTTGTGTTACTCCCATCGGAATGCCGATGATTGTTGTGATAATGATGCTGAGAAACAATGCTCCTTTGATGCGGCGTGCCATGAGAACACCACTGAGAATAATCCCAATGACACCTAAAATTGCTGTTGGGGTGAACTTACCTAATCCTACATAGGTTGCAGGATTGGCTACAATGATTTCTGCATTCTTCAGTCCAATGAATGCAATGAACATACCGATACCGGCTGAGATTGCGTAACGCAGGTTGTTTGGAATTGCATTCAGGATGTGTTCTCGAATGTTGAGGAAGGTTATCAGAAGGAAGAGAACACCTTCAGCCAGCATGATTGCCAACGATTGTTGCCATGTATAGTGCATTGCCTGACAGAGTGTGAAGGCAAAAAAAGCGTTGAGTCCCATACTCGGTGCCTGTGCAAAAGGCAATTTTGCCATGAAAGCCAACAGTAAGGTTGCTATGGCTGAAGCAATTGCTGTGGCCGTAAAGACTGCTCCTTTGTCCATTCCCGTAGTGCTTAGAATACCTGGATTGACGGCAAGAATGTAACACATGGTGAGGAATGTCGTGGCTCCGGCGATGATTTCTGTGCGAGCCTTCATCGTAGTGGGATTGAAACCCAAAGCTTTTTGTAAGAACATGATTTGAAAAATTGATTGTTGCAAAGTTACAAAAATATAGATAAAACAACTTGAGATTAGGATAGAAAAAATGAAAGAAGCCTCACCTTCAAGTAGGAGGAGAGGCTCTGTGTTATTCGATTACAAATCAGAACAGCCCTAATTTGCCAATTACAATAAGCATACTGATACCAATGATGAGGGTTATTACGCCTACCGAAACACCGACTTTCAGCATGTCGTTCTGCTTTATAAGGCCTGTAGAGAATGCAATGGCATTCGGAGGAGTACTGATGGGAAGGCTCATTGCAGCACTTGCCGCTACAGCAATACCGACCAATATCGTCACTGTGCCACCAATCATACCTAAGTTTTCGCCCATACCTTTACATACAACTGCAAGAATTGGCACGAGCAGAGCAGCTGTGGCCGTATTGGATATGAAGTTACTCAGTATAAAGCAGATGATACATGCAATGAAAAGAATAATCAAGGGGTTCCATGCTCCGAAGGGAATACTCTTGATTGCGTTCTCAGCAAGACCTGTTCCGTTCATTGCATTACCGAGGGCAAAGCCTCCCGCTACCATCCAGATAACAGACCAGTCGATATCTTGCAGGTCTTTTGCTGTTATGACTCTGGTGATGGCAAACACGGCAATTGGCAGCATGGCGACTGTATTTGCGTTGATGCCAAATAGGTTTTTGCCGGCAACCCATAGGAAAATAGTCAGGATGAAGGTCGCTGCTACGACGACAGTGCGCCAGTTATGTGAAACTTCTCCCTTGATGTCAAGCTGTATAGTCTTTTGAGTGAATGGGAAGAAGCGTATAATCATGCGCCATGCAATGATGAGCAACACGATAACAAGCGGCACCATAATCATCATCCAGTGGGAGAATGTGATGCCGATGTTCAGCCCTGTGGGGTCATTGAGGTATTTCAAGGCAAATACATTCGGTGGTGTACCGATAGGGGTACCCATACCTCCTAAGTTAGCTCCTACCGGAATGGCCATTGTAAGCGCTATTCTTCCTTTACCATTTGCGGGAAGTGCCTTGAATACAGGGGTGAGGAAAGTGAGCATCATCGCTGCTGTCGCAGTGTTGGAAATGAACATGGAGAACACACCTGTTATGAGAAGAAAACCTAAAAGCACGTTCTCACTCTTTTGTCCGAAAGGCTTCATCAGCGTTCGGGCCGCAAGAACATCAAGGCCACTCTTGGTTGCTGCAATTGCCAACACAAAGCCACCTAAGAACAAGATGATTGTCGGATCGGCGAAACATGCCATGACTCCCACGTGGTCAAGCATTGTTCCGTACTGATCTTCTGTGCCTTGAAAGAACTGGAATGACGAGTCACTGACACAGAAGAGCAGCACGAAGATAATGGTGATAGAGGTTGCCCAGGCTGGAATGGCTTCTGTTATCCACAGCAAGACGGCCATAACGAAAATGGCAATTACGCGCTGTTGAACGACAGTCAGCCCTTCGATGCCGAAGAAACTACTTGGAAGATTCCATACGATTACAGTCAATATTGCTGTAACCACACACATCAGGAATTTCTTTTTGTTGAAATCTCCCGATAAAACAGAATTGATTGAGCCCTGCATAAATTGTTAATGTCTTTATGGTTATAAGAACAAATGATTTAAAATTGTTGGCAAATATACGATTTAATCATGAGTCTGACAAATATGTAACTTTATTTTTTCATGATGATTAGATTTTAGTTGACAACGCAGTTCTTTCTTAAAAGGAGATCATATGCACTTCGTTGTCGTATATTATGCCACAGGGAGGTTTGTATGTCGCGTCAAGTTGCCTTGTAATCTGCGTCAAGTTAGCGTGTAATCTGCGTCAAGTTGCATGGTGTTTTCAGTCACTTTAGGCGGTAAAGTGACGCAAGTGGCAAAAGAAAGTGACCGACATTGCAAACCAAGACGATAAAAGCAAGGAAATCAAGGATATGAAACTATTCTGCACATACATTGAAAACGGTTTTCTATTTCCTTTTGGTCTGCTCCTCAGGTGTTCAAAACAGATGTTTATTTATTCTTTGATAAGGTCAGAAAGAAAGTCGTCAAGGTCTTTTTCAAGTCCTTTCATCAGGTCTCCACCGATAATGACAGTTTCATCATCTGCAAGATAAAGTTCGGCAATAGGGGTGTGTTCCTCGTTCTCCAACACAAAACTATAGGGTTTGAGAATGCCTAAATGGTCTACATCATCAGCCTTAGTTTTGATGATATGCCTTAGTTGTAGCGTTATCTGATCAAAGAATTTATCATCCGTGTTGCCAATCCATTGTTCAACAACACAGCGTGTTATCTCGTCGCCATTGTCGTCATAAGCCAGCAACTCACCACTGTCTGGGTTTGCACATACATGAATATCGGTCACGATAGCCGTGTCCTCACATGCCGGGAACTTCTGTCCAATCTTGTTGATGAACCGCTCAACCTGCTGTATGGTTTGTTCTGTTGCTTTCATATTCCAGGAGATTAAATGTCAAAGCAAAGATAAGCGAAACGCAAGACATGACAAAATTTTTTCTGTTTTATTTTTCTTTCTTGCTTAATTTACGCACTTTCCTCTTGGCTTCCGGGATGTCCGGACACAGTTCCAAGGCTTTGTTGTAATTGCGTAAGGCTGCCTCTTTCATGCCTTCTCTTTCACATTCCTTGCCCATGAGGACATATTCAACGGCTAGTTTCCTCAAATAGTCTTCTTGTTGCTTTAGTTTTGCCTGTAGTTTTGTGTTCTTTTCCCGCAGAAGGTTAATGATGTTAAGTTTCTTCCTGATATATCTTCGGGGACCAGGCTTTTCAATATCGTAGCGGCTATGTATGGCAAGAAAGAAGTTGTCGAGGCATTGCGCCATGTCTCCCTTATCAAAGGCTTTCACGGCATCATGGTATTGTCTGTCTGCCTTGCTTTGCTGAAGGGCCGTCTGCAAGGCCGTTTCATTGTTATAGTTACGTGAGAAGTTAGTCACTTCGCTTCTGACGAAGATTTCATCTCGCCGCAGAGGTTCTTGAAGTGTAATGCCGTTGATAGCCGTGCAGCGTGAAAGGGCAACATAGGTCTGCCCTCCGGCAAAAACGCCTCCCGTGAAATCAATCTTTACTTGAGAGAAAGTGAGTCCCTGACTCTTATGGACAGTGATGGCCCATGCCAATCGTAATGGAAACTGACGAAAGGTACCTATCTCTTCTTCTTCAATTTTCTTATCGGTTTCATTGTAGGTATATTTGACGTTACTCCATATTTCTTGTTCCACATCAACGTTGTGTCCGTCTTCAGTCATCACGTAGATATGGCCGTCAATAGCATCATCAAGTCCGATAACTGTACCGAGTGTGCCGTTTACCCAGCGCTTTTCACGGTCGTTTTTAATGAATAACACCTGTGCACCTAATTTCAGTTCAAGCTCGATTGGAGTAGGGAGGCTGCTGAGAGGAAACTCTCCTTCGATGATGCCGTTAAAGACATTAGCATCTCCGGGAAGTTCCTTGAGCTTCTCATCATTGATATAATCCACCGTATCACGGCGTGTTGAAAGGGTTATAGCGAGTTTTGAATTTTCGGTTTCAAGCGATGCACCGACACGGTTGTTGAGCATTCTGAGATCAGCATCTGTCACACTTGATGTGCGGATGTGGTCAAGAATGCTGATGAACAGAGGGTCGGATTGCCGATAGACTTTCTTGAGTTCAATGGCAATTAGCTTGAAATCACAGAAGATTTTGGCATCAAAGAAGAACTTTGAAGAATAATAAGGTTGCAGCAATCGCCATTCTTCTTCCTTCAATACAGGCTCCAACTGGTAGATATCACCGACAAACAGCATCTGTTTCCCACCAAAAGGCTCGCGCATATTGTGGCAATAGACGCGCAATATCTTGTCGATGAAATCTATAATGTCTGCTCTTACCATGCTTATCTCATCAATAATAATCAATTCAACTTCATTGATGAGCTTGATTTTCTCTGCATTGTATTTGAGTGTTTTGCGTATATTTCTGACAGAATATCGGCTGTCATCGGGGAGCAAAGGGTGAAAGGGAAGCTTAAAGAAGCTGTGCAAGGTTGCACCACCTGCATTGATTGCCGCTATACCTGTGGGCGCAAGAATGATGTGTTTCTTCTTAGTTGTAGTAGCAATATACTTTAAAAGCGTTGATTTACCCGTCCCTGCTTTACCTGTAAGGAAGAGCGAGCGACGGGTAAACTTAACAACCTGGAGCGCATTCTGCAACTCCGGATTGTCGAAATCCATATTATCGTTTGTCTTGTCTGCTTTAGAGGTCATCTAAATTGACTTGTTGTTCAGAGGGTTTTCGCTTTTTATCCTTTTTAGTTTCATTTGCCGACTTGTTTGTTTTTGAATTGTCTGAAGAGTTGTTAGAGCTTTCCTCAGACTGTTCTACCTTACGTAAAATAGGATTACCGTCCTCATCCAAGAACACTTCTTCTTCGCTGACAATGCTGTCTTGCCTTGTAGTATCGCGCTTAGCCTGTGGAATATAGCTTGCGCAAGTGTACATGTCGCTTGTGATATCATCATCATGCGGTTTGTCAAACTTGGCATGATATTGCTTGAATTCAGGGTCATTGAGTAATGATTGCAGGAAATAACCGCATATAGGCAATGCCGTTCGTGCTCCTTGTCCTAAAGCTCCTGTTCGAAAGTGAATGCATCTGTATTCGCCACCGACCCAAGCTCCGACAACCAATCGTGGGGTAACGCCCATGAACCAGGCATCAGAGTGGTTGTTACTTGTTCCGGTTTTACCACCAAACTCAGTGTCGCGGTAGTTGCCTACATAGCCCCAGAGGGATTGTGATGTGCCTCCTGGTTCACGCATACCGCCTTGTAGTAACTGTTGCATGAGGAAAGCGCTTTTGTAAGGGATAGCCTGTTCTGACTTTGTCGGGCCTACATAGACCTCGTTTCCTTCTTTATCAAGGATGCGGGTAACAAGTACTGGCTCATGATGTTTACCGTTGTCAGCAACCGTGCAATAGGCATTTACCATTTCCAACAAGGTTACATCGCTCGAGCCCAGAGCTAAAGAAGGCTCATCATCCAAAGGACTGACGATACCCATCTTCTTTGCTGTTTCAATAATTCGCTTGATTCCCATTTCCTGACCAAGTCGAACGGCAACAGAATTGATACTCTTTGCAAATGCACTCTTCAATGGCATGGAGTCTCCACTGAATGAACCATTGGCATTACCAGGTGTCCATGTCACTTCCTTGTGTTGCTTTCTGTCGTACACCTGCATGGAGATGTACTCGTCACGGCGTTTGTCACAAGGGGTCAATCCCTGGTTCATGGCTTCTGTATACACAAATAGTTTGAAAGTTGAACCAGGTTGACGCATTGCCGTTCCCTTATCATATTTCCATGAATCGAAGTCTATATCACCCACCCATGCCTTGACAGCACCCGTCTGAGGCTCCATGGCAAGAAAGGCACAATGCATGAATGTAGTCATGTATTTAATGGAATCTTCAGAGGTCATCTCCTTGACAACGGTGCCTTTGTCATAGTCAAAGACCTTCACGGGATGTTTCCATTCTTTATAATAATAGTTGACAGAGTCCGGATTATTAGGGAAGCGAGCTATCAGAGCCTTATAGAAAGGCTGACGTTCGGCAATCTGTTGAATGAAGTTTGGAATGACATGATGGTTTTCATCCTGCCACGGTTCCTGTCGAAGCCAGTTGCTTGACTGGTTTCTATAAATGCTCCAATGGTTGTTGAAGTTCTGCTGTACCTGCTTCATTTGCTTTCTTGCAGCATCTTCAGCATATTTCTGCATTCGCGTATCAATAGTAGTGTAAATCTTTAAACCACTGGAATAGAGATCGTAACCATTTTCTTCACACCAGTCTTTCAGATAGTTGGCTATTGCTTCACGGAAATATTTGGCCTGACCATCATAGTTCTCTTCAACCTTGAAGTCTAACTTTATGGGGATTTCTTTTAGAGAATCGCAGGCTTCACGTTTCAAATCGCCATGCTTGTACATGTTAGTAAGTACGGTGTTACGGCGTGCAAGTGAATGCTCAGGATTTGTTTTGGGATTATAGTAAGATGTAGCTTTCAACATTCCTACAAGAACTGCAGCCTGCTCTGTGGTCAGGTTGAGTGGTGTAGTGTTGAAATATGTCTTTGCTGCTGTCTTGATTCCATAGGAGTTGTTGCCGAAATCAACAGTGTTTGCATACATCGTTATGATTTCCTTTTTGGAATAAACCGTTTCAAGTTTTGTTGCAATAATCCACTCCTTACTTTTGATAATCAGCATCTTAAGTCCTGGAACTTTACCTAATATCCCCGTTGAATATTGAGAGCGGACACGGAACATGTTCTTGGCTAATTGCTGTGTAATAGTCGAAGCTCCACGGCCGTCATGATGAAGTACGGCGTCTTTTATCGCACCAAACAGACCGATCGGATCGATACCAAAATGTTTATAGAAGCGTTCGTCTTCTGTATCAATTAAGGCACGGAAGAATACAGGATTTACTTCTTCATATTTTACAGGAGTCCTGTTCTCATTGAAATACTTGCCAATCAGCTTTCCATCAGCACTGTAAATCTCCGAAGCTTCGCTGGTCTGTGGAGCCATAATACCAGAGAAATAGCCTGGGGATTTGCCGAAAAGCCATAGGAAATTCATATCTACCATACCCAGGTAGACAAAGAATGCAACGATGCACGACACAACACCTATCAGTGTTTTGGTGTACCATGCACGCCCCTTATATAAGCCTTTATACCATGGCCAGAAGTTACGTAAAAGGCGGATGCACCAGCTAAAAAATCTTTTTATCTTCATAATCCTATATTTATCAAGTCTTGATAGTGCAAATGTACAAAATATATCAGCACTTACAGCTTTTCATCAAGGTATTTTATAATTTCTTCAATGTTGTCCGGTTGAAACCAATTGATATCTTGATCGCGTTTAAACCAGGTGAGCTGTTTTCGCATATATTGTCGTGTATTCGACTGTATCTGCCGAATAGTCTCTTCCTGAGTTAGCAAACCGTCTATGTAATAGAATGTTTCCTTGTAGCCAACAGTATTGAGTGCATTACAATCCCGATAGTCATATACATGCTTGCATTCATCAATCAAACCGTGATTGAACATGTCGATAACGCGTGAGTTAATTCTTTCATACAACTCATTTCGATCTCGGTTTAACCCTATCTTTAATATTTTAAACGGTCTTTGCTTCTTGGTTTGTTTACGAAATGACGTGTAAGTTTTCCCCGTCATGTAGCAAATCTCTAAGGCATGTACTACGCGGCGGGGATTCTTTTTGTCAACAACAAGATAGTGTTCTGGGTCAAGTTGTTTAAGTTCTTCTACGAGATGGTCTAACCCTTCTTCGGTTAATTTCTTCTTCAGTAAGTCACGTGTCTTCTGATCTACAGTAGGAATGTCATCAATTCCATTGCATACAGCATCTATATACATCATGCTTCCACCTGTCAGCAACAATGTTTCGTGCCCCTGATGGAAAAGACTTTCCATCAGTTCTAAAGCATCGGTTTCATATTTTGCAGCACTATAGTACTCCTTAATAGAATGATTACCTACGAAATAGTGAGTGATTGCATGCTGTTGTTCTTGGGTTGGGGCAGCCGTTCCGATAGGGATTTCTGCAAAAATCTGTCGGGAGTCAGCATTGATAATGGGCGATTTCAGATATTGGGCAAGCTTGATGCAAAGCTCCGTTTTTCCAACTCCGGTAGGCCCAAGAACAACAACAAGGGTTTTCATTATCTGATAATGCCTCGCTTGGATGACTCTACAAAGTCAATGATGTATTGTATTTCAGGGGTAATCTGAAGGTTTTTCCTGATTTCTTCGATACCTTCTTTAAGGACACCTTTTGAATAGAGGAGACGATAAGCCTCGTGAATACTCTCAATTAGTTCATTACTGAAACCGTGTCGACGAAGTCCAACGAGATTAATTCCACAATATCTTGTAGGTTCCTTGCCTGCTATAATATAAGGTGGAATATCCTGGCTGAAGCGACAACCGCCCTGTATCATGACATAGCTTCCTATCTTGCAGAACTGGTGTGTCAATACGGTTGCACTGATAATTGCATTATCATCAATTGTAACTTCACCGGCGAATTTCGTTGAGTTGCCGATAATGCAGTTGTTGCCCAACACACAATCATGCGCTATATGCATGTTCTCCATCAGAAGGTTGTTGCTACCTACGAGCGTTACACCTTTGGATGCTGTGCCACGGGATATGGTTACATTCTCGCGGATGCTGTTATTATCGCCTATCTTACAGGTAGAAACCTCACCTTTGAATTTCAAATCCTGTGGCTTGGTGGAAATACTGGCACCGGGAAATATCTCATTTCCGTTGCCAATCCGTGCCCCAACATTGATTGTTACACTGTTCTGAAACACATTATTATCACCGATAATGGTATCTCGATCAATGTAACAGAAAGGGCCGATAATATTGTTGTCTCCAAGTTTTGCCTCGGGATGAACGTAGGCAAGCGGACTGATTTGATTCATATCTCTTTGAAACTGATTTATTTATTCTTTACAATCTGGGCTGTGAATGTTGCTTCTGAAACAACTTGATCACCAACAAACATATATCCTTTCATAGAGCTGATGCCATGACGAACAGGTGCCAAAAGCTCAACTCTAAAGAGGAGGGTGTCTCCGGGAACTACTTTCTGTCGAAATTTAACATCATCAATCTTCAAGAAATAAGTTGAATACTTTTCCGGTTCTTCCAATTGTCCAAGCACAAGCAGACCACCACACTGTGCCATTGCTTCTATCTGAAGAACTCCCGGCATGACAGGTTCGTTGGGGAAATGGCCCTGGAAGAAAGGCTCATTGGCTGTAACATTCTTCACACCGACAATACTTGTCGGGCCCATTGCTGTAATCTTGTCGACCAACTGCATGGGATAGCGATGAGGAAGCAGTTCGCGAATACGCTTGTTATCCATGATTGGCACTTCATTCGGATCATAGATCGGCGCCTGAATTTCATGCTTGCGAATTTCTTTTCTCATCAGTCTTGCAAACTTGTTATTGATAGTATGACCTGGTCGGGTCGCAACAATTCTGCCCTTGATAGGTTTGCCGATAAGCGCCATGTCACCGATGATATCAAGCAATTTATGACGTGTGCACTCATTTTCCCACATCAATGGCTTGTGCTGAATATATCCAATCTTCGTTGCATCCATGTGAGGAACTTTCAAAACATCGGCCAATTGGTCAAGTTTCTCTTGGCTCACTTCACGTTCATAGATAACAATGGCATTGTCAAGGTCGCCACCTTTGATAAGGTTTGCCTCCAACAAAGGAACGATGTCGCGTACAAACACGAATGTTCTTGCTGCAGCAATCTCCGTGTCGAAAGTCGACATATCCTCCAAGGTAGCAAACTGACTGTTGATAAACTTGGAGTTAAATGAGCACATTGCAGTCAGACTGAATTGGTCATCGGGCAGAATAGTGATCACAGAC
>ERZ772955.2021-NODE-2021-length-11580-cov-4.059002_pt1 | contig 11580 bp, 9 predicted proteins | sample MGYA00511133_ERZ772955 | MGnify/ENA primary metagenome ERZ772955 (study PRJEB29015, sample SAMEA2737914) | human oral metagenome | biome: human oral; feature: human-associated habitat; material: dental | place: China | collected 2149 ... | reverse complement strand
TGAATCATATCTCTCGCCAAGTTGGCGAGAAGTAAGCTCGTGCCAACTTGGCACGAAGTCAGAGATGATAACTGACAATTTCAACTTCTGATCAATTTGCGCAGAAGTTATTTTTATTCCTGACGAGTTGATGGGGATTATACTTCCCAACCTTATATATCGTTTATAACGCTTTCAACGTATAGCAAAGAGCCCATCAATTAACAAAATGCCAATAGACGGACTCTTTTTCATATTGGATATTAAAACAATTTACGATACTGAAGGCAATAAGAGAAACATTATGATGGATACCATTTCGATTGTTTGTATAAGTTCGCTCGGATCATTTTGTGTTCTTATTACAGTTTCGAGTTCTTCGTAACAATTAAAGAAAAGTTTTACAACATTTAGCAACTCACTATTTTGCTCATTAGCAGTTTCAATCAGTTCGCTTACGAGATCTTCGACCGAAATGAAGTCGTTCCACAATGTATTGATTTGGTTAATCAGCATTTCTGTGTATGCAGCTATACTGCAAAGGCAGTTGTCATCAACAGGCACTTGAACAATTTGCTGATACCTCTGAAGGTATAATTTCATTTCACCAAGTTTTTTCATGGACTCAATCCACAGCTTCAAAGAATTTGTTGCGTTCATTTTTTCAATTAGCACAGGTTCTATTTCACACGGATACATCGGTTTTGCTATGCGGGATTCATCTGTATCCAAAAGTTTATAGAACGGAATCGAGTATACTGCCGGCGAGAGCACACCAGAAAAAACAGGTACATATACTAACTCTAAGGATTGTGTTTCCAAATACCATCTATCACTTGATGGCAAAATACTGTTTCTAAATACATTTCTGATCGTCATCACGATTCTGGTATATTCATTCTCAAAGGTATTATTCTCTTCCATATTGTAATCAACAATGATGTAGGCATGTTTATTACCTTTAAGAAGGGTACCATTCACCGCCGTAACTGCTTTTGAGAGCGTATCACAAAAATAGTTTGTTCCCTTGCGATATTTTTGTTTTGAATCATAAGCAATGGCGCAACCTTTCGGTTGATTATCAAGCACATAACGCCAAACATTAACTAAAGTAAGAATATTCTCAAGTTCTTGCTTTGCAAAATCCTCCTTAAGTGAACTGTATTCGGAAAACAACAATTCATACTCTTTCTGGAAGTCCACGAGGGCTTTAGCCGCAGAATAAAGATTAAACATAGCGAGTCTTGGATTCTTAACAATGCTAATATCTTGCTTATTAATTCTTGCATGAAGAACCTCAGCAAAGTGATTGTAAAAATTATCCAACGAGGAATACACATCATTCAATCGTTTTCTAAAATTCTCATACTTACCAACCGAAAGCAATTGACGCATTGTATAATACTCTGCAACAGGGCTTTTTTCGTTTCCTTCAGAATAAAGACAGTATGGATCAACAGCAAAAGTGGGAAGTAGATTTTCGGCAAAGGTGTGTTCTTTAAACACTTTTAGCCGATTATCAACGCTTTTTCCTCGATTCTGTGTATACCTCCCTTTTCTGTATACATCATCAATGAGCTTAATTGTCTCAGCAATCAAATCATTGACATTGATTCTTATTTTGTCAATATCGGCTACATATTCCTGCCATGAAGAAGGACGCAAGCTATAATCTATTCGTGTATGTATCCATCCATTCAATTCAGATACCCATGCATTATGGCGATTGCTCTTATGGATATGAAGTTTATAATCCAGCGCTTCAATTCCAAAATCCCGAAGGAGATCAACACCAATCAACTCAATATCAATATACTCTTTCTCTGGATACAGTTGCTTTAAAATATCCAGCATTTTAATTCGCCAATACTGATTTGTATTTTTCGTGTTCTCCGGACACCCTGTTTCTGTCGAAATAGACGGAATGAATTTACAAGACACTTCATCATTTGTAATCGAAAAAGTAAGAACTTGCATTTCATAGATGAGTTTTTCCACTAATACATCCGCGGCAGCCTGATAGCTTTCCAGCAATGTAGGATGTTCAAAGAGTCCACGTATCGCATCAGCAGACGGCTGGAGTTCGCCCGCACATATGCTGGCAACGATTTCATCAGTCTTGAATGGTAATGTCACATTAAAATTACGCTTTGCCATCCAAAATAGCGCATATCCAAACGATGATCGCTCAGCGTCTGTATTAGGCAAAACTGATGGCACCACACAATTATTCACAAAACAGTCTGTTGCTTGATAATTGATTGAGAGAGAGGTTAGAGACTTCTTGACTTCATCGATGGCATTCTGTAAATCTACTTTATTGACATTAGATAAATCTTTCATTCCATCTGCAATTAGCTCATCTGATCGCTCAATACCAGAAAGGTCAATGGGTAAAAAACAGAGCCAACCTTTGCCACGTTTTTTTACCACAGAGCTAATGAATGTCATGTTTCCCTCAACATAACGCTTCGCATCTAACCAAAGCATTGACCTGATAGCATTTGCATATCCTATCCAGTCAAGGAATCTTATTTGAGAGAGACGCTGTACATCTTCAATGTCATATTGCTGGTTCTGGTTAGAGAAGTAATCCAACAAAACCACTCTCACATTTTGTGAAGATATACACGAAAGAGCCTTGAACACAACCTCTCTTGCTCCGGTGCAAATTTGATCGCACAACGCATCAAAAACAATTTTCGCACGGACAGGATGAAGTGCTTCAATGGTGTTTTCATCAACTTCTCTGATGAGGTACTCATCTTTCAGACGTCTAATGGCAGCGTGCATTGTAGAACAATGAGTTACGTTTTTTACGGCAGTAAGATTAACAGCACACCCTAATCGTCCTGCGTAACAAACCAACTGAAGTAATTCTAACCATTCATCCGAAACACCTTCTTGTAGCAACGCATCGATCTGCCCGTGGAGGCGCTGAGTCAAGGTCCGATTATTTGTCAACAAAAATACAAATTCAATCAATGGGCCTTGTCCACCAAAAGACTGCCATGCTTCTTCGAAAGTTCTGTGTTCAGTATGAGGCTGTGTTTCTGTAAAAGAACTATAAATGTGTGCAGCTTCCTCCTTAGATAAAGCCAACTCCACAATCCCACATTGGATCGCCTTTCCGCTAATTGGTGTTAGATTATAATCTTCATCTCGAATGGAGATAAGCACTGGAATGGAAAGACCACGAGATTGTAACTCTTGCAGCAAAAATGCCCAAAGTGTTTCACCTGGCTGTACATCAATATAGATGATTAAATTTTTATTATACTTGCCAAGCCCATCTAACGCTGTAACCAAATTCTGTGCTTGCCCTTCGTTAGCAATGGAACGCACACAAAACACGCAGCATTCAGGATATGTATCAATTAAGTAGCGGTAACAAAGGGTAGATTTTCCTTGTCCAGAAACCCCCTTAAGGATTGCGACACCTTTACTATTGATTGCTGCTTGGATTTCTCCTATCCAATAGTTTCGCTTGAAATCTAAATTGTTACGAATATGTGTAGGATGCGCAGACACACCTTGCAAATACTCTTGTTTCAGCTGTTCATTATTGCTATTTAGCCGCAGTTCACTTAAGCGAACAAGAGATTTATTGTATTCTTTGTAAAATCCATCTATTGCAGCAATATTTGTTCCAATATCGTGGATTTTATCTTGCCACATTTTTAGTGTGGTGTACCCTTTGCTTTTAGAAAGTACAGAAACATATTGAATCAATAGGTCTTTGGCCAGTGCAGGCGCAGACATTACCGGAACATAGTCGCTGATCTGAGTTTGAATATTTAAATCCAAATCATCAAGATTGACTTTCTCAAAACACAGAGAATCAATCAACCATACGGCCTCTGACTCAGACAATCCGTGTTTGTCTACAAGTCTCTTCGTTAAAGCCTTTTTGGTGACAGCTTTCCCAGATTGCATTTCTTGTAGTTCAACACCAAGAGTATTAAAGTAGACAACCTTAATGCGGTGGAAGGATGGATTTTGTGCATGTAAGCTACACATGCGATTGAAAAATCCTTCGCCGCCTTTGGATGTTTTTGTTGCTGCAAGGCTTGAAAGTGTTAGGTCGGCAGAGATGTTTTTAACCTGAACAGCCTCTACTACGACTCCATCCTTTTTAATCACCAAATCCTCAATATCTTCTGGGTAGTACTCATATCCATTTTTGTCGGAAATTAGTCTGTGGGAAATATATAGCGTTTGGGATGAGAATCCTTTCCAAGCAGCCTGTGCACCTATATCAGATTTTTGAAAAATGCTCATTTTTATCTCCTCTGTGACCGTTATTGTCGCAATCAGCCAGGCAGCAATTAGCTGCACGGCTGATTGTATGTAGTGGTACAGTGAATTTGTAACACCTCTGCCTGATAGATTATAATGTCAGCAGAGGAGAAAAATACATGACTTGAATTTCAGACGAAACCAGACGAAAGGTTGTTCGTGGCACATTCAGGATGGACGCACGATTGCCAGCCTTGTGGCTGAGTACGGCATATCCAGAGCCACTGTTTCCAACTGGGTACGCTCGTATCGCGAAGAATGCCAAAACAATGATGAGGAGAAGTCTCAGTTAGAGATGATAGAAGAACTTCGTCGTCTCCGGCGTGAAAAAGCCGAATTAGAAAAGGGGAACAGCTTCTTAAAAAAGCAGCGGCATTCTTTGCGAAAGGAATCGATTAGTGGCATATCGTTTCCTTGATGAGTATAAGCAGGAGTTTGGATTGAGATGGCTTTTTAAAAAGCTACACATTCATCCAAATGCATATTACAACTACCTCAGAAATGCGAAAGCGGGGCATCGCGCTCAGAAATCTCATTGTTGTCAACGGATTCAAGCACTTTATCATGATTCTCATGGTGTCATGTGGTACCGTAAAATGAAGGCATTTCTGCAAAGAGAAGGAATCTCATTGAGCAAAACAACAGTCCACAAGTACATGAATCGTGAACTGCAACTGCACTCAATTTGTCGCCGAAAGAGACCCGCATACCATCGGGGATTAGCTCATAAAATTTTCCTGAATCTATTAAAGCGGAATTTTTCTCCTGAGTAGCCGAATCATGTGTGGTGTACCAATTTCATATATATGACACTGACAAATGAAACCATGCGCTATAGTTGTTCCATTATTGATTTATATGACAGAAGTATTGTTGCCAGTGAAAACAGCTCTTTTATCACGAGTTCCCTAGCCGTGCGTACGCTTGAAACAGCGTTGTCGAGTGCAAAGGCTATCCCACAAAACCTGATTTTGCACTTGGATCAAGGAAGCCAGTTTACTTCCGCAGAGTTTGTACAACATTGCCGGAAGCTCGGGATTTCTCAAAGCATAAGCCGTGCGGGCTGTCCGTATGACAATGCGCCGATGGAGCGCTATTACAATACCTTAAAGACCGAGCTGATTTATCAGTATCGTTTTGAAACTGCAGCAGAACCGGTTATGCCGTTTCAGAGCTTGCTTACGATTGGTACAATCAGGCACGCCCACACACGTATAACGGATATCTGATTCCGTTTGAAAAGAGAGCGGAGTGTACCATTAAGCAGTGGTGTTACAAAAAGCGCTGACCACGACAAAATAATCACCGCATTGGGTATAAGGTAAGCTCTGAGCCATAATCGCACCTCCAATCAATCTGCTGTTTTCATTTAGATTGTACTGGATGAAACAGGAAAAGGGAAGTTTGTCGCATACGAAAATGAGCGATGCCTGGTCATTTAAACTAAGTATCGCTCATTATATTTTTTACTAAACTCGGCTGTCAGATGCCATAATCATAGAGAATTTGTTGCTTCCTGTATTATGGGCACCCACCATTTCGGGTGGCTTTTTTCTTGCCGATTTGACGGCTTTTTGAATTTGGGTTAGGATAGTAGCATAACGCTTATGTAGACCAAGGAGGACTTGTGCGGGAGTTTCGTACCATAGAGCTCAGGGAAGCGCTGAGTTTACGGAAGATAGCGGACAGCGGCCAGTGCTTCCGCCCTAGCGAAATCGGGGACGGCGTGTTCCGCTTTATCTCGGGAAGCGAGGTTCTGGAGCTAAGGCAGTGCGGCGACTGCGCCGTGGAGGTCTCCTGCGATGCGGAGACCTGGGAGAGGATCTGGCTTCCCTACTTTGACCTGGCGCGCGACTACGGCGCCATACAGCAAGGTATCTTCGAGAGCGGAGATACCTTGCTCGCCGAGGCGACGGTTCACGGCGACGGCATACGGGTACTTCGTCAAGAGCCGTTTGAGATGCTGGTTTCCTTTGTGCTCTCGCAGCGAAAATCCATTCCGGCCATACGGACCGCTGTTCGCGGGCTCGCCGAGACTTACGGCGAGGCGATCTCGGCGCCCTCCGGGGAGACGGTCTTCCTGTTTCCGAAGCCGGAGGTGCTTGCGGGAAGCTCTGAGGAAAGCCTGCGGAATCTGGGGCTCGGCTACCGCGCGCCTTATGTGCTGGATGCCGCGCGCCGCGTGGCAGACGGAAGACTTGATCTCGATGCGGTTCGGGACCTGCCGGATGAGGAACTCTTTGCGGAACTGCAGAGCGTACACGGCGTCGGGAAGAAGGTCGCGAACTGCGTGATGCTCTTTGGCTACGGCAGAACGGAGCGCGTGCCCTCGGACGTCTGGATGCAGCGCATTGTGAGCGAGGGCTATCAGGGTGTGGACCCCTTGGTCGCCCGGAAACACGCGGGTATTTTACAGCAATACCTATTCTATTATGCGCTCACTCACAAGGAACGCTTTACACCCCGTAAGGAGCGAGGACAAGAAAAGTAAGAAAAGGAGAAACAAATCATGCGACACGAACTGAAACGAAAACAGACGGCGGACACAGACTGTACCAAGCGGATCCGAGTGGAAAAACTCAACCTGCCCGCACTGCGGAAGCTCTTTGAGACGAGAATGCAGGAAGATTTTCCGGAGGTAGAATTAAAGCCCTTCCCGAAGATGCAGGAGCTCTACGAGACGGGGCATTATCTGCCGCTCGCGATCCGCGACAACAGCAAGAAGCAAGAGCTCCTCGCCTATGCGCTCTTTGCGCGGGAAAAGGCGGAGGAGGGACACCACTATCTGCTCGACTACTTTGCCGTCAAGGAATCGGAGCGCGGCAGCGGAATCGGGACCGACTTTTTGCGGGAGATGGAGGCACACATCGACGATGCCGAGACCATACTCGGTGAGATTGAGGATCCGGATCACGCCGCGGATGATGAAGAGGAGGCCGTGCGCCTTCGCCGTCGCGCATTTTATCTAAGAAACGGCGTCCGTGAGACCCGCGTGCGCGCGGAGGTCTGCGGCATGAACTACCGCATCCTCGAGGCAGGCGGCGCAACGCCGCACTCCGCCGCCGAAATTCGGCACATTTTGGATCGCTTCTATCGCCGCTTCTTCCCCGAGAAGATGTATCGCGAGGAAGTGAACGTTCACATCGCCTGAGAAAACAATGAATAGCACAACTTTTTTGATTGTATGCCCGCTGGTTTTTCTGGCGGGCTTTGTAGACGCCATCGGCGGCGGGGGCGGTCTGATTTCCCTGCCCGCCTACCTCTTTGCCGGGATTCCGGTGCACACGGCCATCGGCACCAATAAGTTTTCGGCGGTTTTCGGGACCACGCTCGCGACCGGACGCTTTGCGAAGCAGGGCATGATTGAAAAGCGCCTTGCGCTTCCCGCGGTCGCGGCGGCCTTTGTGGGCGCTTCGATCGGCGCGCGGCTTTCCCTCCGTATGCCGGAGCGGATGACCCTGATGATCCTCCTTTGCATCCTGCCCTTTGTCGCCTTTCTGGTGCTGAATAAGAAGCTGCTCCGCGACCGGAGCCCGGAGGAAGAGCAAATCATGGGGCGGACCTATGTGACCGCGGCGGTCTCGGCCTTTCTGGTCGGCATTTACGACGGGCTCTACGGCCCGGGCACGGGTACCTTTTTGATTGTGCTCTTAAATGTCTGGTCGCGCCTCGGCTTAAAGAGCGCGAACGGGCAGGCAAAGGCCATTAATCTGGCGACCAACTTGAGTTCGCTCATCGTTTTCCTGATGCACGGTACCGTCTTAATCCCGCTCGGCCTCAGCGCGGCGCTCTGCAATATGATAGGCGCCTATCTCGGTGCGGGACTTGCTTTAAAGCGGGGGAGTAAGGCCATACGCCCTGTCCTCTTGCTCGTGCTGGTGCTGCTCTTTGTCAAGATTATTTCCCAACTGCTCGTACAGTGAGAGGAGCGGGGGCGGAGGTTCGCCTTTATTCGGCGCGAAGCGAAAGGAGAGCGGTATGGAGCTGTTTTTGAATCACCTTCTTCCGTTTCTGGTGAATCTGCTGCTTCCGTTTGCGCTGCTACCTGCGTTGCTCCGTATGCGCAGGCTGCAGCGAGCGCTGATTTGGAATCGGCATCTTTACAGCCTCACGGTGCTCTTATTCGGCTGCGGAATATTCGCTTATATTGCACACAGCTATGTGTTTCCGTACGGCTCCGTCGCGTATGCGTCGGCATATTCCGTCCGAGTTTGGACGCTCTACCTCGGCTATATTTTGGCCCTGCTTTCGTTTCTGCACTTTTTCGATGCGGCGGGGAATACACAGCGCTGTCCCGCGGCCCTGTTGCAACTGATAAGCCTGAGCGCTGCGCTGCTTTCGGCGGCCGGGCTCGCATGGTTTTACTATGTCCTGACCGAACTGATTCACTCCGCAATGAGATGCTTTGGCGGATGGAAGGAGGTATTCGTGCCCATATTTCCAAATGTGGTTATACCGCTGGGACTCGCGCTTCTCATGCTTTGGCTGTACAAGCGGCAGCGGGAACTGCGGTTTCGTAAGCTCTATGCGCTGACCGCGGGGCTCCTTTGTTGCTGTGCGCTCTCTACCATCTGGATGAATTTGACCGCGCCGCTGGGCATCGGGGTTCCGCGCTTTCTCCCGTGGCTCTGGTACTTTGGATTGCTCGGCGGTTACGCGCTGACCCCGGTCTCTTTGCTCTATTTTGGCTTTTCTGCGGTGAAGAATACGCACATCAAGCAAGTGTTTCGGTGGGTGCTCTACATTGCCGGTGCCCTCTTCCTCTGGGCCGTTGTGGCGGCGCTGACTTCTCTCCTTCGCCACCTGTGAGCGGAGAACCGCACGCTTCCTCTCCGGCGAAGACGAGAAGAAGGGGGAGAAGAATAGACGATAGTGCGCCGCACTTGCATCCTGCAAAGAAGCCGAATCGGAAAATCTCATGATAAGAAAGAGCAACAGCGCCTCGCTGCGTCACCGCTCTCGCGCGGAAGCGGATGAAAACAGACATAAAACGGGCATTGAAAGCGGAATATGACACTGAAACATATGTTCTTATTTTGAACCCGTGCTCAAAGTTTACATGTGGTTTTACAAAGACTTATCATGAATGCACACTCATCAGGCAGCAACGGAGCGAACGGAATCATTCTCGCAGGATGCCGGAGACATTCCTGCCGCGGCAGCGGAGAGGAGAATTGCGCCTGACACAGAACAAATGCCTTTGGGACACAGGGCAAAGCTTGATCGACATAATCCGAGAGAAAATGCTGTACTGTGGTTTGCGGTACGGGGCTGGGCAGGGAACCGGTGATCTCTGCGGATGCCGAGAAAAACGCTTTGCGCATACCGAGAATTGCGTTTGATGTCGGATTGAAGTTCGCATTCCCGCCGGGCTTCGGGACGGGGGAAGCGGAAGAAAGTATCTGATGAAAGCCGGGAGAGCAATCACCGCAAGATGCAAATCCAAACATCGCGCAGGTTTTATCTTCTGTGAAGCAAGATGAAGGATGGACAAAAAGAGTTGGTATAAAGTGCTTCAAACCATTGATATACAAGGTTTTTCTCTGCGTACATCTTCTTAGAAACAGTATGTTTGGAGGAAAACAGCGGACCAACTCTTTTTGCGTTGTTTAGTCCGGCATGGTGGCGCGCACCTTGCGGATGCCGTGAATTTCGGCATTGACCGCATAGCGGTCGCCCTGGCGGTAGAGCTTTGCGTATTTCTTCGGTGAGACACCGACATAGCTGTTAAAGGTGCGGATAAAGTGCGAATAAGTCTGGAAGCCGGATTTCTCGCTCGCCTCCTGGACATTCGCACCCTGGCGCAGAAGCTGTTGGGCGGTGATGATGCGGAGCTGAATCACATACTCCATGACAGAGAAGCCGGTGCCCTTTTTAAAGATGTGGCAGAGATAGTGCTTGCTCAGCATGAAGTGATCGGCAAGCTCGTCGAGCGACAGGTGCTCGGTGCAGTTCTTCCGGAGATAGTCGAGAATCGGCTGTACGCGGTTATAGTCCTGATTCGAGGTGCCGTGCTCCTTTTTGGTGGAGCGGATGCGGCTGCAGACCAGAAGCAAAATCTCGTAGAGCGTGATGCGCTCCAGGATGTCCGTGCCGAACGAAGGCGGCATGCTGATGCGCAGCTTCTCGAACAGGCGCGCGAGGCGCTTGCTGTCTTCCTCCGTGAGGCGGATGCAGGCGCCGCTGTTTTTCAGTGCCTCGGCAAAATCCGTCTGCGGCGTCGAGAGCTGGCCGAGCAGCGTGGGCAGGATGTGCAGCACATAGCGCTTGAAGACAGAGCCGTCCGCGCCGTTCTCGTCGCGGTGTAAGGTATTGGCATTCAGGATGAAAAGCGTGTTTTTCTTCAGCGGATACATTTTCCGGTCCATGAAGAAGTCGCCGCCGTCGGTCAGCACGAGCATGAGCTCTATGCCCTCGTGATAGTGCAGGCGGTGCATGCGCCACTGGTCATCCTGTTTATATTGAATAATGTAGTCTCTGGATTCCATACGAACCTCCTCGGGCGATGAGTTCGGACTTTCCGCATAAATAGGCGGATATTCCGCTCGCCTTACCAACAATATAACACAAGTTGCAAAAGATGCAAGTAGAGGATACTAACGTACTTTTTGCGTGAAAATGAATTTGTGCAAGAAACAGCAGAGAAGTACACCAAATAAATCAGTTTTTTGGCGGGTTTCTCCAAACTGAGACAATTTGCGCTAGCTTTTTGACAACAAAGGGGAGGAATCTTGCGCGTCTTGTGTTACAATGAGTACATATCAAAAAGGAGGTAGGGGTAGTATGTGGACAAGCACATCCATGGGTGTTCCTGAGAGCGTACTTCTGTCCGTCATGGGACTCGGTGTGGTTATGGTCACGCTGATTACGCTCGCGCTTGTGATCCTTCTGTTCTCGAAGGTTATGGGATCCGGTGCGGCAGCGACAGCGCAGTCGGCACCGAGACCGATTCCGGATCCGCCGGGCATCAGCGACGAGATTTGCTCCATGATACTCGCGGTCATCTGCGAGGAGCTTCACGCGTCACCGGAAGAGATCAACGTCACGAGCATTAAAGAGTTGAAGTAAACCAAGAACAAAACAGGAGGCTACAAAGATGAAGTACGTTGTTACCATGAACGGCAAGAAGTACGAGGTCGAAGTGGAGCGCATGTCCGCATTCCACATGCTCACCCGCGAGGAGATCGCTTCCGGCGTCTCGACACCGGTACAGCCGGTTGCGGCACCGGCTCCGAAGGCAGTTGCGCCGACTCCGGCAGCGGCAGCACCGGCACCGGCCTCCTTCGGGCGCCGCCCGGGCAG
>ERZ772955.2018-NODE-2018-length-11591-cov-52.263003_pt1 | contig 11591 bp, 11 predicted proteins | sample MGYA00511133_ERZ772955 | MGnify/ENA primary metagenome ERZ772955 (study PRJEB29015, sample SAMEA2737914) | human oral metagenome | biome: human oral; feature: human-associated habitat; material: dental | place: China | collected 2149 ... | reverse complement strand
AAGCGCTGCCGCATCCGCCGCGTGCTCGTCAGCGACGCCTACTTTTTGACGAGCATGGAAGGCAGGAATCTCGACGACTGCACAGGGGGGGGCAGTGTCCGATAAGGCCTGGTGCGCCAGGTTTCGATGCCTGGCGCATTTTTTGTGCAAGATATAGATGGAATGTTCTGATGTTGAAATAAGGAGGAGAAAAAGAGCCTCTTATTTCAATATCGTGCGGCGCATCTTCCAGCTTTTCCTTGATGGTATGACGGTTTGCCGAATTGCCAAGGCACTGGCCGCGCGGCATATCTTGACGGTCACGGGAAAGGAGAAATGGAGTGACGCACACGGGAAGGCACGGAGATACAGAGTGTGAAGTTTCGTGCCAAAGCGGCGAGCGGAGGCGCACGCTCCGTACGGCTGGAAGATTCTCGGCGGCGCGAGGGACTATATCATGTTTGTGGAAGGGGGTGTTCGCTCTGGTTTTGTCAGCACATTGAAAATTTTTCTGCAAAGTACGGAATCACCCCGAAAATCGACATCGAGTGTGGTATAATCATACGAGAGGCGCGAAAGACGCTGAAATGAATAGTGTAGCAACGGGAATCAGAAGATGCTGAGAGTCTGATTCCCGTTTGTTTTCATCGCTGCGGATGTGCGTTTCGTGGAGTCAACGCGAATAGAGAGGGGGATGTTTCGGATATGAAGTATATTGAGGATTTTAACGGCCGATTGAAGTATCGAAAGCGCAGGGACGCCTTTGTGGATACACAGCGCATCGTGCTGGAGGATGAGCGACTGCCCGGCGCATGGGTGCGCTATGGCGAGAAGAATAAGGACGGACTCCAAAAATCTTGTTGGGGAAAAGACTTTGGGAAGGGACGGATCGCCGTGGTGCAGGATTCGCTTGTGAATGTTGCGCGTGCGCTGTCCGTTGCCTATCCGAAGAAGCGGATCTTGGCAGTGAATCCCGGCTCGGCGACAAGACCCGGCGGTCGTGTGCATATTGGTGAGTCAGGTGTGGAGGAGTCTCTCTGCCTCTGCTCGGATCTCTATTCGGTGCTGGAACTGCCGGGGATATGGAAAAAATTTTATATGAAGCATCTCACTGGAATATATAGAAGCAGGGAATATCCTGAGTTGATGGATGAATGGCTTTACTCCGGGGATGTCACGATTTTCAAAGAAATCCGCGATGGCGTCCCCGAGCTTCTTCCAGAAAATGAGTGGGGTCACATTGATGTCATCACCAGTGCGCCGCCAGGAGCGCTTGCAGATGACTTGTGGACCGGATACTCAGGCAGTTCTGCCCTGGAGAAGGCGATACTGCGCTCTGTGCATCTGCTGCAAGGCAGAAATATTTTCGAGGCGGCTATTCATGAAGGAGGTGAGTATGGAAATAATGTACCGCATATTCTTGTCTTGCCTGCCTTCGGCTGTAATCTGGTGTGGAAGGATCCGACGAATCTCGTTGCCGAGGCGTACGCAGAACTCTTGAAAAACTATGCCATACATTTCGATATAATCGTGGTTGCCGCAGGCAGGAGAAGCCCGGTTTTCTGCGAGGTGTTTGAAGAGAAGGGGCTGACCTTGCAGACGTTGGGGGACATACAAGAGACGTGGCAGGAGGAGCCAGAATGGGAGGAGTCGGAATCGGAGAAGGAAGGGAAGCCGTATTCGCCAGAGGATTTGCTCATCCACGCAATGTTTGGAGACGTTGAGTGGCTGGAGATGAATGATGCGTGGAAGCAGAATCCGAGTGAGGAGGCGTGGGTGCGCAAAATGGTGGAAGAGGCTGAGCAGTTTGCCTTGAAGAAGGCGCAAGAGAAGCAGCAGGCGGAAAAGGCGTTGGAAAAGGAATTGAAAGAGCCGGTTCTCAGGCAAATGGCAGAGTACTCCGGTGGGGTTTCCGCAGAACCGAATAATAAATTTTGCGATGTGACAGGCAGCATCCTGACAGCAGGCTGGAAATGCGAAGCATGGAAAGATAAAGCGTGGAAAAATAAAGCGTGGAAAGATAACGCCGACTGGTATAGGGCAGGAATCTTCACGGATGGCAAATCTTTCGTGGAGGAAGGCATTCGCCTGCCGGAAGATGGTATCAACGGTGCTCAGGAGTACAGGATGTTCTATATATACGCGCTTTCTTCCTAAGAGGAGACGGAGGGGAAGGCGGACGATGAGAAAGAGACGCTTTTCATGCCGATGCTTCCTCCGCAGAGCGTCTTGAAAAAGCGGGCATTTGCCGCAAAGATGAAGTTGGGGGAAATCTCCGAGGATATGGGGGAGTTTGAAAACTATGTGCGATACCTCGCGAAGCAGGGTGCAGTGCTTTCGCCGTCGAACTGCTATCGGGGGGCGCTGCAGTATATGACCGACTGGCGGGAAGAAGCGGTCGCCTGCGTGATGATTGCGCTGGATGGTCAACCGTCGAATGATGCCCCTGAGATTTCAGCAGAGCTGAACAATAAATTTTACGATGTGACAGACAGCATCTTGACGGCAGGCTGGAAAGGCAAAGTGTGGAAAGGCAGAAAAGGCTGGTATACGGCAGGAGTCTTCACGGATGGCAAATCTTTCGTGGAGGAACGCATTTGTTTGCCGGAAAATGGTAGCCGCGTTGAGCAGGAGTACGAGATGTTTTATATGCACACGATGGACGCATATGAAAAGCCGAAGGGCAAGGAAAAGATGCTTTCCGTGCCGATGATTTCGCCGAAAAAAGTTTTGAAAAAGCGGGCATTTGCCGCAAAGATGAAGTTGGGGAAAATCTCCGAGGACATGTGGAAGTTTGAAAACTATGTGCGATACCTCGCGGGCTGGGGCATATTGCTTTCGCCGTCGAATCGCTATCGGGGGGCGCTGCAGTATATGACGGACTGGCGGGGAAAAGAGGTCGTCTGCGTGATGATTGCGATGCAGGATAATGACGAGAGCTATGCCTTCTCGGGCATGGGGAACTCGTACTGGTACTGACAAGGCTGTGCACGATGCAAGCGACAGGGAGATAAGGAGATGGGAGGAAAGAGAAATGCCCCGCCGCGAAGCATGAGGCTTTGCGACGGGGCATTTCTTGCAGGAAATTTGTCGAGGAATCGAGAATCATATCCATAATAGAATCTTTATGAGGAGGGTCTGTATGAAATGGTCGTATCAGTGGAATTTTCCATCAAACAACTTCGGTTCGATATTTGGCATTGCAGATTCCGGCGTTGAAACGTTCAAAGGAACGCCGATCAAGTCGCTGGCCAGGGAGATTTGCCAGAACTCTCTGGATGCAAATGATCGAAGCGGGCGACCGTCGAGGGTCGTATTTCAAACATTCGAGCTTGCGCCCGCAGACATTCCTGATTTCGAGGGTCTCAAAGATGCGTTGAATCGCGCTCGGTCATTTTGGGACGTACAGAAATCGGACCGAAAGGCGAAGAAGTTTTTTGACTCGGCTCTTGCCGTGGCAGAGAATACGAAGATTGCCTGTCTGCGCATCAGCGACTACAATACGACTGGTCTGACAGGTGCGAGGGAAGAATATAATTCTGCATGGTGCAACCTGACCAAAGCGACGGGCGCTTCCGATAAGAGTGGGAGCAATGGTGGATCCTTTGGTATCGGCAAATATGCGCCTTTTGCCTGCTCGGCGTTTCGGACGGTGTTCTACAGCACGTCGGATTGTGAGGGGAACGCAGCCTATCAGGGAATCTCACGTCTCCCATCGTTCAGGAATCAAAATGCTGAAATCACGCAGGGAACGGGATTCTATGGCGGAGAGAAAAATTCTCCTGTGTATGAGCAGATGTCATTGGATCCGAACGATCGCCGTGAAGCGGAGGATCACGGCACAGATATTTTCATCATCGGTTTTGATGGAGATGAACATTGGCGCGAGCGGATGGTTGCTTCGATTCTGGACGGTTTTCTGTATGCCGTCTACAATGGGACGCTTGTCGTAGATGTGGACGGCGTCAAGATTCATAAGGACACGCTTGCCGACCTCGTTGTTTCGCATAAGGGGTATTTTCAGGAAAGAGCCGATGAATATTATCAGACTCTGGTGGACGGCACGTCGGCGCGTACCTTTGAAAAGGAATTTGCCGATGATCCGGAAACTTTCGGCAAGGTCACGCTTCGTCTGATGATTATGCCGGGCTTTCATCGCCGCGTCGCGATGGTGCGGCAAACGGGAATGAAGATCAAGGACAAAGGACATATCAATGGCATCATCCCGTTTGCAGGTGTCCTCTTCATTGAAGGAGACGCTCTCAATACTTATCTGAGAACACTGGAGAATCCGCAGCATATTGCATGGGAAGTGGAGCGCGCCGAAAACAAGAGCAAGGCAAAAAATCTCTTGAAGAAGTTCTTGAAGTTTATACGAGAAAGCTTGGATGAGATGAGGAATGATGACAGCGAGGAAGCCTTGGATCCTCCGGTGGGAGAATATCTTTCGGCAGCGCAGGAAGATGAGATGTCGAATGAGGGGCGCACGGAAGGGATTTCGGACTCCATCCATGAGATCAAGAGCTGTGTGGTTGATGTCAAGGTGCCGGCAACGGATGGACACGATGAGGAGCAAGATACGCAACAGGAAGACGAGCAAGGGGAGACAGCCATTTCTGACATTCCAGGCGAAGGGGGGAGCGGTGATCAAGAATCTCATGGCGGCGGCGAGGGCGGCGGACATCATCCAGGCGACGGCAGTGGAGACATCCCTGTGGAGCATAGGAAGTCACCATCCGTGATTGCTGCCCATCATGTTCGGAATCTTGTCCGTGACAGGAAGAGCGGAGCGTACACCGTTCTGTTTACACCGGCGGTTTCCGCATCTGACGGGGTTCTTGAGGTGCTCATGTCGGCAGAATCTCAAAACTATCCGGCGCGGCTCCTCGCGGTAAGGTGTGCCTCGCAGCCCGATCTTGTCTTAGCGGGAAACAAGATTCAAAATGTCGTTTTCACGAAACAGCAGCCGTTGAGAATCGATATCCAGATCGACTATCATGATTTTTGCTCGATGGAGGTGAAGGCATATGGAAATAAAATATAGGCTGTATCCCTATCCTGTCCTCGCCCCTTATTCGGATGATTACAGCTCCGGCAGATTCGAGGTGGCGATCGATCCGCGCAAAGAAGGATATGACTTGCAGATTGATTTTGCCGCCGTGCTGACAAACGAGGAACTGAAGCAGCTGATTCGTTCAGGGCAGGCGAAATACGTCTATCATCTGGAATGCGCCCGGACGGGCTTTCGCGAAGTATTTCAGACGGACAAGGAGATGGCGTCGCATCTGATTTCTGACAAGAAAATCAACGGGGAGTTGCAGATTTGCCCGTTCATTGCGGCGGTTAAGGATATCTGTGGATATGCAAACCCTGATTTTCATGAGGATTATCAAGGCGTTTCGTTTGAAATCGAGGCGGGGTGCATCCTTGCAACGGGGAAGATGACGACGCTGGACATCTCGAAAGATATAGATGAGCTGGAGCAGCTACCGTCTATCTTCAGCATCACGAAAAACGGCGACGCAGAATGCAGACAGATGCTCGTCGACTATTCCGGCAGGAAGATCCTGATTAAGCTGCCTGTGGAGGATTATTATTGCTACAAGCAGCTGAGCAAGACGCCGCAGCTTCAGGCGATCTTGAATTCCATGACGATCATTCCGGCACTCATCTATGTCCTTGAAGAGCTCAAGCGGATGCCTGCGGAAGAGAGGGAAGAAAATGCAGGAAGTTTGTGGTACCGGGTCTTGGCGAAGACGTTGATGAAGAAGCAGTTCGCCTGCGACATCGAAACGCAGGACTTCGAGGAGCAGGATGCCGTTTCTTTGGCGCAAAGCCTCATCAACAATCCTGCATCAGATGCTTTTCGGATGCTTGCCGGTGGGATTTCTGGAGGAGATGACGAATGAAACTGCAATTCGTGAGTTACGACAATATCGATGAGATCAAGAGCAATCTCCCTGTATGGTCGCCGCGATTTCGGGAAGGATCGTCGGATTGGCTGGCCGAGGAATTGGAGCGGCCTCTTTTCACCGACAGCAAGTTTGCGGAAATCGAGGATTTCGCGCTCGACATGTCGGCAGAGAAAGTCTTTCAGACCGATGCCGAGAATGCAAAACGAATTTATGAGAAGTTCCGATTCCTTTCAGAATCACAGGCTTCGGATGAACGATTGTGGGCAGGGCTTTGTCTGGGACCGTTTTGGCGCTATGTGCAGTATCGCTGGAATATTGCCGTAAAATGCAGCGCTCGTCACATCAAGCAGCATTTCTTCTTCGGGTTCAGCGCCCGGCGCTCCCTCACGCGCAATGCCATAGCGCGGCTTTGGTGGATTGGGAAGCTGACCTATGATGAGGGGCGGAGCGACCCGTGGGAATTGACGAAGTTCGTCTGTGAGAATGCTGACTACATCATGCACATATTGGAACGCAACACTTCGAATAATCCGCTTATCATACGCGGATTCCTGTCCGCTGTGATCGATGCTCGGCGCAAGGGGATGCAGATGGATACGAATATCGTCGGAGAGCTTGCAAGATATCTTAATCTCCTAGGCGGCATCTATATTCTGGATTGTCTGCCTGAGCAGAAGATATACGACAAGATCTATGAAAAAGCGGAAGAATTGAACAACGCGTTGCAATCGAGGCAATAACAAAAGAGGGGCGGTCATCTTCCTGCGGGAAGAGTCGCCCCGCTCTTATTTGTCAGCATTGCGATCCAGGATATCGATGAGGCTCTGGGCAAGGGCTTTTGCCAAGAACGGGGGAACGGCATTGCCGACTTGCTGATACTGTGCATCCTTCGTTCCTTCGAAGATGAAGGAATCGGGAAAGGTCTGCAGGCGTGCCGCCTCTCTTATCGAGACGGCGCGATCAAGCACAGGATGAATCCACATGGATTTCCGTACATTGACGACCGTTCCGCATGGTTCATCGTAGCGAAGGCGCATGTAGATGGTGTTCTGCGTACGTTCGGCATTGCTGTATGTGGTCTTGAGCTTCGGATCAAGATCGTGAAAGTTCTGCCCTTCCTTCAAGGCTTTGAATCTTGACAGGGCGGTATCTCTTGTGGCTGTTGACACATGGTTGTAGAGGAGCTTTCCCCGCAGCGTCCGCGCGAGTTCAGGAAGCCCGTCTTGTGACGGAAGCTCTATGGCATCGCTGTCGACGGACACGGACGATGTGATTGACTCCAGATCGCCGATGGCGTCGCGTACGGTTCGGCAGTTGTTCTCGTCACAGATTTTTTTCGGCAAGGCATATCCTTCCGCGCACATCTTCGACAAGCCGACGAGGATGAAGCGTTCTCGTTTTTGGGGTGCACCGTAATGCAAGGCGTTCAAGGTGTTTTCATATAAGGTATATCCGTATGGAGCGCCCTCCAGAATGGTTTTGATATAGTCGCGTATCGAATATGTTTTTACAGAAGCGACGATCGCACCTTTCTCTTCGTGATAGTCGAAGAGGTGGATATTGTTGTCGGCAAGTTCTTTCATCCTTCGCAGCGCCCGTTGCATGAGAAGGGAGGTCTCTATGTGCTGTATCGTGTCCGCAAAGTCTGAGGGCTGCTCCATGTATGCGATGAGAGTCTCTGCCATAGAGACGTCGGTTCTCCATGCTTGGGCAATGTGGTTCGAGGCATGTAGCTCTTTTAGCTGTGCGAGAAGTGATGTGTGGTGCTTTTCCAATGAGAGATTGAATTTTTCTTGGTTGGCATGGAATCGGTAGAGCGTGTTGATCGTTTTGTAGAATGCTTCAGACCAGACATGGGCAGGATGGCTGCTGGAATCTTTGATGAAGGCTAGTGCGCCTTCAAAAGCGCCCTTCGCTGGAAGGATTTCGATTCGCTCGTCTTTGAGGTTCATGCCCATGATGCGATCATCGTCGAGGTCGCTTTCATCTACGATGAAGCGATGAGTCTCAGAGCGCAACATGGCGACGTTCTCCATGATGAAAGCGGTTGGCTGTAGCTCGCAGATGGCACGGACGTATTCTTTTACAAGACGGTTGTTCATGTTGATGATGCTTGTGTGCTGACGATTGGCATTGGAGAATCCTTGACAGGGAGGTCCTCCGATTACAATATCAATAGTGCCGACCTCGTTCTGCAACTCTGCATAATCAATCGTGCGGACATCCGAGTAGAGGTGTTTGATCTTGAAGTTTCGCTTATATGTTTTTCTTGCATGGGGAGCGAGTTCGGCTGCAGCTATGATAGAAATGCGGCCGGTTTGCCGGAATCCAAGGCTTAGTCCGCCTGCGCCGGCAAAGAGGTCGATGATATGATATGTTTTGATGAGAGTCACCCGTTTCTCGTGTGCAGGGTCGTCGCTTCATACGCGAGAAGGCATACAAAGGATATTTGCAAGGATTCGTCTTGTTATGATACACTGTTTGTTCATTCGCGTCAATCAAATGCCCCACCGCGAAAAATGAGGCTTCGCGGTGGGGCATTTCGTGCAGGAAATCCAAGGACGGAGAATCTGGAAGCTGCCGCTTTTCCTACGCCTTTTTGGCAAAGACCGTGCCGGATTTGAAGTGTTCGCAGATTCCTTTTTCCAAGTCTACATGATCCCTGACCTTAGTATAGCCCAACGCTTCAAGCACCTCTTTATTCATGCGTCCGATGGCTTGCCGGACTTGATCATCCTTCAGCCTCAGGTCGCATTCATCCTTGTGCATGCGGAAGTACTCCTCTACGGCGGGTCCGCTTGCCAGGATTGCCGGCTTGCCCTTATCGGACATCTCGGTCAGCTTGCGCTGCATCTCTTCCGTGCAGATGATGTTCTCGTAAATATGCCGCGCTGTCTGACTGTCAGCAAGGAAGGAGTTGAAGGGAGTCGAGTCGAGGAAATCATCGAAAGAGGGGAGCCTTGTCATGAAAATCATCCTTTCTGTACTTGTGGCATCATGTTATATGCGCTTCAATAGTTTGTCAGTCGCTTGAGCAGAGACAGCTACCAAAGTTTCTGCTCAATTCATTCCTGTGGTCGGTTACGTCTCTGAGATGATTATATCACAGACGATGTCGATTTTCGGGTTGATTCCGGACTTTGCAAAAAAATTAATGATTGTGCAAACCACGCGTACCAACGTCCACTTTGTGGACGTTGTGCGTGTGGTTTTCTATATAGCCGTTTTCATACGCGCTCATACTGCATGATGTTTGAACTGTCTTTGCCTAGTACTTTTACAATCGAGATGGTATCGCTTCGTACCATCTCGTAGAACGTCCTGCCGAGCGTCAGTTTCGTGCCGCGGCTCTGTGTCCAGTCTGTGCCGAAGAGCGATTTCAGATTGAACTTCGTGCCAGGAGTCAATGCTGTGACGCGGGCAATCGTCTCAATATAAGCTTTGGAGAGCTCATCAGCTTCACCGAGAAGCAGGCTACGGATGTAGACACTCGTCGGCACCCCTTTTTGCGCAGCTTGCTTTTCGAGACCGGCATACTCTTCATCGGACAGTAGTACTTGAAGGTTTTTCAATGGAAGTCCTCCTTTTGCGACCAATATTAAAAATGTCTAAACTCATATTTATATTGTATATAAGAGATAAGGGCCTGTCAAGCACTTTTGAGAAAATATTTTAGGAAGCGCTGATAAAATGAGGTCGCCCAGATTTGCACAGATACGCTGTATCTATAGCGGTCAACGTCAACCAATCATGCGGCGCGCTTCGCGCTTGCATTCTTGGGACGTTTTCGCATACGAGCCTTTGCCCAATCGCCTGCGTCCTTCGGACTTGCCTCTTGGACGGCTCAGCAGCGGTCAACGTCAACCAATCATGCGGCGCGCTTCGCACTTGCATTCTTGGGACGTTTTCGCATACGAGCCGTTGCCCAATCGTCTGCGTCCTTCGGACTTGACTCTTGGACGGCTCAGCAAGGAGACAAACCACAGGCGTAGCGGTGCTACGTCGAGGATTTGTCGACGACGAGAGGACAGCGCAGATGTGTGAAGATGGGCGGCTGAATTTATCGGTGATTCCTTCAATAAGCAGGAATCTTATTTGGACATATTGAGGGAGGGAACTTGAGGAAACTGCAAGCCAACCTCCCATGAGTATCCCGATCATCTTTTCACCTCAAAAAATTGCGCCAGATCGTAAAAGCTGCGAAGGCGATGAGGAGGAAGAAAACGAAGGGGCGAGGTGGCTCTTTTCTTTCGCCGTGCAGAATCCAATGGAGATCGTCGCGCAGGAGAAAGATGCACAGAATCGGGCCTAGGATGAATATCGCTTCATTCGCATGGAAGGCGGCAGCGAGGTTGCCTTCGGAGAGCGATAGCATCAAGCGAGTGATGCCGCAGCCGGGGCAGTCGAGTCCTGTCATGGCGTGGAAGGGGCATGGCAGGCTGAGCCCCGTCGTGCGGCAGAAGATGAGATAGGAGACGCCGACGGCGAGGAGCAGGGCGTAGCGTCGGAAAACGACCTTGGCGCGTGTTCGCTGCTCGGCGGCAAGCCATCTTGCTGCCCCTTCTGCATTGCCTGCGATATTTTTTGCGGCAAAAAGAAACCGCCCGAAAGCGGACGGCTTCTCTCTTTTCGTATCGTTCATGATTTAGAAGGCCTGCGATATGCCGCCATCGTGATCGATGATGTCGTTGAGCGCACTCTGCATCAGGGCGTAACTGATGATGCCGAAGCCGAAGAGGGCTAGGACGAGATAGATGATGGGGAGGTTTGTGTCTGCCGTCATGCCGCGTTTCTGCTTCGCCATGACGATGGTCTCGCCCATCTTGTAGAGCCAGTAGAAGCTGTAGATGCCGCAGGTGAGGAAGGAGAAGAGGATGACCATGCCGCCTGAGGCCGTTGTGCGCTCGCCCGCTGCTGCGTGCGCATCTTCGGTGAGCGTATAGACCCAATAGAGGGCATAGAGACCGACGGTAATGAAGGAAAGAACGATGGCAAGGGGAATGCTTCTTTTTGTCATGATGAATCTTCCTTTCTGGTTGAATAGGATAAAAACGGCGGAGCTTGTCGAACGCTAGGCGTGCGGCTTTTGCAGAGATACGCGCGGGGCATCTGCCGAAAAGATGGGTTCGGGCGGTGCGCCGCAGTTCTTTTGCTGCAGAAAGTCGTTGAGAGAGGCTTGCAGGAATGCCATGGTGAAATTGTAGGTGCGTAGAATCGCCATGAGCAGGTAGACGAGCGTCGGACTGTCGTCCTTGCGCTTGTAGATTGCCCAGAGGACGATGCCGGAAAGGATGGCCTGAACGATGGCGGTGACGAGAAGCCCGATGATGAACGCCAGGATGACAATGCCGATGGCCATGGCGTCCTCGGTAGAATCGTGATGCATCGGGGCGGCTTCCGTAGCGGCGCTGAGAATGAATTGGAAGGTGTATTCGAACATCGTGAAGACGATGTAGATGATTGTCATGATAATGGTGACGATCGTATACGTCTTGTTGCTCACGGAGTCGGGAGGCAAGCCGTTTTCGCGGCGCAGTTCGACGAGTTCGCCGCCGATCTTGTAGAGCCAGTAGTAGAAGTAAAGAGAGCAGGTGAGGATTGTATAGAGTACGGCCGTGCCGCCGTCCACAGTGCGCGGCTTACCCGAAAGAGCGTGGATCTCGTTCGTCAGCTTGTACATCCAGTAAAGTCCGTAGA
>ERZ772955.2016-NODE-2016-length-11599-cov-59.567568_pt1 | contig 11599 bp, 14 predicted proteins | sample MGYA00511133_ERZ772955 | MGnify/ENA primary metagenome ERZ772955 (study PRJEB29015, sample SAMEA2737914) | human oral metagenome | biome: human oral; feature: human-associated habitat; material: dental | place: China | collected 2149 ... | reverse complement strand
TCGCCTTGTCGCGCGTGCTGATGTTCAGCGTGGAGCCGTCCGAACCCTGGAGGCCAAGAGCCTGGGCGCGCATATCGGTCATGCCGACGCGGATTGCCTGGTTGGCGCGCGTGCCGATCTGGAAGTTCATCGAGTTGTCCTGCGAGCTGTCCTGCGCACGAACCGTCTCGGAGAAAGCATCAAGGACAGCATTCGCCGACTTGTTGATGTTGCCCTGCGTGTCCGTGATGCTGAACGTGATGCCGCCGATCGAGTTGCCGACACCCGTGCCCGCAGCATAAATCGAGATCGCGCTCTCGCCGGAAGCCGTGTAGACCGTGTCGCCGGCGACATTCGTGCCGATGATGGAGTCCGCGCCGACCTTGCTGAGCATCTTGCCGCTGCCGGCAGCGCCGGAAACCGACTTCAGGATGTCCTGGAACGAGCAGGTCGAAACCTTGAAGCTCGTCGTCACCGTCTTGCCCTGGTTGACGTAGGAAATCGTGATCGTATCCTGCGTGTGGATGTTGAGGTTGCGGCCCGTGCGGTCGAGCAGAGCCGTCATAGCCGAAGTAGCCTCCGTAGCCGTGCTCATCGCCTGGTTCGTGAACGTCGTCGTCGTAGCCGTGACCTTCTGGTTGTGCGTGCCGTCGACGAGGTACTTGCCGTTGAACGTGATGTTCGCGTTGTCGTTGATCTGGTCGATGCTCTGGTTGAGCTCCTTCTGGATCGTCAGACGGTCATCATCCGTGTTCGTGTCGTTCGCGGCGTTGATGACCTTCTCCTTGAGGGTTTTGAGGATGTCAACCGTGCTGGAGACAGCGCCCTCGGCAACCTTCATCATGCTGTTGCCGTTCTGCGTGTTCTGGTTGTCCTGATCGAGCGAACGGATCTGGACGCGCATACGCTCGGAAATCGCATAGCCCGAAGCGTCATCGACAGCGCCGTTGATCTTCATGCCGGACGAAACCTGCTTGAGGCTCGTCGAGAGCGCGCTCTGATTCTTGTTCAACGTGTTCAGCGTGTTGACCGCCATCATGTTGTTCTTAACTACCAATGCCATTTGTCTTTTCCTCCCTGGTTGTTCCTAGTTCTTCTCCTGCCGGGCATCCTTGTCCGGTGCTTGCGACGGCTCTCGCCGTCCCTGCGCCTTACGGCGCGAATAAGCAAAACAGGCGTTTTCCGTCATTGCTGCATGCCGCCGCTAGCTAGCTTCATGCAGCGGGTCGATCGGAGACCCGCCTGGTTGCTGACACTTTTTGAGCGGCAAGTATCTCTTGCCTTTGCTCAATTAGTTTATCGGTGGGACGCGTCATTTCCTTAAGTGTTTTTTGAAACTTTTTCCCGCCGACGAATTTTTTCTTGCAGCGCTCGATAAAACGCACTCCATCAAATCGACGCCGCTTCCTTACATTTCTCGGTTCACGAGGTGACCGCTGGGGTCGAACCCCCTGACCTCATAGTCGCGTACAGTCTCATGCTGCGTGCGCGACCTGTTCAGCCAAACCTTCGTATTGTAGATGAGCTGCATCTCGACAGGCTTGAGTTCTTCGACGAGAGCTCGCCCTTCCTGTGTCACCTTGAAGGCTTCGACGCTGCACGCTTCCATCTTCTCGAAGACCTTGGCTCTCTGCTCTTCAAGGTCTAAGAAGCGGTCGATGTCGTCCTCCTTGAGAAACTTCAGCATCTCGCGCGAAAGATCCAAGTACAGCCGCCAAAGCTCCTCGGGCGTGTGCATCTCCATCATGCGCCCTCGGGAGGCGGCGTCGTCGAGATCTCAGGCATGGGCGGCGCCGCGCTTTCCAAGCTCTCGCCCGATTTTTCGGCACGCGCCTTCTTCATCGCCTGTGCCCAGGCGTCACGCAGTTCGCGTATGATGCCCGCCGCCTCGTCGATCTTCGCCGTGTCGCTCGCCAGATTGCCCTGCACGAGGCAGTCGTAGACGTAGTTGTACAGCGGCAGCAGCTGATGCGAGATCTCATAGTTGAAGTCGAGCGTCACGCGAAATTCCGTGATGATCTTCTCCGCCTTGATGATCGAGTTGTTCGCCGACTCGTAGTCCTTCTTCTCCAGAGCCTCCTTGCCCTCCGACATGAAGCGCAGGGCGCCGTTGTAGAGCATGAGCGTCAGGGCTTCGGGCGTCGCCGTCATGATCTGCTGTCTCTTATATGCTTCCGCTGCTGCATTTACCATTCGTTTTCCCCCTGCCTTCCCCTATCACTTCGCGCCGAAAATCGAGCTGTAGGTGCTGTTCATGCGCTGCAGCGCCGATTCCATCGCGTCGTATTTCTTATAGAGCTGTGACTGGAAGTCGTCCAAGAGATTCTTGAAGTCCTTCATCTTTTTCTTCTGCGAGCGAATCAGGTTGCCGAGCGTCGACGCATCGTCCCAATCGGACTTCGTGCCCGCTTCCTTGCTGATCTCCTTAAGGCTGTCCAGGGCGACTTTCGACAGGCGCATCGAAACGCCCGAGTTCTTGAAATCGTCCTTCTCGTCCAGCGAACCAAAGACGCGGTAGACGGAGTCTGGATCTTCCGCCAGCGCCTTCTTGAGCTTGTCCTCGTCCAGCGACAGATGACCGTGGTTGTTGCCGACCTTCGTCGTGATGCCGAGCGACGATGCGGAGTTGTACTTCGACTCGGCGGACGCGACAGGCGTCGCGACGGCTTCTCTCATCTTGCTGATGAGCCTGCCGAGGTAGGTGTTGTGGTAGAGGAGTCCGCCCTTCGCCTTTTCGTTCCAGCGCTTGACCTGCTCTTCCGACATGCCTTTTTCCTGCTCTTTCGTCAGCGGGTCGTAGTCCTTGTCGTGCTGCGTGTTGTATTCTTTCTGCAATTCGTCCAAGAGCTTGTTGTAGCTCTCGACGAACTTCTTGACCCTGTCGACGACGGCGTCGACGTTCTGCGAGACGGAGACCGTGACGGTCTGTCCCGTCTGCGTCTTGTTGAGGAAGTTGTAGGTGACGCCTCCCGCGACGAGGCGGTTCTCATCGACAATGTACTCTCTGCCGTCGACCTTGACCCTGCCTGCCGTGCCGCCGAACTGCTGCTCTGTGCCCTGCACGAAAGAGGGCAAGTTCGTCAAGGTGTTCGTCGACTGGTCAAATTTCGCGAGGTGCAAATTGTTCACGAGCTGCGTCGAGCCTTTGTCGAGCGTCTTGACGCTGATGACATTGCTAGCGCCGCCGTTCTTGTTGTAGATGCTGAAAGAACCCGTCGCCGCATCGTAGCTCGCGTTGAAGTTCGCCTTGTGCGCGACATCCTTCGGCCCTTTCGGCGGGCGCTTGGCGTTCTGTATGCTGCTCGCGAGGTCGTTCAGGGTCTTCTTGTTTTCCACGAGATCCTTGAACGTATACTTGATGTGGTAGATGTCATCGGCAGATGCCGGACTCTTGTCCGCGAGATCCATTTCAATCGCCGTATCGCCTTCATCGACGATGCCGCTCGTACCGTCCGCATAATAGACATGGTACTGCTTCGTACCGCTGGCACTCGTTCCCGCATCCTCGATGCGCTTGAAAGCGATGTCGGCAAGCTCAATGCTCTTCGACTTGTCGGGCGGATCCGGATTCCCGGGATGCGCCTGATAGGAACGCGTGATCGGCGCGTTCGACACGAAATAGGAGTTCGACGCAAGCTTTTCAACCGTGACCGTATGGCTCATGACCGCTGCCGCACCATTCGCATTGACCGTGACCGTCTTGTCGTCCGAACTTGACGCGCTCTTCGCCGCCATGTCGGACTGCTTCTTGTAGTTCGTAAGCTCGGAGAGGTTGTACGTGTTGACCTTGTTGTAGAGCTCGTTGAGCGCGGTCTTCGTGTACTCGTTCGTCATCTCGCGCTTGTACATCTTGTCGTATTGGTTCTGCTTGCCCTTCATGCCCATCTTGACGAGGGACTCTACGTCAAGACCCGAGCCGGAAAGGCCGTAAATTCCGTTTACCCCCATAATTCTTCCTCCTTAGGCCGGCTGATCCAGGAACGTGCCCAGCCATTCGCGCGTCTTTTCCATGCCCTTGATCATGTACTCGGGCGGCATCTCCTTGATGAGCTTGCCCGTCTTCTTTTCGAGCATGCGCACGCTCATGACGTCGACTTCCTTGTGGTACTCGAAGGCGATGTTGCAGTTCATGCGGCTCATGATGCGGTTGATTTCCTTCATGAGGTACGTCATCTGCGACTCGTCGACCGGCTTGTCCTTGCCGGCCTTTTCCTTGCGCTCTTGCTCTGCCGCCTCGCTCTTCGCCTTCGCCGCCTCGCTGATCTCCCGCGCCTGCAGCTGCGTGCTCAGATGCTCGTCGACGACGGCGGCGGGCGAAGCATCAACAGCAGGGCCGCTCGCCGCAGGGTTCTCCACGCCCGTCGCCGCTGCCTGCTGTCCGCTGTTTGCGGGTGCTGCAGGAGCGGGCGCCGAACTTCCCCCCACGGCAAGATCGGCCATCTGCATGACGGCCGCCGCGCCGAGCGCGTCCTGAATCTTGCTTATCATAATTTCTCCCTCCATAGATAAAATATATGCAATCCCTTGTTTGCCGAGCGCTTCCTGCGCGGGGCAATACAGGAGCTTCCTGCTCCTGCAAGGAATGACTTGCCAAAGTCTAGCCCTAGGCGAGGCGTTTCACTCCGTCCCGGGCAATGCGCCGCTTAGGTCGATGTCAGCAGGCGCTGCCGCCCGCTTGTTCTCGTCCTGTATGGCGCGATATATCTCGCCGCGATAGATCTTGACCTCGCGCGGCGCTTCGATGGCGATGCGGACGTTGTCCCCCTGCACTTCCACGACATGAACGACGACGTCGTCGCCGATCATGATCTGTTGGCGCGGCTTGCGCGTCAATACCAACATTCAGTTCGCCTCCCGCTCGCTTGCTTCCTTGTCATCCGCCTTCTTGGAAAACAACTTGTGCTTCGTGCAATAGCCGCTCTTGTCGAGGACGATCTGGCATCCCTCATTCGTGTGGCTGTTGATGACGATCGGCGCAAGAAGGTTTGCTGTCATCTCGCGGATATCTTTTCCCGGAATCGTCAAGAGCGTATAAAGCAGAAGATCTTCCTGCCGCTCAAGAGCAAGGCTTTCGAGCACATCGTCTTCCAAACGGAACTCGTAATCGGGGAAGAAGATGAACGGAATCGCCATCAGGAAGGCGAGGTCAGGCGTTACCGCCGACTGCAGGAAGACGTAGGGGCTTTCCTCGTCGTATGGTATGATGATGAACTCGTGCTCGTCTTCGAAGGCAGGAAGGCCTGCAGCAAAATGAACGATCTTGCTCTCGTCTTCCTCTATTTCTCCAAAGCGCGTCGTCGTGATCTTTCTCATGTTCTTCTCCCCTATGCGTATACATCATAATGGCCGATGGATGTCCACATGTGAATGGAACCTTCCACTTTCATATGATAGTCGATACTGCCCGGCTCATAGTCGTATGTGGCGAACGGATCGGAGCGTATGTCGATCGAGTGCTCGCCGACATCGGGCGAGCCTTTGACCTCGGCCGGATAGACGGTGATCTTCGGGCGTGGAATGGGCCTCAGCTCGATCTCCTTCTGCTCCTTGATCTCGGCTTCGATCTTGCCCTTCGCCTGCTTCTGGAAAAAGTCGGCATTCGGCTTCGCCGCACCGTCGATCGCCTGCCAAGCCTCCGATGAGCGGCGACTCGTGCCGCTTTTCACACCCGAAATGCCTGCGTTCTTGAAGTCCGCGCAGAGATCGGCGTCCTTCCGAAAGCCGTACGCCCTGCGGCTCTCGTAGCTGTCAATGTCGATGCGCACCTGCGTCGCGCCGAGATTCGCGCTCGCTTCGCGCCGCCTTCCCTGCATCGTGGCAGGCGTCATACTCGTCTGAAGCTTGAAGGAGCGCGCCTGCCAGCCGAGCATGGGCAGCGTATGGCGCACGTTGAGATACGTCATATTGGAAAGCATCGCGCGCCTCCTTTCTTCCGGCTTTCTCTTACCTCAAGTAGTCGGTCAAGGTCGGCGGCAGGATGCGCGAGCCGACGGAGAGCGACATGTTGTAGATCGCCGACGCCTGCATGAGCTGGACGGCGAGTTTTGCGACGTCCGTGCTGTTCGTGTCGGAGATGTCCTGCTTGATGGAAACGGCGTAGTCGTCGAGGATGTCCGCCATGCCCTTGTAGACATTGTGTCGCGCCGCGATATGATCCTGCGAGATGACGACGTTGTTGTGCGACTCATCGGCGAGCGTCACGCCGTCGGAAATGAGCCAGTTGACATCGGACGAGTCGACCTTCGCCGCCACGGTCAGCATGTCGTTGAGCGCCGCCGTGCCCGACCGGGTGTTGCCCGAATTATCGTCGTCGAAGATGTCCGTGCCGAAGATGTCGCCCGCCGTAGCGTTGACGGTGTCAGCGGTCGGCTCAACAGCGCCGTTCTTTTTGACCATGGAGATCTGCTTGAAATCGCCCTGGTATTTGACGATCTGCTGGTCGATGGTCTTGAGCTTCAAGTTGACCGTCTGACCGTTCACCGTGATGCTCTGCGACCAGCCTGCACCTTTGCCGGCAGCGGCCGGCGGTGTCGTCGAGGCGTCCTTGATCTGTCCCGTGTTGAGGAAGTTGTCCGACACGTTGAATGCGCCGCCGAGAGTGCCCGCGCGGTCAGCCGCCGGATTGACTTCCGTCTGCCCCGCTGCAACTTTCTTCTTGTAGCCGTCCTTCATGAAGTCGTAGGAATAGATGTCCCCCGTCTTCGTGTCGAGATAGTATTCGTTCTTGTCGTCGCCTTGGAGCGTGATCATCTGCTTCATGCGGCCTGACACGTTCGTATTGTTGAAGAACTTCGACTGCTGATCGTCAAGCGTCTTGGGCACGCCGCGCTTGACCGTCTTCTCCGTGAGCAGGAAGGGCTGCGTGAGGTCGGACTGGCCCGAAAAGATGTAGCGGTCGCCCTGCTGCGAATTGCCGAGGGAAACGATCTCATGCAGCTTCGCCGTCATCTCCTTGGCGATTGCATCCATATCCGTATCCTGGTGCGGCGACTGCGCCGCTTGGATCGTCTTTTCCTTCAACGTCTTGAAGATGTCCGCCATGCCCGATACGGCGCCGTCCGTGCGCTGCATCCAGGATTTGCCGGCGTCGACATTCTTCTTATACTGCTCGTTCTCGTTTTGCTCCGTGCTGTAGCGAAGCCAGTTCGAGTAGCGCACGGGATCGTCCGACGGGCGGTGCAGCGACTGTCCATCCGACTGCTCCATGAGCTTCGCCTGCTCCTCTGCGGCGGTATTGAGCTGTTTCTGATAGCGCGAAACCATCTGCAAGCTGCCGATTCTCATCTACTTCACCTTACCTTCCCACCAGTCCCGTGTTGTTCACGAGACGGTCGAGCATTTCGTCCATCGTCGTCATGCAGCGTGCGCACGCGCTGTAGCCCTGCTGGAACTTGATCATGTTGGAAAGTTCCTCGTTCCAGTTGACGCCTGAGACCGACGTGCGCCAAGCCTCGATCTGCGTCATGACATCCTGTTGGAACTTGACCTTCGTGTCCATGGCGTTCGAGTCGATGCCGAGCGCACTCGTCACCGAGTTGTAATAGTTGTTGAGCGAGACCGTGCCCGTCGGACGCGTTTCCGTCGGGCTGCCCGCCGTCGGTTTTTTGTAGATGGTCAGCCCCGTGTCCTTCTGCTCCATGTTGAAGATGTTCGTCAGGAGGACGGCGTTGCTGCCGTCCGCCGTGCCGTTCATGTCGCTCGTCGTATGGACGACGGTGCCCGTGCCCGTGATGTTCGGCGGGACGGTCGAATTGCTGTAACTGAAGTTCTGCACGTAGGAGTTCTTCGCGTCGCTGTTGTCGCCGAAGCCGCGCGCTGCGACCTTGAGCTCGCCATTCTGCGTGACGAGTTCGGCGCTGACCTTCATCGCCTTGATGATCTCAAGTCCCTGCAGTTCTTCCGTATCGCCCGCCGTCGTCGAAAGCGTCGTCGTATGCGTCGTCACGGGCGGCGAACCCGCCGTCGTCGACCCCGTGCCCGTCACCTTCGCCGCAAGGAGCGACTGGCGTTCCTTGTCCCAGACATAGTACTTGTCGTTTCTGCCGAAGAAGTTGAGATTCGACGTCTTGTCCTTGTCGATGCCCGCACCCGCGCGGTGCTGGTCGTTGAACTGCGTCATGAACGTCGCCGCGATGTTCGCGAGCTTGTCCATGTACGCCTTATCCTCCTTGATGGAGTCAACGGCGGCCTGCAGCGAGCCGTTGCCCGGGGTGAAGAGCGTGTTCGTATCTTTGAAGATCAAAGAGTAGTCATTGACGCCGTAGCGCTTGTTCTCAACTGGACCGTCCATCTTGAGTTCGAGGCGCGAGATGCCGTTGACGATGGACGCGCCGCCCGAAACGACCTGGTACATGCCGTTGTCCATCTCGTAAACGTGCAGGCTCATGTAGCCCGACAATTTGTCGACGAGGAGGTCGCGCTTGTCCCTGAGGTCGTTTGCCATCGCGCCGTTCGCCTCGGCGAGCGAGATGTTCTTGTTAAGCTCGACGATCTTCTGCGTGATCTCGTTGACGTCCTTGACCTGCGTGTCCATCTCGCGATAGACGAGGTCGAGCTGCTTCTGCACGTTCTGCGCCGACTCTTCGAGACGGTCGGCGAACTGCTTGCCCGACTCGACGACGGAAACGCGCTTCGCAGGGTCGCTCGCGTAGACGCTGAGGTCGTTCCACGCGCTGTAGAACTTGTGCATCGCGTTCTGCAGCCCCTTGGTCTTCGAGTCGTTGAAGACCGCCTCGATCTTGTCGTAGTTCTTCTGGCGGTATTTCGCGTAGGACTCTGTCGCCTCTTCCTGCCAATACTGCTTGTCCGCGAAAAAATCGCGGGCCCTCGTCAGCGACTCCGAATCGACGCCGGTGCCGACGAAAAGTCCGCCAAACATGCCGCCCTGCTCCAGCGGGCGCGTGGCTGCAGGATTCACGCGCTGGCGCGAATAGCCTTCCGTGTTCGCGTTCGTGATGTTGTGCCCCACCGTATCAAGGGACAGCTGATTGTTGTAAATGCCGCGAACCATCGTGTTCAGTCCGGAAAATGTCGATCGCATTCTTTCACCCTTTTCCTTCGGAAGCGCCGCCTCGCTCCTGCGAATCCGCGCTTTCTCTGTCTATCCCGTCAAACGCTCGCATCGAACACCTTCGTGTCCGCGCCCGTCTGCTTCTTTCCCTTCTGTACGTCCTTCGCCGTGTACGTCGCCTCCGCAGGCGTCCCCGCCATCACATTGATGTTGAAGAGGATGAACTGCATGTGGCGATCGAGCAGGACGCCGTTCATGGCGACGGCTTCCTGCATCTCGCACATGACGGTGTCCGCCTCTTTCAGCAGTCGCTTCGCGACAGTGCGCTCTTCCGACGGAGTCGTGCGCGAGAGGAGTTCGGTCAAATCGCGCGTCGCCGTTCCTTTGAGAAGGAGCTCCTGTCGCTTCTCTATGTGCCGCAGCTCAATGAGCAGGACCTCGATAGCCTTCGTCTCCTTGCTCAGCGAATCGCCCGAACCGCTGCAAAGAGCCTGGCGCTGACGTTCTGTCGCGAGGAGAAGCCTCCGGCACAAATCGATCTGCTGCCTGAGCAGCTTGATGATTTCTCCCATAGCTTCACGCCTTGAAGTCGAAGCGCCGCTCGCGCGTCACGCTTTCCTTGCCGCCCGCCCCGTAGGACGCGCCCGCCGCCGTGCCGCCGATGCGGTTGAGGTTCGCCGTCACTGCGGCGAGCGCGCCTTCGGCAAGCAGCGTATTCCGCTCGCCGAAGCGCTCGACTTCCTTCATGCGGCGGTCAAGTTCCTCGTGCAGCGCCGCAAGCTCTCCGGCAATCCGCCGTTCGGGACACTGTGCCAGAAGTTCGCGCAGCTTCATCGTCGGACTTATGCCCGCTTCCTTTTCCGCAAGGGCGCGAAGAGCCGCCTTGCGGCGCGTCTCAAGCCGCTCGATCTCCGCCGCGAAGCGTTCCTCTTCCTTCACGGCGCGCTCGATCGCTTTGAGATCCATCGCGGCCAATGCCTTGTGCTTCGCCTCGCTGACCCTCACAAGCTCCGCGTAGCACGAAGAAAGCGCCTTCATGACTTCCTTCATCTCACGCCACATAAGCATCCTCCTCGCGGCGGCACGTCAAAACAAGGCTTTTTTTAAATGCGCTGATCAAGCATCTTCGCAGCTATGTCGCGGCCTGCAACATGGTAATCACCTGCGGCGATGCGCTCTTCATAAAGGCCGACCTTGTCCTCTCGGACCTTATCGTTATCCGCCTTCAAGCGGTTGAGAATCTCACCGAACGTCCTGCCTTCCTCAGAAAGCACAACGGCGTCCTTGCGCGGCGCTTCCGGCCGGTATCTTTCCTGCGTCTGCACGGCGGAAAGAGCTTCATTCGCCGCATAGACGCCATAAAGAGCCTGCACGCGTCCCTGCACCTGGATGGACATCGCACCTCACCACCTTTCTTGTCATAGACGGAAACGGAGCATCCTCACTCGCATACCCGTCTTTCATGAGTAGTATCGGAAAAAAATTCTTTCAGCTTAAGCGCCGTTCCATGAGAAGTTTCTGCAAAAGAGCGGCTCTCAAGCGTCCTGTTTCTTGGCGGTGGGCACGGAAGTGCGCCGCCGGAAAGAAGAGGCCGGCGCCCTCAGCCGATGCGATCCGCCCCCGCCTTGAAGTCGCGCATGCAGCCCGCGCAGTAGCGTCCGCGCGTGATCAACGTGCCGCAGCTCTCGCACGGATAGCGGATCTCCCGATCCGCCTGCAGCAGGCGGGAGTCGTGGATCATGCGCAGGATCTCCTTTGGCTCAGCCCCTGTCCCTGAGGCAATCTCGTCGAGCGTCGTCACCTCCGGATGCGCATTCACATAGCGGATGATGCGTTCTTCTTCCTCGCGCTGCTTCTCGAAGCAGTCCATGCAGAGCCTCTGTTTCGGCTGTGCGATAAAGAGCTTGCCGCACGAAGGGCAGTTTTTCAAATTTCCGTTCATCTCGTACCTCTCCCCGTAAAAATAGCCAAAATATATGCGTCCAATGTATCTATCGTCGCGAACGCCTCTATTCCTAAGGGAAGATCCGAGGATTTTTCCAACGGCTTCCCACCACCCGGCAAGCGCTTCTCTCCAAGAAGCAAAAAAGACTGCACCCAAGGCAGAAAGCCCGGGCACAGCCCCGAAAACACGGATAAAACGAAGTCACTCATCCCGGCGCATCTCGCTGGAAATTCATTCAAAGCGCTCCTGCCACTCCTTTTCCTTGAAGCCGACGAGGACGAAGTCAGCAGCGACGAGAAGCGGACGCTTGACGAGCATGCCGTCGGAAGCGAGCAAGTCATACTGCTCGGCCTCGCTCAGGGCGGGCAGTTTGTCCTTGAGTCCAAGTTCCTTATACTTCAAGCCGCTCGTATTGAAGAAGCGCTTCAGCGGCAGGCCGCTCTTCGCGTGCCAGACACGCAGTTCGTCGGCCGTCGGCCTCTCCTCCTTGATGTCGCGCTCCTCGACCGCAGCGCCGCGCTCTTCCAGCCAGCGCCGCGCCTTTTGGCATGTCGTGCAGCGCAGATAGCATACGAAAAGACTCTTCTTCATGCAAATGCTCCTTTCGCTCATAAGCTACACGCACAAACGTCCACTTTGTGGACATTGTGCGCCGCCCTTACAGA
>ERZ772955.2013-NODE-2013-length-11604-cov-3.900597_pt1 | contig 11604 bp, 7 predicted proteins | sample MGYA00511133_ERZ772955 | MGnify/ENA primary metagenome ERZ772955 (study PRJEB29015, sample SAMEA2737914) | human oral metagenome | biome: human oral; feature: human-associated habitat; material: dental | place: China | collected 2149 ... | reverse complement strand
GGATGGAGCATTACTTCTATGCAGGAAGTGTGTGATTTGTTTGATGGAGAAAGGCAAAAAGACAGGTTGCTGACTAACTTAGACGCAACGTTTTTACGAGGGTATTCTAATGGAAAAGTTATAAAAACTGGTAGATATGTTCCTGCCAACACGTATATGATATTAGTTGATGGGGAGAACTCGGGAGAAGTGTTCCAAACTCCAACTGAAGGCTATCAAGGTAGTACTTTCAAGCAGCTAAATATCAATGAAAATATGAATGAAAATTTTGTCTTACACATCATCAATTTGCATAGAAAGTCTTTGAGAGAGAATAAAGTAGGCTCTGCTATTCCACACTTGAACAAAAAACTGTTTAAGGCGATCCCTGTGCCGATACCGCCTTATGCAGAACAAGAAAGAATTATTAATGCAATAAATGCTGCGTATGCATTGCTTACTGTAATTGAGGAGAACTTATAAACTCTCCTCAATTACATCTAAAACCTCAAAGAGTAGACGCACTTTCCCTATAATCCGTTTCTGTTCTTCTTGTGGAGGAATAGGTATTTCCAACTTTGAATATTCTGAAATCCAATATCGTTTATGCGTGTCACCGACAAGTCTTGTTATGCTCATAAACAATGATACATATTCCACTTCGACGCCATAATGCACTTGTAATATTTTCATTGCAGACGATTTAACCTTAAAAGGGAAATCCACCAATCGAGAGTCAGTTGTAAAATCGTCGAAGATAATACAAGGTAGTCTGTTATAGATTCCTTCCGTCTCTTTCGTATGCCCAATAATAAATGATTTCCCTGCCGTTAGAACAGGAATAGGATAAGCATCACTATATGCAGTTGATTGTACAATATATGCTGTTGGCTGTTCATATTTTACAACGTCTCCAAGCCTGCATATGCTCCATCCCTTAGGCAACTGCGGATAATGTTCGTTATCACAAGTGATTTGTGCCTTTGGATTGATACGTTTGAGCAACTCGATTGCAGGTTCATCATTCGGGTCTTGAGGCACGAGCTTGCCATGAATAGCAAGGTCAAAAATTTTGCTCTTCGTTTGCTTGATGGTTGTTTGCAAATCCGCCTTTCCTTGCTCAACCGTATCAATTAAAGCAAACCACCGCTCAATTTCTGCTACAATACGTTGTTGCTCCGTGAGTGGAGGAAGAGGTATTTGTACATCGCAAATTGTATTAACAGACAATCCTGGCTGAGCAGTTGCTGTTGCATACTGATTCAAATTCAATTTAATAAGGAAATAAAAAGCCCATTTGACATTTGTTTTGCAAAAGGTATCGACAACAACAGCATGTTCTGTTGCATAGAATCTACCTTCAACATAATTTATGTTTCCACACAAAGCACCCTGTCTGCCAATAATAGGAAAAGAGCCTTCGGTGTTGAATTGTTGTACATACCCTCTTAATCCATTGCCACCTATACATTTATAACGATATGTTTCATCAGCGTTGGACGATATTTCAGATGCAACAATGTTTTTACCTGCATGCATATAAAAGACTTCTCCTAAAGTGGAAAACTGCCAATTCTCGGGAAGAGCGAAATTGATATTCTCATAATGGGGCGTATCAGAAGTTTTGGCAGTTTTTCGGCTACGCTTAATCTTCCCTTCTTTTATCAAGCGTTCTTTTTCTGCACGGATGCGCTCAAGCAAAACAGATGCAGGCTCATCGTTTGGGTCTTGAGGTACAAGTTTGCCATGAATAGCAAGGTCTAATATCTTTTGTCTTAACTTCTTTGTGTCCATTATCTACCAAATTAATCATTTGTATTGTTTTGCTCTTCCAGAAAAAGGTTGCAATATTCATTGAGTTGTTCTTGCATACGCTCTTGCGGAATAAGAATACGTTTGTATTCTGTTATCAAAGTTGGGCTCATACTGCGACTCATCGCATATTCTACCACTACTTTGTCTGCGTCAGGACATAACAAAATACCAATAGAGGGATTCTCGTTGCTACGTTTTACATCACGGTCGAGTGCTTCGAGATAAAATTCCAACTGTCCAAGGTCACGAGGATGAAACTTTGTCTTTTTCAGTTCTACCGCAACAAGAGCTTGTAACCCACGATGGAAGAACAATAAGTCAGCTTTGAAAGTTGAAGCGCCAACATTGAGGTTATACTCTTGGTCCATGAAGATAAAATCCTTACCCAGCTCAAGGATAAATTGCTTCATGTGTTCTATCAAGCCTTTCTTCAACCGTGTTTCGCTATGTTTTTGAGGAAGTCCGAGGAAATCCACAAACAAAGTATCCTTAAACGTCACAGGGGAATTAGGATAAGTTTGTAATAAGCCTTTCGACAAATTCTTTTTATCGCCTAACAATGTTGTGTAGGTTTGGTTGGTAATGCTACGCTGGAGTTCTCTTTTTACCAAATGCTCTTTGTGAGCATACAGGATGTAGAACAACCGTTCTTCACTACTTTTGCAACGACATAATATCTCTATATGATTTGTCAAAGTAGTCAGCGCGAGCAGTTTTGGAAATTGTCCAATTCTTGGCTGGACAATTTGCACAGGCAAGTCGGCAGTCCTTTGATCGTCTTGCACAGAAGGCTTCTCATCTATTTGTGCAGTTTTTGTCTGCACAAATTCTTTGGACAGATATTGTGATGCAGTGGATAAGAATTTTTCAGAAGAGTATTCTTCATAGAACAGCACCATATTGTAGACACTACTTCTGCTATATCCTTTCAGCTTGGGTTGCTTCGTGCGGATATATTCAGAAAGTTGGGCAACCACCTTGCTGCCCCATTCTTCTGATTTCAATTTATGGGAAACATAGCCACCCACATTCCAAGCCATAAGCAGCGTTTCTTCATTTACTGTCCTTGAAGCACGGCTCTGATGCTGCAAAATGATGTTGATTACCTCGTCAAACTGCTGTTCCTGACTTAATATAATGTTATTGTCCATCCTATCTACTCTTTAATTCCTGCCATTAACTTCTGCAATTCGGCTACCGCCTCACTAATGTTACCAGCTTGGGCAGTGATATTGGTCATCAGCTCATCTAATGTAAATTGTTCTTCCTCGCCGCCAGCCTTTATCCACGTAATATCAAGACTTGTCTTATCGCGAGCCATAATATCATCTATAGAATATCTGCGCCATCTGCCATTACGGGCTGTATCTTCGTTATAGGTTTCGACACGAGGATTGGCAGTATAGCAAGTCACGAAATCGTCAAGATGATGACGTTGCAACTTATTGGTAGCCAAAGTATGCTTCACATCTGTGCGATAATCATAAAACCAAATATCTTTTGTCGGTTGTCCTTTTGTGAAGAACAACACGTTGGCTTTAACACCTTGTGCATAGAAAATACCGGTGGGCAAACGTAAGATGGTGTGCAGATTGAAGTCGCTCAATAGTTTCTTACGGATAGTTTCGCCTGCCCCACCCTCAAACAGAACATTATCAGGAAGTACTACGGCTGCCCGCCCACCAGCTTTCAGCATCAGCATCATGTGTTGCAAGAAATTGAGCTGATTATTTTTAGTCTCTACATAGAAATCGGGACGATTGATATCCACTGAGCCTGCAGGACGAGTACCAAAAGGAGGGTTGGCAAGGATTACGTCTACCAAGGTGTCCGGCTCTTTCTCCAAACTATCTTCACACGCTATAGGGCTACGGTCAGTACCAATGCCATGCAAATACAAGTTCATTGAAGCCAAGGTGACAACCAATGGAGTATTATCGACACCATGCAATGCCTTATTGTTCAAGAATTCACGTTTGTCCTTATCTTGTGATTGCTGTTTCATGCAGTCGTATGCAGCCAGCAGGAATCCGCCTGTACCACAAGCTGGGTCACACACTGTTTCGCCAATCTTAGGTTGCACACAATCCACAATTGCTTGGATAAGAGGTCGAGGGGTGAAATACTGCCCTGCACCACTCTTCTTATCTTGACCGTTCTTTTCCAAAATGCCCTCATAGATAGCACCTTTCACATCGCCATCCATTATAAGCCATTGCTCCTCGTCTATCATTGAAATTACTTTCTTCAGATAGACTGGTTTGTCAATCTTATTCTGTGCTTTTGTGAAAATGGTACCGATAAGATTGTCTTGCTCGCTAAGTATCTTCAGCGTTTTCTCATATTGCTCTATCAATTCTAAACCATCAAGTTCTATCAGATTACTCCAGCGATAGCCTTCAGGGATAGAGGATGTTTCCTCGAACAATTCCTCGTTTTCAGCATCCATTTTAAGGAAGAGAAGATAAGTGAGCTGAGTAACATAGTCGGTATATCCAATACCCTGTCCTGATAGTGTGGTTGCTAAATTCCAAACCTTTTTGGTAAGTGCTTGCTCTGTTGATATGTTTGTTGCCATATTAAGCTATTTTTCTGTAAATAATAAATTGTGATAATGAAGACAATGCTTCGTTTGCAGAATCTTTTCTGCCAAAGGCACGGATAAGTTGTGCTGCCTGTGTTTTGTCATTGTCTTTTATTTCTGTAACCGTGCAATAACCATTCGATGCAATGTAGTTGAAAATTTGGTGCATCACTCCAATCTGTGCTTCTGTCAGAGGACGCTGATTTTGTCCACACCACAAATTAAAACGCTGATTGGCTGATGGATATAAACTTTCAAGCCGTTCTATCTGATGGAAAGCATAACGCACTAACTGGATAATGTTTGTAAGTGCTTCTTTTTCTTCTTTTGCTGAACAATGTTTTACCATTTGCGGATTGATGATAGCATAGGAATTCCAAAGCAACGAAGTGTTGAACTTACTGCTTGCAAACTTCAATTTATTCTCTAAATCTTTCAGTATAGCATAAGTAAGTGGCTCGCCTTGATTATTGTAGATGATGCGCAATGCTTCTATTTCATCTTTATGTTCCTCACAATAGGCTTCAAAAGCAGAAGTGGTGATTTGTGCCTCTTCTTGTGAGAAGCCTTTTGATATAAGTGTATCCTCGCCCGGCATCAAAGTTTCGACAAAACCTGCATTGAGTATCAATAAGAACTCACGTGCATCGGGATAATTGGCAATATTGCACACTAACGCTTTACGGACAGTGTTTGGTTCATTTACATTGATATATTCTGGTAAAGAGCCATTTTCGAGCACATCAAAGATGTTTGATGCTATATCAATCATACTGATATGTGCAAGACTAATAAACTTTTCATGGTCTTTTTCCTCACATTTATGACTGATACGAGATAGGCGACTTGCTAATAAACGCAGATAATCATCACTTACATTACCATGCGATATTTTCTCCAAGAGTTCTTTCAATGAGATTAGTTGGGTGGTTGCACCATCTGAGGGGCCGGTAACAGTCTTTTCATGTTCTGTAACACCGACTGCATCAACCAAGTAGAAACAGTCCTTACTATACGCATTAGGAGTAACGTTACGGAGTTGTTCGTCGCCAATAGTACGCACGCCTCGTCCCTTCATCTGAATGTATAAGGGTTCCGAGGCTACATTACGCATAAATATTACCACTTCAAGAGGTTTAATGTCCGTACCTGTTGCCACCAATGTGCAAGTTACAGCAATACGGAAATCTTTATTATTGCGAAACTGTCGTATCAGCTCATTGCTATCACCTGCCAAATAGGTAATTTTTTGTACAAAACGATTATCATTGTGTCCAAACACCTCTTTTGCTATCTGCACAATGTTAGTGGCATGATTTTCATTAAGTGCAAAAATCAGTGTCTTGGGCAGATAATCCAAGTTCGGCTCACGCTGCGGGTCGGTAAACATCTCCGTATATACCGCATCACGGTAAGTTTCCAATATCAGTTTTATCTGTGCCGGATTGACAATACTCCGGTTCAGTTCTTCGCGTGTATAGTTTTTTGTTTCCTGATTATTGAGTGTCTGGACTTTTCCCGTATAACGGGTTTCCCGTTTTACTTTCTCACCTTCGAGAATCGCACCTCCATTCTCTGTTGCTTGCGTTTTGATACGATAAACACGACAATCAACATTTACGCCATCAATAATAGACCTTTCTAATGTATAATTTACAATGATATTATTATTGAAGAAAGCCTTCGTTTCAGGAACAGGTGTTGCTGTTAATCCTATCAACTTTGCTTTTGAGAAATAATTGAGGACTTTCTGCCAATTGCCATAAATAGAGCGGTGACACTCATCAATAATTATCATATCAAAGAAATCTGAAGGAAGGTTAGGATTCTCTGGGAGCATTATTTCCCTATCTTCTATTTCTTCATCCTCCTCCTCATCGGTAATTTCGTCACCCTTTAACAATGAGAAAAGTCGTTGTATAGTGGATATTACCACATTGCTATCCGCTGGTACGCTTGAAGACTTCAAGCGATTAACCGTAAAAATAGTATTGAATGGGTCGCCATTCCCTGTCAAACGGAATGTACCAAATTCTGTTTCAGCCTGCTTGCCCAAGTTATTCCTATCCACCAAAAACAAGATGCGCTTCATTGGCGTGAAAGCTAACATGCGATAGGCAGCCAAACAAGCTGTGTATGTCTTCCCTGCACCTGTTGCTAAAACCATCAAAGCACGATTTTCACCATTACGATATGATTTTTCTAATTCTGTAATGGCTTCATACTGGCATGCACGCAATCCCTTGGGATTTAACGTGGGTAAGCCAACATAATCATCCTCCAAGCCTAATAATTTTTTAACTTCTTTAGGAGTATGAATTTTCTTACAGTACTCAAATTCAGAGTTACTCTTTCGAGTATCATAAAACATCAAGTCTCTACTATTCGCAACATAGGCAAGAGGTAAAGGCAAATTAGGGAACCATGCTTGGCACCACTTAGGACAACTACGTGTATATAAGCGAGTTTGTTCTTGCACTATATCAGAATTTATATCTATTTCTATGCGCTTAGCTTCCAATACCCCTACTGCTTTGCCGTTGAGAAACAACAAATAATCGGCTTCCCTATTACCAACCATCAATCCTTCCCTGATAGCCACAGCCGTCATATTTGGAGCATACTTATCTCTATCAACAACTTTCCAGCCTGCTTCTTCGAACATTCTGTCGATGATAACTCGTGCCTTTTCTTCTGGTTTCATATTTTCTATGATTCTTATAAGTGCATATTATCGGAAGTTAAAGAAATGATTTTTGCAAATGCAACGATGGGAATAGCCAATACCTTCGGGGCTATTTGAATGCTCTTGCAGTCAAACGTCTAGTTCTCCTTATGTTTGTTCATTTTCCATCTAAAAACTATTGATACCTTATACGTAATCTTGTAAAGTCCTGTCCTCTGGAATGTATTTTAGTTCCTTGTTCCTTTCTAATAAAATATTAGCCAGTCCAAACAAGTCATTAGGTGTTTCTGACCACTTATAAAAAATATCAATAAGTTCTTCCATATCTTCATTTGACGCCATCCTAGAATCAGCCCCTCTTTTGCCCGAGGTGATATTCTCCCTTTCGTTATGAGATAACAGTGTGCATACTAAATTCCTTATGGGGGCATTTATTGCAGCATCCTTAGGAAGAATGTTAGATAAAAATGATTGAATATTTCCATAAAAGAGATTGTATACTTGCTGTGGATTATATGAGGAAATTCCCAGTTTTTCCTTCAAGCTCTCTCGTTCTTCATCAAATCCAAAGAGATCTGCTTTTGATTCTCTACTATCTACTATCCTATCGATAGCAGTCATCAACTCTTCAACTTTTCTTTTTGTATTATCCATAATTATACTGCATTTTTAAATTCTTTACACATTACCTCTATTGCCTTTCTCAGGTCTTGCAAACCAATCGGATCGAAAACTACATTTTTAATGGCCTTCTCAGTGCCAATAAGACAACTTGAAGAACCATATTTCTTAAATTCTGCCGATTGTTTTTTACTATCTAGCCCTTCCAAATATACACCATAAATAATAGATGGATGTACATGAATCGTTTTTGCAGCCTTCATAACCATATGACCAAGACGTATTATCTTGGGTAATTCTTCCCGATCAGACTGTTTAATTAACATGTTCAATGCGAATGTATCTGCACTTTCCTCATTCAAAAACAAGTCTGGATTATCTGTACTGGTAATATGGTATGCTATTTTTTGAAGCATATCGTAATCGTTCAAAATATGATACAATTCATGAAGCAAAGACAGCCATAACTTATGATATTTCTTATTCATGTCTGTTATAACAACACATGGCTTATCATCAATTATCATAGTTGCACCATATTTTCCTGTTCCCGAAACATAGGGTTGGGTTAAAACCGTAACACCTAATTTATATAATACCAATATCACTTTTTCATAACCGTGAATTTCATCAGTAGTATACTCATAGATATGTTTAACGAATTCTTCCAACAATTCTCTGTCAAATGGATTTGGATTATCTATTTTCTTAAAAGAATGGTATAAGCATTTTAGCCAGAACTCGTTCATCCTTGCGGATTTCTGTTCTTTAATATAACGAGTTGACCTACTAAAAAGAGCTTCTGGAAGTATAGCGAAAGTATCATACTCATATATATTTTGGAAGCCAAAAAAGGAGCAAATTTGTTCTCTTATTTCATCTATTTTCGCTCTTTTCTTTATAAGACCGATTTCTTTTAAGGATGGAATATCAAACCTTGAATATAAAAATGACAACTTTGTTGACTCGTCAGAAATTTCTTCTGATGTTCCTTCAAGATCATTCTTAAACCCTTGGATAAATTTTGCAGGTTCTATATCTAAGACTTGCATTATTTTTATGGCTTGTGCAAATTTGATATCTCCACCTTCTGAAATATATCTTTCTAAAAAACGACGATCAATACCTAATTTTTCTGCTAAAGCAGAAACTGGTATCCCATTAGATTGAAGGAACTCTTTTAGAGCTTCTCTTAACGAGATATCTTCATACTCTATATTGCTTGTCTTCTTTATGATATACATAATTGTACAGATTTTGTGCAAAGATATAATATTTACCTAAAATAGATTTATTTTGATGTACAAGAATGTACATTATAAATATTATTTAACTAAAAATGGATAGTTTGCCATGTTTTGCAATATGTACCGTGCCTTTTATAGTTTGATATGCATCTTTGCTATATAGGCAATGTAGACTTAACTTATTCTCCCTTCGCCAGCAAATGGCTCAACACTATAGGTTAAGAGCTGGCAGGCTATTGATGGCATCCTCCTTCAACTTGTCAACAGCACGAGTATATTTCTCGGTGTGCTTCAGTCCACTATGCCCTAACAAACTGGCTACCGTCTTAATGTTTGCACCATTATTCAGTATGTTCACTGCAAAGCTGTGGCGGGCACAATGCCAACTAATGCGTTTGTTGATTCCTGCACGCTTTACCCACCGTTTTACCGATTTGCAGCAACTCTCGTATGTTGGCAAATTGAAAATGGAGGTATTCAAGTCGTTAGGTGCTTCACCTATCAATGAAAGTAATCCTTCGTTCAAAGGAATAACGACACCACTATGTGCCGAATGCCCTTTAGTCTTGTTCTGCTCAAATTTCAAAAGACGATTAGTGTAATCTATGTTCTTGTAAGTCAAGTCTTTCACATCGCAGAAGCGTAGCCCACAATACAGACAGAGGATAAAGGCTCGTCGCACATTTGGGTTCTCGTTGTCGTAATGACATTGTATCAAAGATTGGATTTCATCCATAGACAGCACGTCCTTGCGCAAGATCTGTTCGTCGACTTTGCATACCACACCTTTACATGGGTCTTTCAACATTACTTCATGGTCAATGGCGTAGCGCACCACTTTCTTGAAACGCTGATAGATACTCTTTGCACCTTCACCAACACTTCGTGATTGCAGATACTCCACAAACTGTTCCATCATGTCCTTGGTTATCAAGTCAGGTTTAATACTAAACTCATAGAGTGGGTATTGCTCTTTCAGAAAATCCTTAAAACGATTCAAGGCTATCTTTATCATTCGCAGGTCTTTCTTCGTATAACTGTCAATGTACGCCTGATAATAGTCCAAGAAATTGATATTCCTATCCTTCTTCAGACGATAGCCGAGCATGCTCTCCTTAAACTGCTGTTCACGCTCCGCTCGAATTTTGGCAGCCAGTGTAAGTGTTTCCTTGTTTTGTTGTCTCTCCACAGGAGTACGGGGCTTGGTTATCAAATACAACTGCAAATTCTCTTTTCGCCTATTGTGCTTGATGTGTACTTTAGGTTTACCCACCATCTTACCTGTTTCATACAAAACAGGATTGCCATTATCATCCAAAACAGGTGTTTCTTCTCTACCAAGATAATACTCCAGATAAAGACTTATTCGACCATCAGAAAGCGTATTTTGCTCTAATTTCGGGTTTTCTTTCGTTTTATTTTCTAATTTTGCCATAGTTGATAGTTATGTACCTAAATGTGTATCAAACCGAGTAAAATCATTAACTCGTTTATTTTCAGATGTTTTCTTATTTTGCAAAGATACTAAAAAGTTTGGAATATCAAAGTGTACTAAAAGTGTACTGTCTGACAAAAAACAGGCAAAAATAGGTAAAATCAATAAATATAAGAAAATTATAAGTTATTGATTATCAATTTTATATATTCTTTTAGTTTCTCTTATTTTCACGGCATTGTACCGGGTCTGGGTACAAAGTAAAAAGCTAGGTAGTTGATTATTCAATACTTAGCTTTTTCTTGTTTTATAAATGTTCCCAAATTATTCCCAACATACAATACGCCAGTTCGAGATAAGTTTAGTATGTAAGTTCTAACAGCCTTGACTTCTTCACATATACAGATAGTGCTTTGGGCTTATTCTCAAAAAAATAATATGCAGTAAGGTCTATCCAGAAGGGAGGGTGAAGCTCTTGCCCGTACGGATGTCAAGCTACCAGAGACATCGAATAACAAGCATGAACTTATGATCTCGGCTGGTGAAGTCTATTATCTCAGCAGCCACCATTAAGCCTTTGGACGCGATATAAACCTATGGAAGAACATGGCCATCTGCTTTTTCATCCAAGTGAATACGAAACTTTGTAGTACTTCTTCAATATCTACAATGATGAAGTAGGCCAATACTACCAGAGGAAAAACGATGGAAACCAATTGAAAGAGTGCGTGAGGTGATTGACTACCGTGAGCGCCTCCTACTACCAACCTCTAATACTTCCAGTATAGTATAGTAGGCTCTCTTGGATACCAGTTTGTTCCTGTGAGTGGCTATAAAAGTGACATTAATGTAAATGTCTAAGTAGTAGGAAGACAAGACCGAGCTACAGTTCTACATCCTCACGGCAGCTACCTACAAGACGTGAAACTTTCTGTTTGCTATAGACACTATCAGAAATCTCACCAATCTGTTCCGTAGCACCCACCTTGATGTAGAGAAAATTGAACTGCCTGGAATGTTCCTCGCTCTAATGGCGTATTAACCCTAAGAAAATAGGATAGAAGTTTCCGCTGCGGTTGTGCAGAATACAAAGCGAGCACTCAAAGTGGAAACAGTGCCAGTACCGAGGAAGAAAGCCATTACGCAGCTCATTGGCATTCCTGCTGACAAACAACTTCTATTCATGAAACATAAGGGACGCCATGAATAAAAACTGAATAGCGACAAAATTCTCTCT
>ERZ772955.2011-NODE-2011-length-11635-cov-26.988256_pt1 | contig 11635 bp, 8 predicted proteins | sample MGYA00511133_ERZ772955 | MGnify/ENA primary metagenome ERZ772955 (study PRJEB29015, sample SAMEA2737914) | human oral metagenome | biome: human oral; feature: human-associated habitat; material: dental | place: China | collected 2149 ... | reverse complement strand
GAGGCGCGCTAAACCCGATTCGTTCACCGCTTACGTAGCCTCACGAAATATACTACTGCCCAACCACATGGAAACTGCAACTTTGTCCACTTTTGTTGCAGAGTCGTTAAGGAGCAGCGATGGCACCGGCACGCAAGGGTCGACAACAGCGAGCGAGGGCACCTCGCTTACGCCCCAAACCCGGCGCCACCCGATCCCTGATGCACGGGCGAGCCCCGGCCTCGTCCCCCGCTCTCTCAGGTGAAACCCTCGGCCCACAGCCCTCCCCCATCGTCCGCCAAATCCCCGGAGGACCCAGCGGCCCCCACCCCCAGGTCCCCACCTCCCGCATGCAGCGAGTGCGCGCCTGGCTCTCACGCCAAGCACGCTACTCGCCCGCACGCCTCGCACTGGGCACCTTCGCACTCATCATCGGCGTCGTCACCGCGCTCCTGATGCTCCCCATCTCCTCCTCGTCGGACACGTCCGCGCCCTTCGTCGACGTCCTCTTCACCGCCGTATCCGCCGTGTGCGTCACCGGCCTGACCACCGTCGACACCGCGACCTACTGGTCCCCCTTCGGCCAAGCCGTCATCGCCGCCGGCATCGTCGTCGGCGGCCTGGGCGTCATGACCCTCGCATCAATCCTCGGATTCGCGGTGTCACGCCACCTCGGCCTCACCCAGCGCATGCTCGCCACCCAGGAAGCGGGGACCGGCGCCATGGGACAGATCTCGACCCTCCTCAAAGCCGTCATCGCCACATCGCTGAGCATGCAGGCACTCCTCGCCGCCATGTTCCTCCCCCGCTTCCTCGCCATGGGATTCGACCCCGTGCGCGCCATCTGGGATGCCGTCTTCATGGCGATCTCCGTGTTCAACAACGCCGGCTTCGTCATCCTCCCCGACGGCCTGGCGCCCCACGTCACCGACTGGTGGATGCTCATCCCCATCATCCTGGGCACAACCGTGGGCGCCATCGGCTTCCCCGTCATCATGGACGTCGCCAAACACCTGCGCACTCCGCGCCGCTGGCGCCTCCACACCAAGCTGACACTGTCGACCTACCTGATTCTGGCGTTCGTCGGCGCCCTCGCAATGGCTCTCACCGAGTGGCACAACCCGACGACGCTCGGCGCAATCGATACGCCGTCGAAGATCCTCAACGCCATGCTCGCCGGCGTGAACTCCCGTTCTTCTGGCTTATCCGCGCTCGATGTGGGCGCCATGCACTCGCAAACCCACTTCGTCCAGGACATCCTCATGATGATCGGCGGCGGCTCAGCATCCACCGCGGGCGGCGTCAAAGTCACGACCTTCGCTGTCCTCGTACTCGCCGTCATCGCGGAAGCGCGAGGCGACCGCGACATTGAAACCTTCGGCCGGCGTATCCCGACCTCCACGATCCGCCTGTCGGTTGCCGTGTCCCTGCTGGGGCTGGCGCTCGTCGCAATCTCCGTCGTACTCCTGCTATCGATGACGGACTACACGCTCGACATTATCCTCCTCGAGACCGTGTCAGCATTCGCGACCGTCGGCCTATCCACCGGCATCACCCCAATCCTGCCCGTGGGCGCCAAATACGTGCTGATTTTCCTCATGTTCGCGGGCCGCACCGGGTCCATGACCGTGGCCGCGGCCCTGGCCCTGCGCCAGCGCTCCCGCGTCATCCGCATGCCCGAAGAGCAGCCCATCATCGGCTAATTGCTGGTGGTTGGCACCGTCGCGGCGCGCGGGCGGGTGGCCTGATAACGCCAGAGCGCGAAAATTCGCCTAGCAACATCCTCACCTTGGCCAAACCGCGAAAAAATACGCCCAGCGCGCCCACCCCAGCCGTTCCCGCGCGAAAAAGTTCGCCCAGCAGCGGCCCTTACAACGCGCTCGCCCGGGGCGCGAGTCAGCACGCGGGACAAAACTCTCCCAACAACCCCCACCTCAAGGCCTAACCGGTACAAAACTCTCCCTGCACGCCCAAAATCAACGAAAACTGGCCATTTCTCGTGAGCAGGGAGAATCTTTTCCCGTTCCCAACGCCGCACCACCGAGCAGGGAGAGTTTTCTCCCGCAACAACACCGCCTTGGTGTCTATTTCAACGCAGCTGACAGGCTGGTCCCCACTTTCACCCGAGCACCAGACCAATGCACCCCTCAGCTGGGCATTGTGCGGGTTATTGGCTGCTCATCATGATGTAGCTCCCAAAAGCGCAGGGACTGGTCGGAGGTTAGCCGACTGGACATTGCCCCGGCACCCACAGGCCAGTTCCCAGCAACCCACTACCAGAACAAACGTGTCCGACGTAAGGCACCGTCATCCACAGGCTAGTTTCCAGCAGAAGTTATCCACAGGCACTTGCGCAGAGCTTGAACGCCAGGACCAATCGGCACACAGTTAAATCCAGGTACCAAAAGTAAAGACAAGTACCAAATCGTGCATCCAAGTACCAACAGCGAGGCACACCTCGCAGTAACGAAGGAGTTGCAATGTTGCGAGAACACGTGGAATCCATACGATCCTCCCTGGTAGTTGCGGACTCCCACGCAGCTAGCATGCGTATTCATCGACGCATTCAAAACGGGACGCTGCGTCGTCTACTCTCGGGCGTCTACATTCCGACAGCTCTGTTGGACAGACATGGTTCATCCGAGTGCAGGGACATAGTTTTTATTGCACGTGTATGCGCCCTGAGTCTTCGTTACCCCGACTACGTGATGAGTGGTGTCGTCGCCGCGTACCTCCTTGGTCTTCCGTGCGAGGCTCGCATTGGGCAACTCACGCTGTATGCGCCGTCGCGAAAGTGCCCAACCTTCGTGCATTTCCCGGAAGTCGTCATTGATGACAGCATCCGCATCCCCTCCGTATGTGTTCGTACGTGCCGCCCGGGCCGTCCTGTGTCTTCCATCGAGTACATCGGTTTTCGCATGGCGTCCCCGGCCCGTGTTCTCATTGATTGCGCGCGCACGCTGGACGACAAGCACGCTTTTCCCATCGCTTGCGCGGCTTTAGCAAGGGTGTGTCAGTTTGATCGTTTCCGTCAGGATGCGTCGCGGCCGCGGCAGGAGGAAGCGCGGAGGGATTTCCACGAGGCTTTGGATGCCACTCCCCGCAACGCCAGAGGGCGCGGGCACGCCCGTTGGATCATCGACCATGCCGATGCTGGTTGCGAGTCTCCCGGCGAGGCCCTCGTGTTGCTTGCCTTGCTGCGGGCGGGGATCGCCGGGTTGACAACGCAGGAAGAAGTCCACATTGACGGCCGCACGTACTTCATTGATATCGCCCTACCCAACCTGAAGATCGCCATTGAGTTCGATGGCCGCATCAAGTACGGGGAGACCGTCAGCCAGGTACATGACTCAATCGAGGCCGAGCAGCGTCGCCAGAGAGACCTCGAGCGCGCGGGCTGGAAGGTGATTCGGGTTCGGTGGTCGGATCTGAAGCTCATTGACGAGGTCGTCGCCCAGGTTATGGTCGCCATCCGTTCCCGGTCCGCCCGCTAAATAACGAGGCAGTACGAGAACGTGACCCCATTTCCCGAGCGTTTCACGCGCGTTTCACGCAATTAAGCAGAGCAGCCGTCTCGCACACGACACTCACATTTCCGCGTCTACGGTGGGGATTCGCGCCCCGAACAGGCGTTAGGTTCACGACGCGCCACGCCCGCGCCTCGTACACATCGCGCATACCAGCGACGCGCGGCCGCAGCGTTCGCGGCACGCGCGCCCGCAGGGAAGAATGGGAGTATGGCAGATGAACGCGAGTCAAAGGAACTCCAGTCGGGAACGCTCGTCATCGGGCTGGGCCGTTTCGGCTCCGCCGTCGCGGTGACGCAGGACCAGCTGGGCTATGAGATCCTGGCCGTCGAAAAGAACCCCGCCCGCGTGCAGGCCTTCGCGGGTCGGTTCCCCCTCGTCGAGGCGGACGCGACCTCCAAGGACGCCCTCGAGCAGCTGGGGGCGCGCGAGTTCCGCAGCGCCGTCGTCGGCGTGGGCTCCTCGCTGGAGGCGGCGGTGCTCATCACCGCGAACCTCGTCGACATGGGCATTTCCTCGATTTGGGTGAAGGCAACGTCCTCCCAGCACGGCCGTATCCTGCGGCGCGTGGGTGCCCACCACGTCGTCTACCCCGACTTGGACGCCGGCAAGCGCACGGCGCACCTGGTGGGCGGCCGCATGGTTGACTATATCGAGATGGAGAAGGACGGCTTCTCCATCATGAAGCTGCGTCCCCCGCAGGAGGTGCGAGGCTTCTCCCTCGAGGAGCTCGACCTGCGCGGCCGTTACGGCGTCAACGTGCTGGCGATCCGCCGCCCCAAGCATCGCTTCGAGTACGCGGACTCGTCGACGCGCATCAACGCAGACGACGAGATCATCGTGTCGGGCGACTCGCATCTGTTGGAGTACTTCGCAAACCGCCCCTGACTCAAGGGACGAACGGTGCCCCCGCACAGAGTATGTGTGGGGGCACCGTTGTATGCCCAGTGGACGAGGCCGGGGCGGGGCCGAGCGAGAACACTCAGCCCCGTCCCGGGAGATCTCCTTACTTGAACTTGATCTTCCTGGGGCGCGGGATGCGCGGCTTGCCCCCGCCAGAACCAGGCAAGTTGGGCTTAGGATGCTTGCCGCCCGAACCGGGATTAGGATGCTTGCCACCCGAACCAGGATTAGGATGCTTGCCACCCGAACCAGGATTAGGATGCTTGCCACCCGAACCAGGATTAGGATGCTTGCCACCCTTGCCGGACTGGCCACCCGAGCTACCGGTGGTACCGGTGGAGCCGCCTGAATGGTCGTTCTTCCCCTTACCCTTGTCGGGTTTCTTGCCCTTACCACCCTTCGAGTCATCATCGGGAGCATCGGTACGACCGGAGCTACCTCCGTTGATCGTGACAGGCGTCTCAACATTGATGTTCGTTGACGAGTTATCGTTATTGATCGTGCCATTATTGTCACCACCGACAGCTACGCCGCCGTCGCCTGCAGACACAGTGGTTCCACCAGTCTGACCGTTGGCGGTTGCATTGCCGCTACCACTCAGGGGCGACGAGAGATCCTGAGCGGCGGCATTGGAGCCACAGCAACCGCCGGTGGGCATGGTGCAGTTCGCACCGATGACCTTCACCTCGGCAGTGAGACCAGTCTGGATCGAGTCCAGCCCATCAAATACAGCCTTGATGGCCTGCAACAGCTGGACAAGTGCCTGACCAATCTGCCCAATGGTGGTAACCCATCCCGTCACTTTAGCGGTGATCTCAACACTCTCAGCTGGTGCTGCAGCACCGAGCGTTGCGATCGAGGTAATCACTGCCGATACACACGTCACGATAACGTCAGAAATCGCATCACGGACTAGATCGTGGATCGCGTCCACAATATTGGCAGTGTCCGTAAGGACCCCACTGAAGGCGGAGGCATTTTCTGCAACGGCCCGCATTGCCTCAGAGACAGTCTGTTGCCTGAAGAGGTATGCGTCAACGGCCTGTCCGGTCATATTAGACATTGCGCTACTCGAGCTGGAATCAATTTCGTCGGCAATGGACGCCAGCGATTCAGCGATCGACTGCCAGCTGGCGCTCATACCGAAGACCTGTGCGGAATCACCCGTGAAGTCGTTGAGCATTTCCTTAAGGGGACCGACATGATCAAGGATGAAGCTAATCGCCATCTCCGCGAAAATGTTCCACGGGTTCAATTCGAATGCATGCATGGTTGCACGAGCGGTCTCGATTGCAGTGATGACACCACCAAAGTCACCATTCGAAACAGCAACCGCACTGCGGTACAGGTCATCGATAAACCCAAGACCCTCCGTCGGCGTCGAGTTACTCAGGCTCTGTGTATGGACTGGTGCTTGTGCAGTCACTTCTTCACTCCTTCAAACACGAAGCGACGCAGGGTGCGTTCTTCGTCCTGACGCTGACGATAGAGGAACTTCTCGATGTCCTGATCACCGTTGTTATCCTGTCGCTCGAAGAGCTTACGGACGTCATCCGAGGATGCGTCTGCATGAGCCTTCGTGAACTCGTCAATGCGCTGACTCTGGGCCTTCTGCTGGTCCTCAACAAAGCTGCGGTAACTCGCCTGCTGCTCCGTGCGCTGCTTTGACATGAAGGTGTCAAAGTCACGGCTGTTCACTTGCGGGTTCTCCTTGATGAACTGGCGGATCTGAGCTTCTTCCGAAGTGCGTTGCTCAGACAAGAAAGATGTCATCGAATCTTGCTGCTGCTGCTGGTTCGATTCAATGAGCTCGCGGATCGGTGAGAGATCTTCGCCGGGGTGTGCCTCGGCGTAGCGCAAGAGGGCCTCGTCCTGGTCGGCCTTTTGGCGCTCGTAGAACGTTGCCAAATCGGCGTTTTCATTGTTGCGCTGCTGTTCGAGGAACGCACGCAGCTGATCGTCGTCAACGCAGATCTTGTCGTGGCCACCCAGGAGGCTGGCGAAGTCGTTCCCGCTACCGGGAGCATCCTTGCCGTCAGAACCGTCTTTTCCGTCCTGGCCGTCTTTACCGTCCTTGCCGTCCTTACCAGAACCGTCCTTGCCGGAGTCGCCGTCCTTACCGTCAGAACCGTCCTTGCCGTCCTTGCCGGCGTCGCCGTCCTTACCGTCCTTACCGGCGTCGCCGTCCTTACCGTCGTCGCCCTTTTCGCCCTTCTCGCCGGACTCGCCCTTTTCGCCCTTTTCGCCCTTCTCGCCCTTTTCGCCAGGCTTGTCGTCGTCCTTAGGCTTGTCGTCGTCCTTAGGCTTGTCGTCGTCCTTAGACTTGTCGTCGTCGTTCTCTACGACGCCCGGAGGCTCCGGTATAGGCTTCGGCACCGTCGGCGAGATCGGATCAGGAGCGGGACCACTGGGGCCAGTACCGGGAACACTGGGGCCAGTACCGGGACCACTGGGGCCAGTACCGGGACCGCTGGGGCCAGTACCGGGACCGGGAGTGGGCTCAGGATTATCCGGATTCGGCAGATGTTCCTTCGCGTCGTTCTCTGCGGCATCCAGTTCAGCGGCCCACTGCAGGAGGCAGATGACCAGACGGTGCTCGGCTTGACCGAGGTCGTCGATCATTTCGCTCAGGTTGTCTATCTGGTTGTTGACGGGGTCAGCAAAAAAGGAACAGAGCACGCCAAACGCGCCGCCGCTCACCTGCCCCTTCGTAGCACCCGCAACCGACGAACACTGGTCGACGGTGTCGGCGAGGCCCCCGACCTGGCTTGAGTGGGAGCGAATGAGGTTGGTATCTACTTTAAGATCGGGACTAGCCATCGTTGATCAGCGCCCCAGCGAACCGAGGGTATTGTCGAGGTTATCGAGATAACTGCTCATAATACCGACCTTGTCACCGTAGCATTCGGTCGCTTGCTGACGAACGATCGCACTCATCTGAGCACCCGCATCAGCGTACGCTTCCATGATGGCTTGCTCGAGATCGCGGGCCGAACCTTCGAGAGCCTCCTCGTCGATCTCGATCCTCACCATGCGACCGTCAGAGTTGATTTCAATCTCGATCTCGTCGCGTGAATCATGACCCGTGATACGCGCCTTTTTTAGGGCATCAACAAAGTCGCGGGCACCCTGAGCCTGACGCTGCGCCTCATCGATTCGTTCCTGGATCATTCGCATTGCATCTTCGGGGGTCTGCCCCATCACATCTACCATACGGTTATCCTAACTGACTTCCGCGGTGCCGGTGCACCACTTCACTTGGCGAGATGCCTCTGGGGTTCCATACCCACCAGAAGCAATGTATGCGTTCAGTATTGAAGCATATGCGCTACGAGCTACATGCGCGAGCTACTCTGCGTGATAGCGCGGGCTCGTCCCCAGATGAGCCGGGTAACCGGAGGCACCCGAATTCACCACTCGTTCATCGACTCCTCGATATACGTATGAGCCATCATTGAAAATCGCGCTCGGATCGACCAGTCCGTGATAGTACTCTCTAATGTCCGCATAAGTCAGCTTAGAGTCTCCTCCCTTCTCTAGAAAGGGATTCATGTCCGGGTACTGGCTCGGGTCGGAGGACAGCAGTGCAACCGGGTCGATCTCACCGAAACCAGTCCGTTCATTCCACTGGCCGCCCGCCCCTCGAGCGGTAGCAACCATCGCCTGCAAGACTTGATCAGCCGATACGTCATCCGAGCTAAACCTGGACCACGCCAATGCCAACATTCCGGCAACCATGGGAGCGGCGAACGACGTGCCGCGCATCGCATCGACTCTGTTTTCGCTGGCCCGGCGTACCCGTATTTCGCCAACAGCAGCAATCGACACTCCGTCTCCATAGTTCGAGTAATCCGCGTAGCTGCCATCACGCTCAAGCGCCGCAACACCAACGACTCCTCCCCACTGGACGAGCGATCGATCCTGATTACGCGTGCTCTCGTTGCCCATCGACACAATGACCGGAACCTCTTCAACGACGGCACGCGACACTGCCCACTTGAGCGATTCACGATCCCGCGAAAAGATGTTTGAGGAGATCACGATGATGCCCGCGCCGTCATTCAGCGCCTCTTCGATCAGCCCTGAGTGATCTCCTAGAACCGATGCACGACTTCCTAGCGCACAATCTGAACCCGCATCGCTGCTGTTCGGAACACTCACATAGTTGTATATGGTCGCCCCCGGCGCGATACCAAAGTCCGGTGCAACGAGAAGCTGGGCTATGGACGTCGCATGATCATCATTCGACGAATCACTCTGGACCGTACACGGCGTCATGTCTTCAATACTCGCACCCTGCAGCTCGGGAATGGACGTGTCGATGCGCCCGTCGATGACCGCGATAATCACGCCCTCACCCGTGTACCCCTGGGCGCGCAGCGCGTCCAGGTTGTAGCGCGAGTAGTACGCCTCATCCGCCGCTGTCACCTTGCGATCCACCGCCTCCGCGGGGGCAGTGGGAGCGACGGGCGAGAGCACGGCCGTCAGGGCCAGCGCGCACGCCGACACCATCACGCCCAGGGTGCGCAGGCCTCGCGACCAATGGAAAGAAAGGCTCATATTTTCTCCTCTGTTGTCACTTCACTGACGTTGCCACCGCTGGGGCACTATTGCTGGGCGTGATAGCGCGGGCTCGTGCCCAGATGGGCTGGGAATCCGTAGGCGCCTGAGTCCACTACCCTTTCGTCGATTCCTCGATAGATGTACTCGTTATCGTTGTAAATGTCTTCGGGATCCACGAGGCCATCGACATAATCATCGATGTCGTCGGAAGTCAGCACGGGATCGTTACCCTTGTCCTCGAAAGGGTTCTCGTCCGGGTGCTGAGTCGGGTCAGAGGCGAGGAAGGCCACCGGGGCGATCTCCCCGAAACCGGTCCGATCGTTCCACCGACCACCCGAGCCGCGAGCGGTAGCGGCCAGTGCCTGCAGAATCTGCTCCGACGGCACGTCACTGTCAAAGCCGTCCCATGCCAGAGCCAGGACGCCTGCAATCAGCGGCGTCGCAAACGAGGTTCCTTCGACCGTCTTCAGCTGATTGGTGCTGGCCTTACGTGCGTAGAACTCACCGACGGCGGCGATGGAGACTCCGTCGCCCCAGTTCGAGTAGTCCGCGTGTGTTCCGTCAGTTGTGAGCGCAGCGGAGCCAATCACACCGGCGAAGCGCCCCATAGTATTGGACGCGTTGTACTCGCCGTGGTTACCCATTGATACAACAACGGGAACGCCTGCTGCTACCGCGCGGGAAACGGCCCATCGCAGCGATTCCTCGTCGGCCTTGTTGTAGGAGGAGGTGATAACGATGATGTTGACCCCGTCGTTGAGCGCCTGCTCGATGAGACTCGGTTTGCGCGCGAGGGCAGCCGAATTTGATCCGAGAGCGCAGTCTGAATCCACGTCCCCCCAATCGTCCGCGTACGCGTAGTTGTAGATCGTCGCGCCGGGAGCGACCCCGAAGTCGGGCGCAACCAGGATCTGGGCGACTTCGGTCGCATGATCGTCAGATTCCGCGTCATTGGTGACCTTGCAGGGAGTCTTGTCCTGGATGTCTGCGCCCCGCAGTTCGGGGATTGAGGCGTCGATATGACTATCAATGACCGCAATGATGACGCCGTCGCCGCGATACCCGCGTGCGTGCAGGTCAGCCAGTGAATAGCGGGAATAGTAGGCCTCGTCGGATGCCTGCACCTTGCGCGAGTCAGCGTGCGCGGCCGGTGCAGGAGCCACCAGCGTGCCCACCGCGAGAAGGCAGGCCGACACCGTCACGCACAGGGCGCGCAGGCCCCGGACGCGATTGACCAATGGTGTCATTATTGTCGTTCCTCTCGGTGAATCGGGTGGGTGTCAACGACCTGCGCCGTGTCAGCGGACGGCAGGGCGCGCGAGACGCGACGGCGCAGTGACCAGAGCTACGACACCAGCGCCCCTGCGGCGCCTCGCCTCACGACGGGTCTTCGTCTGGCTCTTCGACGACCGCGGGTCTGCCGCGCAGGTGCGACAGGATCACGAGGCCGGCGATCATGGCGACACCGAGCACGGCGATCGCGGAGACGATGTAGGCGCGGACCGTCAGGTTGTTGTCCCGTTGCGTCAGGTTCGGCGAGGCGACGGCGGGGCGGGCGGGGGCGGGGTGCTGAGCCGCGTTGGGGTGCGCTGGCCCGTATCTCGTGCCGATGTCGGTGAAGGTGAGCGCGTCAAAGGGGGCGACGATCCCCCACCCGAGCCCATCGGTGCGTTGGTCGGCGGTGCCGCGTACGGCTGTCACCTCCAGGCGGTACTTCCACATCTCGGGTCCCTCGTCCGGGTACGCCGACGCGATGAGCGCCGCGAAACCTGCGGCGTAGGCGGTCGCATAGGAGGAGGAGGGCAGCGGCTGGTCGCCCTCGTATCCGCCGACGAGGCAGTCGGCCTGGTTGAACCATGTCGTGAGGATGGCGCCGGCTGGAACAGCGATCCCGACGTGCGAACCGTGCACCTGCTGGTCGGAGGCTGACCCGTCGGCATTCGAGGCCGTCACGCCGAGGACGCTCTCGTAGGCGGCCGGATACACGACCTTTTTTTGGTCCTGCCCCTGATACACGTTGCCGGTCGAGGCCACGACGAGGGCACGGCCGCGCACGGATTGGATTGCCGCTTCGAGGTTCGCGTCGCCCTCGGCCGCCGACTGGGCGACGACGATAATTTGCGCGCCATGGTCGGCAGCCCACTGGATGCCTCTGCCGACCTTGGACATGAAGGTCTCTTCGCCTTCCTTCGTCGAAGTACCCTGCTCGAGGCCAGTGTCCACGCGGACGGGAAGAATCGTCGCCTCGGGGGCGACGCCGATGAGGCCAGAGTTCTTTGACTCGGGCAGTTCGCGGGCAGCAATCGCGCCGGCGATCGCGGTCCCATGCTCGCCGACGTCGACGCGCCCGTCGGTGTTTTCGCCACTCAGATCCACGCCGGGGAGCACCACGGGGCCGTCGGAGGACTGAAAGTGTTCATTGCCTGCGGCCACACCCGAGTCGACGATGGCGACAGTCACGCCCTTGCCGCGGGAGATCTCCCACGCGCGCCGCACGCCCACGGCATCGAAGATGTCGGGCTGGTTCTTAATGTACGACGGCGAGTTCTCGGAACATTTCCCGTCCCCTGAGTCGGCCGGGGTGGTCGGCGTCGGGGAGGGAGATGCGGTCGGGGTGGGGCGCACACTCGGCGTCGGCACCGGGTCCGCGTGCGCGGGGGCCG
>ERZ772955.2010-NODE-2010-length-11646-cov-2.381417_pt1 | contig 11646 bp, 8 predicted proteins | sample MGYA00511133_ERZ772955 | MGnify/ENA primary metagenome ERZ772955 (study PRJEB29015, sample SAMEA2737914) | human oral metagenome | biome: human oral; feature: human-associated habitat; material: dental | place: China | collected 2149 ... | reverse complement strand
CTGGCGTCATCCTGACTGACTGTTGACACACCAGCAAAGTTCTGTCTGTCCTTGCTGTTGTCCATTCCTTTAAGAATGACAGCAGACCCAATGACTGAACGCTTCTGAGCAGAGACACCTGCATCCTTCATCCTGTTCAGTGAGTCAACAGTGGTCTGCTTCTGTAACGACTCTCTCAGGCCAGGCTCAATGTCATCCCAGCCAGAGTCCTGTAACGCCTTGACACCAGCAGAGTAGTCAGAACCCTTGGTGTAGAACTTATTGAACTCCTCACGAACACGCTCAACAGACAGATCGTTGTACTCACCTCTGATGGAGCGGCACATGTCAGCAGTACTCTTGTCGTAGGACATTCCGAAACGAGCAGCGAACTGGAACCCACGAAGAACTCGTAACGGATCCTCAGCGAACTTCTCAGAGACCGCTCTCATGGTCTTGTTTCGGTAGTCACTGTACCCACCTGTAGGATCAACCAGAACACCACGAGAATGGTCATACATGACAGCATTGAACGTGAAGTCTCTTCGAGCGGCAGCCTCATCAACAGTCATGGTATCATCCATCTCAACACTGAATGAACGATGACCAGCACCAGTCCTGTTCTCTCTCCTGGGAACAGACACATCAAGGTCTCTCAACTGACCTTTAGAGACTTTGAGAACACCAAACTGACGACCAACCTCATCCACATGGTAACCACTGCTTTGCAAATGAGACACGATGTTATTCATGCTGGCCCCATGGACCTCTATGTCAACATCCTTGCTCGGGTAGCCGTCAAAAGAGTCACGAACAGCACCACCAACAATCAGAGGATTACCAACACTACTGAGGTCTTTCAGAACACCGTCAACACCATCAGGAAGACTCATACTATATGGAGTGACACAGTTCTCACCATACATGTCTTTCGCTTCCTTCAAGAGGATTTCCTGACGTGCCTGCTTGGCCTCGTCCATGGAGTCATAACTGGTCCCGAAACTACACGGACCAGTCACAGCACGACAGCGCTCAATCTCATGTGTGTCAGGACGAATATGAACCTTGGACACAACCAGTCACCACCAAAGATAGCATTAAACACATAAATCTAAAATACTATCTAACATATGACTCAATCAGAAAGCATTGTGGATAATTTGGCTCAACTTGCGGAGTATGACTGAACAATCTTCTTAACGTCCATGTTCTGCTCATGCAGCATTCGATGAATGTCACTCATTGACATCTTACTAAGAGCAAGTCCAATCGCATCTCTGATTGCATTCTTCTCCGCCTCAGTCATCTTAAATCTCCTATCTGTACCTGTTTGAAATCAGTCCTGATGGCAGACGTCGAATCTGCGCCACCAACCCAACATGTTCAAGGTCAGTGTGTTCCAACCATCACCAAGATCAATGCACTCACACCATAAGTCAAAGAAGACAAAAACAGTCATCTTTGCAACACTTTCAGTCGGACTACCTGCACACCCTCTCCCTTACGAGGAGAGGCGTCCCGCTTCACGCCACAGAACAACTCTTGGAGAAAAACCAAGGAATCTGTGGTGCTACTCAGCCAGATAGTGAAAAAGCACATGTGTTAAGAAAGCGTGTCAGCGCCAGAATAGAGTGTCGTACTGCCTTCATCGGACGCCTGCCACACTCGGCGAGCGCTACCCGCTTCGCAAGGGTTTCAGCCCCCGCTACTCAGCCACCTATCCCAGCGCCAACACACAGCCTCTACAAGCAACACTTTTAAGAAAGCGTCACCTGTTTCAAGCACCTGTACGAAAGGCGCTAAGGGTGAGGCCAGAACCCATCGTGGAGACGACGGGACTTGAACCCGTAACCTCCCGCAAGCCAAGCGGGTACGCTACCAATTGCGCCACATCCCCAAAAGACCTGAGTCCAAGAGAAAGGAATGATAAACGATAAGTTAAACCAAGGACTCAGGCTAACAGGCATTCATGGTTCCGACACCAGGCAAACTACATACACCCAACAGTATCGGCCTTTGAACACCAGCACCGGATGGAGGAATCGAACCCCGTGACAGTGACTTTGGAGATCACCCGCTAAGTTTTTAGCATCATCCGGCATTGTGCTGCTTTTATTAAGGGTTAACTCAGCAACAAGTTAATCCATCAAAAAACAGCAGCAAAATGCGTGCGACAAAAGATAGAGGACACACAAAGAGAAAAAACGTGGACCAGTGTTGTAAAACATATCCTAAAATGTGAAGTATCTGACACCACTACACATCTCTGCATGAACTCTGAGCAGATGACGAGACTCGAACTCGCTCTACAACCATGGCAAGGTTGCGTGCTAACCATTGAACACTACACCTGCATATTCCAGTGCCGCTCGCCCGAGGAAAGGAGACTCAAGAGCGAGCAGCACCAGAAAATAAACTGGCAGCAGAATGTCTAAATGTTCTGCCACTTCTCACAGCACCAGGTCACAACCCACTACTCAAAGACCCGGTATACTGACACAACCTGTGAGCAAAGGTGCCGACTTCATGACATTCGGCTCGTCGCCCTACCAATGGGACGATCTCTGTGCCAGGTGCCTGACTTTCTAGACTCCAGTGTCAGGCGACTGGAAGAATATGAGGTGACATGGACAACATAGTGCAAACAAAATGTCGCGCCCTCAGGCTGGAACACAAACCAAAAGAACCTGAGAGCACTAGGCCCACCAGCACTAATTGAAAGCCACCTCATATCGCTGCCCCTCCAGGACTCGAACCTAGAATAACTGAACCAGAATCAGTCGTGTTGCCAATTACACCAAAGGGCAAAAGTTTTACTCACACACTATCAGATTCATCAATCTCTTGACCATGATGATGTGCATTGTACTGACGAATTTTCTCTTCAAGAACCTGACGACGTATGAGAACATTTGCGTCAAATTCTTTACGTTTCTGTGGAGACATGTTTTCCAGTATCTCATTCAAGGTTTAAAGTCTTTCTCAGACATAAGAACACCTCTCACACTACTTGTGTCTCACTGGATTCATCTCAGATCCCCCGCCAGGGGTCGAACCTGGGCTAACTGATCCAAAGTCAGTTGTGCTGCCACTACACCAAGGGGGAAAGTTCTTGTTAAGATAATACCATCAATGACGAAACAAACGAAAGACAAAACAGAAAATGGTTGCAAAGACACCACTATCAAACAAAGAACTCCTCATGGAGGCTATCGAGTCATCCTCATCAATCAAGGAGTGTCTAATCAGACTTGGGTTAAGACCATCAGGATGTGTGTACAAGTCATTTCACAAGTGGTGTGAAGTGCACGGTATAGATAAGTCACCTCTTGATAAGAGAAGAGTAGAAGAAGCACGAACAAGATCATCCTTAAAAAGGAAGTATTCAGACGAAGAAGTATTTGTTAAGAACAGTCCATACACAGTCTCAGTTCGTCATAGAATGCTCAAGATAGGATTTGAGTATAAGTGCGATTCTTGCGGAATCAAAGATTCTTGGAACGGAAAACCGTTGACGCTTCAAGTTGAGCATAAAAATGGAGTACACACTGACAACAGAATAGAAAATCTATGTTTCCTTTGCCCTAATTGTCACTCTCAAACAAGTACTTACGGGAGCAAGAACATTGACTACAAGAGTGTAGGCAAATGCAGAGATTGTGGAGAACCGACAGTTAAAGGGAAGCACAGATGTGAAGAATGTTGTTCAGTCAGGTCATTTAATAAAAAGCGCAGAGATAAAGCAAGCCTTAAAAGGCTAGGATCAATTCTAGCGTCTAAGGATTATAAAGTAGACAGGACTCTTATCGTTCTGTTACTTAGAGCATATGAAACTATTGAGGATGCATCTAAAGTCATATCAATGACAACAGAAGACTTCAAGAAGAAGTGTAATGAATTCGGTATTCCAACATCGGAGAATGAACTTGCTTTGTTTATTACTCACGCTAAAGCAGATGCGAGTAGAGATCCTGGGAAAGAAGAACTAATTAAAGCATTTGTAGAAAACAATCTCGTTTTTGTTAGAGTAAGTAAACTCTATGGAGTAAGTGATAATGCTGTAAGAAAATGGTGTAGAAAACATGGTATTCCTACTAGGAAAAAGGAACTAGTAAAATATATTGAGGAGTACCGATGGCTGGAATCGAACCAGCGATAACCTCATTATGAGAGAGGTGCCTTACCACTTGGCTACACCGGCAAAAGTGCTCGTTGAGGGATTTGAACCCCCGCTAATATTACACCGGGTGTAGGCCGGCAGCTCTGGCCAGACTGAGCTAAACGAGCAAACCTGCACCACACCTACCACAAATCATTAAATGTAAGCATAATACAGGAAGAATTGTGTCAAGAAGAAAGAACCTTAACAGCCTCAGCAATCTTGCTGTCATACGGACAAAGAGAATCAGACAATGAATACAACTCAGAAATGATTCTATCAATCACAGTGTCATGCAAAGAATACCCCATAAACATTTCATCAAGACTCATATAATCATCCGCAACATTAACGACTGCCTCAGAAGCAGCCTTCTTCGCCAAGACCGCTACAGCCTGTTCCTTGTCCATGAGTTTCCCTTCTCTTTCCCCTGAATCCTGCTCTGGAACACAGGAAAATATACCAATCGGTAAGTGGAGAAGACGGGACTCGAACCCGCAACCATCTGCTTGCAAAGCAGGCGCGCTACCAATTGCGCCACATCCCCAAGGAAACCATGCAAGCACCAGGGACCGCCCCGAGTCGGCAACACTCGATGAGGGAGTCGAACCCTCACTGTTCACACGTACAGCCAAAACTACGTGAGTTTCTTGCACAGCAGTGGTAGTGGAGGGAATCGAACCCCCGATGTTTCCAATGTAACAGATTTACAGTCTGCTGCCTTCGCCGCTCGGCACACACTACCAAGAAATTTGGGCTGGCCTTCAAGGAATCGAACCTTGTCCTCTTGATTTCCAAGTGTTCTACCATTAAACCACAGCCACTCACCATACTCATTCGGTCACCCACCACCCTGTGCGTCCACAAGTGCTGACAGCAACTCCTATGTGAAAGAAAACCCATGCCGCGGACAGGCTCTCCTCCGGTTAACCCAGTCGGAATGGCGGGATTTGAACCCGCGACATCCTGCTCCCAAAGCAGGCGCGCTACCAAACTGCGCCACATTCCGAAAATTGACGTGCAAGCCTAAGGGGTGCACACATACTAATCCCACAAAAGCCTGAATCACAAACGACGACCCCAATCAGGAATCAAACCTGTCTTCCCCGTGCATGTGTGAGCACGCGGCGTTCTGTCATTAAACTAGATGAGGCAGCACCGGCCACGTCAAAACCAAGTGCTATGGTGATCGTCCGCCCACAAGGAATCGAACCTTGTTCCCTCGGGTAAGAGCCGAGTGCATAACCTGGACATGCTCTAGGCGGATTGTTTAGTCACTATGTAGTTGACAATCTTCTAAAACCACTGCTCCCATTTCTGGACTCAATGGCTGCCAGGACTTATGAGGAACGCCCCTGCCCCGCTTGATGACTCAATCCTAACACACCAACAAGGAGTGAGTCAACCTCAGGAAACATGAGTTAGGTCACATGTATTCCTGACTGCCAAAAAGTGACTGGAGCGGATGACGAGACTCGAACTCGCTCTAAAACCTTGGAAGGGTCTTGTGCTACCGTTACACCACATCCGCATTGCTTGTCTTCCTAGACTTCCTCTTCAGCCCAGGATCATGACGCTTGTATCCTGTAGAAATGCCATTGTCTCTCATGAACTTGGAGACAGTGGCATTCGACACACCAAACACCTTAGCGATCTTCACTTGAGTAACACCAGACTCATACAAGTTTTTAACTCTGTTGTAATCAAGGGTGTCCATTTTCAGAGATTTTTCATAAGCGTGGGAGCATGACTTTGAACAGAAGATATGCTTTTTAGATTTCCTTCTTGAAGAGGCGAAAAACTTGTCACACATTTTACATGTGTAATAGTACACTGCACATGTATAATGCTTTCCAAGTCGCTCAGACTCACATGTCCTCCTAGCAATCTTCTTCCTAGTCTCTTCTGAATGAGACCACCTGTTGTTGACAGACGGAACAGCACCGTAGAATCTTGGGTGAAGTTCATTGAACCAGAAGATTTCAAGTTCGTTCTTGATGTCGTCATTGTCGAAACACTTGCAAAGAACTCTGAGGTCTATCCTGGATTCATCTTTTCCGATGCTGACAAACCATTCCGTGAATGATTTGAGGTGTCTTTCACCACGAAGACGCTTGAAATGAGATCTACGACGTTCATAAATATTCTTTGATTGACCTACATAAAGACATTCTTCTGTAAGTGTGTCAAAAATGCCATAGATGCCGCATACTTTCAAATCTTCGTTCATAATTCATATTATAACGAATCATTTGAAAATAGTGCCCCCGGTAGGTGCTGCCCCTACTCACTTCGGCTTAAAAGGCCGCTGCTCTGCTGTTGAGCTACGGAGGCATTGTGTACAGTTTTCGAGCCTGCCCTAGCATTTTCAGAAAATGTCTCGCCGACCCTTTATTCTTTTATGAACAAAGGTGGTACAGAACTATTCTCTGAAAAAGCACGCCCTGGGTAGCGCGGCACTGTACACACGGCCGCCAGGGTTTTCTGTCGGGTAGATCTGGTGGATGGACTCGAACCATCTTTAATGCGCATACCTACCGTGGCACCAGACGACCTCCTGTCTAGAACATTCATGAGGTCTCACGTCCCAGTCACACATCCCGGAGGACTCAATTCTCCCAAATCAGGTACCCTTGAGAGAATCTGCTGTGGAGGTGGAGGACAGGATATGAAACCATGCCATCATTCTTTCCTTCTGCCCCAGGGTAACTACTCCCTGACCTCACAGAAGGCGATTTTGATGACAGAGGGCACCTGCGCAGGCTCCCGGCTAGTTCAGCACCGTTGATGGAGTCCTCATCTGCGTCTCGTACCCTGTACCGGATTTGAACCGGTGTTCTCCTCCTTGAGAGGGAGGCGTCCTAACCAGACTAGACCAACAGGGCATTTCACACATGCTTTCAGGCACATGTGATGCATTTATTTCATGAGCGGAGGGTGTGGGATTTGAACCCACGTGAGTGTTACCTCGCTGGTGTAGCAAACCAGTGCAATTGGCCGGACTATGCGAACCCTCCAAGTAACCTGGTCGTATCCTCAGGACCAGGCTGTAAGTAACTGCGAGCATGTTGAGAGCACACTCAGGACACGCAGCACACAAGTCAGGCGATCACCAACCTATTTGACTGTGCTTGGCTAGTACGGTCTCTCAAACCGGGTGATCATTTGCGCTGGCCTAGAAAGACTCGAACTTTCAACCAACCCGTTAACAGCGGGTCACTCTGCCAATTGAGTTATAGGCCAATTGTTTTAGTAAGGCGACCCTAACCGGATTCGAACCGGCGCTCTCCTCCGTGACAGGGAGGCGTCCTAACCTGGCTGGACCATAGGGCCAATAGTTGTTTTGAAAAGACTGAGACTACATCTTTATCCAACGTTCCTTTCGTCAGGATTACCACGCTTACCGTGTTGCCTGCTTGTCCACACAGTACCCTGTTTCCAGGCGTACCATGATAGAACGTCATGCCCGATTCTTTAAGTGAATCACTCTGTAGATTACTGTGGACTACTCGGGTGGGATGTTTCACTCAACAGGAGCTACCTGCTGGGCTGCACCTCCAACTACCCAACCAGAATGAGACTTGCGATCTCAATCCAGCCTGACTTGACCATACGGCCGTCAGGTTTAGGACATTTTCATCCAGTAATCAGGGAAGTCTTTTGCGAAAACATGTAAAGGTTATGAGAATGTGCTTCCCTAGAGGTTCATAGGCTTTTGGCCCACGAAAGTCCTCACACTCCCTAGACTTGGTGCTACCCGTGTCATTCCTGCACACTCCTGGGCCATCCTACCCGCTCATGTACTCGATGGCTGTCGCCCTTGACCTAGCAGGGTCTCGGACTTCGCTGACACCCACAAAGGAGTACCAGCATCGCCTTACGAACAGTCAACCTTGTCGCCTTGGTCGCATTGAGGTACTGAGCCGTACCGTGTCCTCAGAATTCTCCATTGGACCTGCGACTGCGCTTAGGGGTCCATGCGCCACGCTGATGACACATGCGTTGGACCGTTCGCATTGCATGGGGTACCTCATTCCCTCATGGGGATCCAAGGCGACTGCCCCTAACCTCTGAGCAGTCTTTCATCCGGTCGCCCGAACTTATCAGCCATGCCTGTTAGTGCTGACTAGAGGGATCGAACCTCTGCGCTCCGGGCTTCAACCGGATGCTCTTCCAACTGAGCTAAGTCAGCATTCTTGGCAAACCACTATCTAGTTCTCAAACAACATGTGCAAGAAAGTCTACCAGAAGATGACTGGGTTGTCAACTCCCTTGCTTGATGACTCAATCCTAGCACACCATCCAAGAGCATGTCAACTCAAGTTCAGTGTGTTTGTGGTCACATATGCAAGATGTATGGTCGCATGTAGAAGAAGTGAGAGTAAATTTTACTCAAATCACTACTCTCTAATTCATCCATGTTGTCTTCATATGATGTGCCAATGGCGGAAGGCACGGGGATCGAACCCGCAACCCTTTATCAGAGCACCGCTGTTCCAAAGCGGCTGCTAACCATTCGCTTACCTTCCGTGGTCGTGGCAGGGCTCGAACCTGCGGCCTCCTGAGAGTCATTCAGGTACTCTACCAACTGAGTTACACGACCATTGTCCACCTGTCACATGTATCCTACATCAACATAGGCTTTTGGGTTTATACAGAAGCCGTACAGGTGGTTGCTCATACATGCTTTAAAATCAAATATAGGTAAAGGATTTTAAAAGAGCGCTAGGGTCTTACACAATTAGGAATGACGACAAGTAACTACAATTCACCTGTATCTAGAGAATATTCTCAAGACGCCCTAGAAGCACTGCTGTCCACTTGCCTGTTTCACTGATTGCTTTGCAACTCTTATAGTAGGATTAGAGTTGCTAAGTCAACACCTTTCACAAGGAATCGACTAGTGGCGGAGGCGGGATTTGAACCCGCGATCTTGACCATATGAAAGTCACGAGGACAGCCGAACTCCTCTACTCCGCAGAAGTGGGTATCAGATTTGAACTGACGTAAAAGCGCTCTGCAGGCGCTCGCCTAACCGCTCGGCCAACCCACCAATGAGAAAACACTTGTACAACATGTGTCAAGATGTTCTCAGTCGTGCCACCACCGGGAGTCAAACCCGGAATATACCCTTCGGACGAGCACGTGTTGTTCGTTACACTATGGCGGCATGTTTTTTCTGTCTGCAACAGGCATTTTTTGTCAGTTGTAGAAAGAGAATATATGGTGCCCATGGAGGGACTCGAACCCCCAATGGCCTTCCGGCTCTCTCCCAGTTCGTAGCCGGGTATTCTCTCCAGTTGAACTACATGGGCATTGATGAATGTGTTTATTAAAATGGCGTCATTAAGCCGTTTACTGACAACTCATCCATGGCGGAGAAAGAGGGAATCGAACCCTCAGCCCTGTTACAGGCACCACTTTCGAGGTGGCTGGATTAACCAATTTTGCCATTTTCTCCATTTTTATAGTTGGCGTGGTGAGATTTGAACTCACGACCTGCACTTTATCAGAGTGCCGCGCTAACCAACTGCGCCACACGCCAATTGAGTTACTTGTGTTGAAGTGTTTTAGTGACGTCGGATACTACATAAAGATGGCTCCCTTGCGGGGAACTGAGGAGAGTAGTGCTGCAATTTCTTGCTCTCCTGGATTTGCGGTCCACATCCCTATTGCACATGCACTTTCCGCATTCGCAAACTACAACCCCGTATGTGGGATTGACGAGATTTTCACTCGCGTCTCTTCGCCTCAAGACTTCTTGACTGCTAGATGATTTCGGAGGCTTGTCATCCAGTATCAGGGTGTATGACGAGGCTCGAACTCGCATTGTCCTCAAAGGACCCAGGGCCACAACCTGGTGTGTATACCATTCCACCACATACACCATTGTGTTCTCATTGAACAAAAGTGCTCCTGAAGGGACTCGAACCCTTAATCCCGTGAGGGAGGCAGATTTTAAGTCTGCTGTGTATACCATTCCACCACAAGAGCATGAGTAGTTGCATACATTTTTGTCTCATCTTTTTTTGATAAGGCTTTTGCATACAACTTGTGTGTTTTGTTCTTGGCTCTCCCGTCAGGACTCGAACCTGAATTGAGTGTTTAACAGACACCTGTTCTGCCATTGAACTACAGGAGAATAGTGTCAAGAGTTTTGAAAATGTGTTATTGACAATCTATTATGTAAAATGTCAATCATTTTTTTAGTACTCTTGTCGTCGGGATAACAGGATTTGAACCTGCGACCTCATGTTCCCGAAACATGCGCGCTACCAAACTGCGCCATATCCCGAAGACCACAACCATTTTCTATGTTCTGTGTTGTGGTTCTTGTTGTGAAGAATGGTGAGCCACTGAGCCAGTTTCGACTACCTGACCTGAGGTAGGGCGTCAGGATTCCTGTACCTGAATCTTCTTGTGGTCTGCAAGATGTTCTCGTTGAACTACGCTCCGTCTCAGTACTCATCATCGTTGCCGATACGGGAGTTGAACCCGTTTACCAGAGCAACTTTGTCATTCTGGTGTTTTAACCTCGTATAAACTACTCGGCAATGTGTGCTTTCACAGGGTGCCTCATTTACAACCAGTGTCCCTGTGTGATTCTGGATGGGTCATGGGGTCTTGCTGCCGCTGGTCCTGTGATGACGTGCTTACAGTCAGTAGTACCCTATCCTTCCAGAATAAGATCTTGTATTCCCCATGAGGGGCGCCCGAAAACTGGTTCCTCAGCCTTGTCATCACGACAATGCCTCAGAGTTCCTGCCAACCCTTGCACATTTCGTGAAAGCCTTTGGCGTGACTCTCACACGGACTGGCGACATTCTCAGACACAGGATTTTCCTATCTACGAGCCCTCCTGATTGGGGCAACCTCTTTAAGTCTTCCTCCACCTTGGGTGCGGGTGGTCCTGTATTAAGTTTGGTTCTGTCATGACCGCCGGTTCACTCACCTTTGGGATAAGGATCCTGAACTTCTGTCATACAGAAGGATTGTGTTTCAAGATTCTTGACCTTATCAGACTCGCCCGTTGTCTACTCTACCAGTCTTTGCTCAACCTCGCCACCAGCGCGGTGGGTCCTTAGTGAACACTTTGACTTCTTGAGTATCCTGGACTTGACTGTTTCAGTCGCGTCTTGATGTCTCAATCCTAAATCTCTCAGGTCGTCTCTGTCAAGTGGTTCTTGATGTGAACTGTGTCACAATCATTTTCACTTTTTCTCGACCGGTGCTTTCCGGGAGTCTGACCTGGTTGGATCCTTTGCCTCAGAACGAGGACTTAGATCGCCGACCGGGCCTGTACCCGATGAGCACTTGCGACTCTATATATGGTCGCTGTCGCTCAAAGCACCAGAGATCGGTACTGTGAATATTCAGTTGTTTGAACATGTTCTTAATGTTCGTATTCATCTTCCCGACCTCCTCACTTGGTTGCTTGTTTGTCGGCTTGTGGTTCCACAATATCAGAGATGTCTGAACCTTGTCAAGTCCATCCTTTGTGGTCTTGG
>ERZ772955.2006-NODE-2006-length-11650-cov-23.945149_pt1 | contig 11650 bp, 10 predicted proteins | sample MGYA00511133_ERZ772955 | MGnify/ENA primary metagenome ERZ772955 (study PRJEB29015, sample SAMEA2737914) | human oral metagenome | biome: human oral; feature: human-associated habitat; material: dental | place: China | collected 2149 ... | reverse complement strand
GGGAAGAAAAATAGATGAAGACCTTTATACCACCCCAATTAAAAGGTAATATAAAAGTTCCTGACAATAGTAAAAAAGAAAAGCAGCATATTCCCATTGGTTCTACAGTTCCTGTCACTGAAAAAATACATCCCAACCGAGATGTTGTTAAGAATATTGCAATAGGAGCAACTGTAGTAGCCATTCTTAAAAGTATAGGCACAATTGCTGAAAAGATAGTTTCAAGGACTGTAACTCCAATAATAGTTCCGCCAACAACATCAATGAGTATAGAAATGCAGTATCAACAATATAATGATAATTTACGATGAACTTAAAGGAGAAATTAAATTTACTGGAAGGTGAATTAACTCGAATAGAGAGTCCCATTCTTAGATTGTTAAGAGATAGTAATGATGGTTTTGACAGAGATCAAACTGCTCATGTGCTTACAAATCTTGGAATGTGCCCTCTTCAAATGGTACTTGATTTTTATGATTGGGCTACAGGGGCAGATGAGAATATTCTTTTTAATATAAATAATCAGATAAAACTTTCCACAATAGGGAATCCCGCAAAAGTTTCAATTACTACGAGTTTGTACATGTTAGATGCAACAACAGATGATTTTTTTGCACATAGAAAGATGCTTCCTTTTATTTATAATGGTATCATGGAAGATCCCATACTGATTGATTTGTCGCCGAAAAGTAAAACCATTGGAGCACTATATTATTATAGTCCACAAGTAACATTATCTGTAGATCCTATTATGATTTATGATTCATTAGAGTTATGGATTGACACCATGTTATTATGTTATTCAAATGGCATCTATAAAATAAAACCTAATGGAATGTTAGTTGCCGATGTAGATAAGGAGATTAAAATAACAAGGGAGTTCAATCCACACTCTATCTATTGGGATTAATACACAACACTGTATGGTCTTTTCCATAAAGACGCTTTCAGTTGTACATCTCCCATCCCTATGGTTACGGATGAACTATGCTCCCTCTGTAACGACCGACCTTAATGGGCAGAAGATGGAATACACCTACGATGCACTGGGCAGACAGATGACTATCCGTGCTCCGTATGAGATAGAGAGCGGTCAGCCGTTTACTATCCGTTTTGAGTACTTCCCTGCAGAACGCAAGGCACATACCATCCATTATTCTAAGGAAGGCAACATAGATACCTATACCTTTGCCGACTCGCTGATGCGTGCCGTCCAGACGAAGCAGACGGGTGTGGTGTGGTCCGGCGGCAGTAATCAAAAGGTCTCTATTGTTAGTGGAAGGGCTGTCATCGATGCCTTCGGACGTAACATTGCAGCTTATTACCCAATGACGGAGAGTTATGGTAACATCGGCACTTACAACCACGCTACGGGTGATCTGCAGGCAAAGACGGAGTATGATGCACACGACCGTACCACGAGTGTGACGCTTGCCGACGGCAGTGTGACACGCACAGCCTACAGTATCGGCAGTCATGACGGTGAACCGATGCTCCAGACAACGGTCACGGATGCGCTGGGACGACATGCGGAGAGCTATACGGATGCCAAGGGACGCAACCGTGAGACGGTGCAGCATGCCCGTGGTGAGGCTATCACGGTGAAGTACGGCTATGATCCTGTCGGACAGGTGATGACGGTTCAGCATCCTAACGGCAGGGAAACGAAGTATGCCTATGACTTGCTTGGGCGCAAACTGATGGTGAATCATCCTGATGCGGGCGAGACGGACATGACCTACGATGCGGCGGGCAACCTCCTGACGAAGCTCACGGCAGAACTCAGGAAGTCGATATCTGACAAGGGCTGCATCTCTTACACCTACGACTTCGAACGGTTGCATGAGGTGCTTTATCCGGAGAATTTCTTCAACCGTGTCACCTATACCTATGGTAAGGCTGGCGATAAGTATAACCGTGCCGGTCGTCTTGCCCTCGTTGAGGATGCTTCGGGTGGTGAAGCGTATTACTACGGCCGGCAGGGTGAGGTGACAAAGACCGTCCGTACGGTCATGGCGAGCGTGGCGGACATCAGGACTTATGTCTACGGTGCTACCTACGACAGTTGGAACCGTGTGCGGACGATGACTTATCCTGACGGTGAGGTGGTGACCTATCACTACAATGCTGCTGGACAGGTGGAGAGTATGACGAGCAATAAACAGGGACGTCAGAGCGTTATTGTTGACAGGATAGGTTACGACAAGGAGGGTCATACGGTCTATACGAAGCTCGGTAATGGCACGGAGACTACCTATACCTACGATAAGCAGCGTGAGCGTCTGCAGGTGATGAACCTTGCAGCGGACGGTCAGACTGTCATGGAGAACAGATATCACTATGATGCTGTGGATAATTACCGACTATTTACTACAAAAGTTTATTCCTCATTTGCTGTCACTTTTAACATTCTTCACTAATACATTGTTTATTAGTGTGTTATATGTATTTACAGAGTGACAGTAGTGACAGGAAAATAATTTCACAGCAGATCGCCCACAAGCGCATCTGCTGTGGATGAGTGCTATACTATGTCTTATCCTGAAGTATATTCTTCTACGGCAGACTCTTTAGCGGGAATTATGATGTTTATTCAGAAAGCCTATTTTCAGGAACTAACAAACAAACCACTTCTATCCGATTATCATAAACCCAAATCGGTCATTAGAGATTTTGGAGAGCAAAGTGTTATGAATTACTATCAGTTATTGAAGAAAATATATTACTTTACTCATTATAATTGCTATATATCTTGTGTTTTTTGACAAAATGAAAGCAAAATTTTCTAATGACCGATTTGGGATAAATACTTAACGTAATCCGTACTAAGCCTTGAAACCATTGGTGTACACCCTCAACGCCATTAAAGTTTACCCTCAACACACCAACAGGAAAGAATCAGTGTGGGTGTAAATGATAATCCCCATGCAGTGTACTGGTCTGGATGTACTGGGACGAGGACAACCGACTCATGGTACTCTCTGATAATGGCAAGACAAGTCGTTACAGTTACAGTTACAATGCTGCCGGTGAGCGTATCATGAAGAGCTACGGCACGATGGAGGGAGTGTACATCAACGGTGCTCCGCAAGGCATCACGTTCCACGAGACACCTACATAGATTCTACGAGGATACTCTTTCCCTATAGGAGTTGAAAGTCAAACACACCGGCAGGCATCCGTCCTCTCCTCTGAAAAGAGAGGAAAAGCAGATTCTTCCCGACTTCCTCCTGAAGTCAGAACCGAAAAAAGATGAACAGCTGTATATCAGTCCCGACTTCCCCTCCTGAAGTCAGAACTGGAAATAAATGAACGGCTGTATATCAGAACTCTTCACCTGCATGATGATGAAGATGACGGCAGTGATAGCAAGGGCAGAGAATACCACCCCGCCTTTCTCCAGAATGCGCACGCAGCAATTCTGCCATCTGTCTGGAATCCAGTGCGTGAGAAGGGCGAATGCCATGAGCAGAAAGACATATTTATAGGCTGCAAAGACATCGGGAAGAACAGAGGGATTGAATTTCGTAAACATCTGTCTGAGCATGACCCACACTCCCTCGAAATCCCTGCAGCGGAAGAAAAGCCATGTGAAGCAGAGGACATGGAAGGTGACGAACACTGATACGAAGCGACGCAGGCCGGATGGATGATAATGACGGTCGTGCTTCATGACAGTCTGCGACCAGAACTTATGCAGGCAGACCAGTGCGCCGTGCAACACACCCCAGACAACGAAGTTCAGCGATGCACCGTGCCACAGTCCGCAGGCTGTCATCGCCACCATCTGGTTGAGATACATACGCAGTGTTCCATGGCGGTTTCCGCCAAGCGAGATGTAGACGTAATCACGGATCCACGTAGAAAGCGAGATATGCCAGCGACGCCAGAAGTCTGTCATGGAGTCGGCCGTGAGCGGTGCATTGAAGTTCATCGGAATCTTGAAGCCGAGCAACAGTGCAATGCCGATGGCCATGTCCGAATAGCCGGAGAAGTCACAGTAAATCTGTATGCAGTAACCATAAAGTCCGAGCAGCACCTCTCCACCGGAGAAAAGCGTAGGGTTGTCGAAGATACGGTCGACGAAGTTCTGAGAGATATAATCGGAGATGACCGCTTTCTTGAAAAGTCCTATGATGATGAAGAACACGCCCTGCGCAAACATCTCACGGCTGACATGGAGCGGCTTGCGTATCTGCGGACCGAAGTCGGTCGCGCGGGTGATAGGCCCTGCGAGGAGTGTTGGGAAAAAACTGACGTAGAAAGCGTAGTCGAGCATCGAATCCATCGGCAGTACTTTCTTCCTGTAGACATCGACGACGTAGGAGATTGTCTTGAAGGTGTAGAAGCTGATGCCTACGGGCAGGAAAATATCCCATGGCTGGAAGTTCCCGCCGATCATCTGTGCGACCATTCCTGCAAAGAAGTTGGTATACTTGAAGTAGGCCAGCAGGCCGAGGTCGACAAGCAGGCTCAAGGCCAGCCACAGTTTAGGATGCTTTCCTCGGGCCACTCGGCGGGCAATGTAATAGTCGCTGACAGTGACGATGACCAGCAGCAGAAAATAGAAACCACTGCTCTTATAGAAGAAGTAATAGGAGAAGAGCGTCACGAAAAGCAGTCTTGCATCTACTTTGTTGCGCAGACAGTAATAGACCGCCATGAAGACAAGAAAAATGAAAAGGAAGGCCCCCGACGAGAAAAGGAGCGGTTCACGTGGGTTGTAAAGCAGGATGTCTGCCACCTTCGTGAGATCGAGGCTCGAGACATACGATGTTATACTCTGCAGGAACATCTTTAAGACCGCCATAAGCTGGCTGAGAAAATCATTTGTTTCCATCTTGATTCTTTATTGGAAATAGAGAGCTGACCGGCCGACGACAGCTTACTTCTCCATCAGTTTTGCACGACGTGCATAATTCTTCTGTCCGGCTACAATCGACTTGAAGATACGCCGGCTGACGTATTTTCCGCCTTTGTAATTGATGTGTACATAGTCTTTAGTGCCCATGTCCTGTTCGTCGACAATACGCATCATCGTACCGGCACCGCCCATTGCCCGGAAGAGACTGTAGAAACCTACGTGGCAGTCGGCGGCAAGCTGCTCCTGGTAGCCCACAAGCATCTCGACACCTTTCATCGTACCGTCGGGAGATGTTTTCGAACCACGGTCGGGACTGCTGACAATGAGGATACTTGTCTCTGGGAAACACCTGCGGAAGAGTTCCACCACCCGCTTCATATCGGCCATGTATTTCTTCAGCCGTTCGGGGGTCGTCTGCGCATCAACGGCATTGACGCCGAACTGGAAGACGATGAGATCGTAAGGGCGTACGCGGGAAAACTCCTTCAGCATTTGTGCGGGGAGCTTTGCCAGGGTGATACCGGAAGAGCCACGCATACTGAAGTTGTCGAGCACGACTCCCTCCCGGCCTTCCTGGGAAGTACCGAAAAGGACGGTGCTGCCGCCATTCACCTTGACCGTTGCATGGGCAGTAATTCCGTCCATCTTCACGGCTTGCACTTCGGGCGAAGGACTTACATGCAGCGTGGACTGCCTTCCACCGTCCAGCTCGAAACCGACTTCAGCCCCACCCCTCGAGCGCAGATAGAGCCATGTGACCGCCCACTTCTCCGTGTGCGGATAATCGTGTGTCAAGGTGAAAGGTGCAAACGACATCGTGGCCTGTCCACTCATTGTGTAATAACGTTCGGCTATTCCGGCCTGACTGACATCATAGCCTGCCGGCTTCTTCACCATGTGCTCCGTAAGTCCTGTGAACTTGTTGTCCACGGTATGCTTGTACTGGTCCAGATCGTTGCCGGCATCGATCCAGCCCACGCCATAGCCGCCATACTGCCGCTGGAGGTCTTCACGCAGGTCGGCCAGCAGGATGTCACCCTCAATGAACGAATCGCCGAAGTAGGCAATCCGCACGGGACGACCGACGGCCTGCCGCTGTGCCAGCCGGTTGAGCTGACTGTAGAAGTGGTCGAGTCCGCCGGGCTTCCCTGCCGAATAGTCTACGATGCGTTCCGTCCCCTTGGGCCACACTTCCCTGAAGTCGACAGTCTTTCCATCCTTGTCGTACGCAATGGATGCCGAAGGCTCCTTGGGTGATGGGATGACCTCCTTCAGTTCCTTCTTCTGCCGTGCAAGGTCACTCAGGATGTCTATCTCCCGCAGTTCCGTCCCATCTATCTTGAAAGTCGGGAGGAAATGGAGGAAAAAGAGGAACAATGCCACCAGAAATGTCAGCAGCAAGGTTCTGCAGATGTTATCTTTCATCTTTTATTTTAAACTTTTTGTCCGGACGTCTCATTTTAACAACCCGACGGCTATATCTACGCCGGGAGTCCTTTATTTGTCACGGCTCGTACATGCAAGCGATTTCAGTTCTTCATCCAGCAACTTGATACCCTTCAAACGTACAGAATCCCCTGACAAAGAGCAGGATGGACACGTAAGCCAGCTCAGTCACTTCATACTTCCGGTAAAGGAACTGGTTCATGATGGCCTGCTGTGAAGCATTTGTCAGCGTGCGGATAATCTCGTAGTTCACGTCAGGAAGGAAGAATCCCTCGTCGACCCCCCGCAGTACGAAAGAGCGGACATCACATTCCCGCTTCTCATGCAGTTTGCGGACCTGGGCGAGCAGTTCCGGATACTTGTGGATATCCTCGAAGAAAAGCGGATTGATTCTGCTGAATTCCTCGATACGGTACTTGCAGATTTCGATGACGATCTTGATGACGTTCTGCCCATGCCTGTCGATTTCCCCCATCCGACTGCTTTCTTCCAGCTTGTCATGGCGCATCACTTCCAGAATCAGCTCTTCCTTTGTGCTGTAGATTTCATAGAGCGTACGCTTCGATATCCTCAGGTCGTTGGCAATGTCGTCCATCTTGACCTGCCTGATTCCGTATCTGTGGAAGAGTGCTGTGGAAACGCGGAGAATACTCTCCTTGAGTTCCTGCCGGTATGGGGTTTCTGTCGCTGTATTATGCATGAGCGTCTGTTTTTGCGGCAAAATTACAAAAAACTTTGATAATGCAGTTTGTTTTAGGGTGGATTTTACTAACTTTGTAGAATGAAAGTACAATTTCTAATATAAAAAAGGAAAAGATTAATTATGGTCAAGGTAACAAAAGAGGCGGCTCTGGAATATCATCACAACGGTCGCCCAGGTAAGATCGAGGTCAAGCCGACAAAACCTTACAGCACACAGACAGATCTCAGCCTGGCTTATTCGCCGGGCGTGGCTTATCCCTGTCTGGAAATCCAGCAGAATCCCGACGACGTATATAAATACACCGACAAAGGCAACCTGGTGGCCGTCATCAGCAACGGTACGGCCGTCCTGGGACTGGGCAACATCGGCGCCATGAGCGGCAAGCCTGTCATGGAAGGCAAAGGCCTGCTGTTCAAGATCTACGGTGGCATCGATGTATTCGACATCGAGGTAAACGAGCAGGACCCCGACAAATTCTGCGAAGCCGTTGAGAAAATCGCTCCGACCTTCGGCGGCATCAACCTTGAGGACATCAAGGCACCGGAGTGCTTCGCCATAGAAGAACGGCTGAAGAAAAACCTCGACATTCCGGTCATGCATGATGACCAGCACGGAACGGCCATCATCTCGGCTGCCGGACTGAAGAATGCACTGGAAGTCGCCGGCAAGGACATTGCCGACGTGAAATTAGTCGTCAACGGCGCAGGTGCCGCCGCCATCTCCTGTACGAAGCTGTACATGGCCCTGGGACTGAAGAAAGAGAACATCCTCATGCTCGACTCCAAGGGTGTCATCACCTCCGACCGCAAGAATCTGACACCGCAGAAAGCTCTCTTCGCCACCGACCGCCGCGATGTCCATACACTGGAAGAAGCCATCAAGGGAGCTGACGTATTCGTAGGACTGTCCAAGGGCAACATCCTCACACAGGACATGGTACGGTCTATGAACGACCATCCGGTCGTGTTCGCACTGGCCAATCCTGTTCCCGAGATATCCTATGAAGATGCCGTTGCCGCACGCCCTGATGTCATCATGTCGACCGGCCGTTCAGACTATCCCAACCAGATCAACAACGTCATCGGATTCCCCTACATCTTCCGCGGCGCACTGGACGTCCATGCCAAGGCCATCAACGAGGAGATGAAGATGGCAGCCGTAAAAGCGATTGCCGGCCTGGCCAAGCAGGCCGTACCTGACGTAGTGAATGAGGTCTATCATGTGAACGACCTGACTTTCGGACCGAAGTACTTCATTCCGAAACCGGTCGACCCGCGGCTGTTAACAGAGGTCGGTGCAGCGGTCGCCAAGGCCGCCATGGAGAGCGGTGTGGCACGCACGCCGATCAAGGACTTCGAGGCTTACAAGCAGAACCTGCGCCAGATGCTGGGGCAGGAAACCAAGCTGACCCGTACCCTCCACGCCACGGCAGCCCGCCATCCGCAGCGCATCGTCTTTGCAGAGGGCGGTCATCAGACGATGATGAAGGCTGCCGTACAGGCAAAACAGGAAGGCATTTGCGTGCCGATCCTGCTGGGGAACCCAGACCGTCTGAACCGTGTCGCCAACCGATTGAAGCTGGACATCTCCGATATAGAAATCATCGATATGCGTGCCGACAAGGAACAGGGCCGCCGCGCCACCTACGCCAAGCATCTGGCAGAGAAGCGCGCGCGTGAGGGATACACCTTCGAAGAAGCCTACGACAAGATGTACGAGCGCAACTACTTCGGTATGTCCATGGTCGAGAACGGCGATGCAGATGCGTTCATCACAGGACTGTACACGAAGTACAGCAATACCATCAAGGTAGCCAAGGATGTCATCGGCATACGGCCGGAGTACAGGCACTTCGGCACCATGCACATCCTGAACACCAAGAAGGGTGTGTATTATATCGCCGACACGCTGATCAACCGCCATCCCGACGGCGACGTGCTGGCCGACGTAGCCCGGCTGGCAGCCCACTCTGTCAGGTTCTTCAACGACGAACCTGTAATCGCCATGCTCTCCTACTCCAACTTCGGTTCTGACAAGGAGGGCTCTCCGCTGAAGGTACACACAGCCGTGGAGACCTTGCAATGCGAGTGTCCGGATCTGGCCATCGACGGCGAGATGCAGGTGAACTTCGCACTCAACAGACAGCTGCGCGACGAAAAGTACCCGTTTACACGGCTGAAAGGAAAGGAAGTCAACACGCTCGTCTTCCCCGACCTCTCTTCTGCCAACAGCGGCTACAAGCTCCTGCAGAGCCTGAGTCCCGAGACCGAGGTCATCGGTCCTATCCAGATGGGACTGAACAAGCCTATCCATTTCACCGATTTCGAGTGCTCGGTACGCGACATCGTGAACATCACGGCCATCGCCGCCATCGACGCTTACGTGGAGAAGCTGAAGAAGAACAAGCAACATTGACGGGCACATAAGCAGCCTCATCATAACAGGTAAAAACCAAAGGGGTGTATCAGAAGATTGTCTGTGACAGTCTTGCTGATACACCCCTTTTCATGTCTTCAACAGAACAGGATGCTGCGTCCGGAGAGATTACACAGGTAACTCAGAATACAGACGGAGCCTTCCCTATCCTGTCCTGCCAGGTCCTTGTGGCATCAGAAATCCATACCTGCTTCCCCTTCCGTCAGAAGCGATAACCGAAACCGAGGTTCAGATAAATCGGATAGAGGCCGAAACTGATGGTCTTGAAACTGCTTTCGAAGATACCGTTGAAAGCCCATGTGAGGTCGGCATTCACCGTGAAGTGGCTGAAAGCACGCCATGTCGCACCCATCTGGCCGCCCCACTGGAAATGGCGCAGGCTGGAAGAGAAATCATAAGGGGCGCTGTCTCCATTCTCGAAAGTCAGCTTCTCGCCTACAGGAGTACCCTGACGGAGATAGCCGTCGCTCACCGTCCCGCCGAAATTACCGTCAAGTTTAAGAGAGGAATACAATCCTGCCCGTACTTTCCAACGGTCATTGAAACGATAATTCGCCATGACAGGAACGGTGAGAAGCGTCGTGTTGTAGTCGGTCTTCACAAATCCTGTCCAGTAGCCGGCCACCCGACTGCCGTCATAAATAATCTCCGTGCTGTAGTTCTTCACCGTCGCACCCGTTATCATACCTTTCTCTTCAAACTTCAGCCCGGCAGAGACTCCCCATTTCCGTTCGCTGCCCAGCCATTTCGTCACAGTCCCCTCCAGCACGCCGTTGAGTTTCGGACTGTAGCTGTTGATATCCCTGATTTCCACAGGGAGCGGAAGCGGAGATGCTCCGCCGATGTTCACACCGGCTTTTACCTCATACTCCCATCCGTTGCGGTCTGATGCCGTCAATGCCGGTGTGCGGTCTGTCTGCGCCATGACAGGCACTGCACAGCCCCATACTGCTATTGCAATTGTTATGATTGCTTGTTTCATTTGTCTTTTCACCTTATTTATATGTTTCAACTTGTCAACCTTCCTATTCCGAGAACAGCTTCAGTTCGTCAACATACAGCGTACTGCCGACGGCACCGTTGAAGACCGCCCCATCCTTGCTCGACGACATGATGATGGCCAGACTGTACCTGCCCTCCTTCAGCTTCACCGGATCAACCGTCCGTCCCTTCACAGGCACAAAAGGAATGGAGAACCGTGTCCAACTGTCCGCCTCCTTCGCATCCGAAAGCTGTGCAAGCAGGACGATGCGGTCGCTGGTCAACGAGTTGGTTCCGTCAAGATAGTCCACACCGTCGCCTGTCTCAAACAGCACGGCATAGATGGCAAGGCTGTCTTTCCTGCCGTCAATCACCTTCAGCTTCTTGTCGGTAAACACCGGACCGGCCTTGTATTTGTAGTAGCCGACAAGTTCCTTGGGTTTCTTCCTGAAAGGGACACCAAACCGGGTTGACTTGGCAGGATTGGCGAAATTAAGTTCAAATGTACCCGTAAACAGGTTCCCTGCGGCAATAGGCGTACCCAGGGCGGCAAAGGCTGCTGTACTGACCGTCTGCAACTTGGCACACTTCCCCTTATATCCGTTGTCATCCTGGCAGGTCGGGTATTTGTCAGCAGAAGCACCGTTGGCAGCGAACAGGAAGCCGGCATTGCCGCTCCCCCATTCGAAATCGTGACCGTCCGATGTCTTGTCGACGAAGATATGAAACAGCTTCTGGACAGGAGCCTGCGGATTCCAAGTATCCCGGTACTCGTACCATTTCATTTCATCAAAATGATACTCTGTGGCAACATCGTCTGAAACGAACGAAACCTTGTAAGTCTTCTTCCACTGCCGGTCCTGCGATGTGACAGTATAGCTCTGCGGCTGTGTAAAGTCATGCTCCGTACCACTTGCCGGTTCGATCGTTGCACCCTCCGTAACAGTGAACTGCGGTGAAAGGCGGGTCAGATCCTCCCATCCATTGACGTAGAAAATCACTTCATCATTCGTGATGACCGGCCGCCTGATAAGCGTCGGGCCATCAACCGTTACTCCGGTAATGTCTGCCTCGGCATTCAGAGCCTCTTCCCTGATACAGGAAGAAAACAGCAGACCTGCCAGCATGGCAGGCAAAAAAGTTCGTATAACACCCATCTTCATTTTCTTCTATGTTGCTATCCAAATAATTGGAAAATATTTGTTATTTATTAACTATTT
>ERZ772955.2002-NODE-2002-length-11665-cov-3.183290_pt1 | contig 11665 bp, 8 predicted proteins | sample MGYA00511133_ERZ772955 | MGnify/ENA primary metagenome ERZ772955 (study PRJEB29015, sample SAMEA2737914) | human oral metagenome | biome: human oral; feature: human-associated habitat; material: dental | place: China | collected 2149 ... | reverse complement strand
CACAACAATCTTAAATGCTCCTCAAGGACTGATCCTATCATAACAGCTGCAGGGTCTTTGTATTTTAAGTCTAATAGATACTTACTCATTTCAAAAAAGTCCGAAAAGATTTCTGCGGAAACCATTTGCTTAAATGAGATCAACCAATCGTTTTCAATTTCATTTTTTATTGAACTTAAAATGTTAAGTCCATTTTCAGTACACTCATATCCTCGTCCATTTACATGTTCGTAAAATTCATTAAAGTAGGTATGAGAATCTCCATATACATTTTCAATGAAAGATAAGGATGCGGTTCTAAATCCCATTTGAAGTCCCATTTTAACGAAATCTGATGAATATTCCTTTGTTGAAAGGACATTTTGTCCTTGTATCAATAATTGGTCAATTCTTTTTATTAAATCGTCTTTTTTCATATTTATTATTAGATTCAAGATTAGTTATACTTGTGTTTACTTACAATTTTCTGAGCAAAGTTAATTATAAATTTTGATTACTGAAATCACATTAAAAAAACTATCATTCACTTCTGTACATTGCTCTCAAAGTCGCCTCGCTCGAACGATATTTCGTATCCTATCCCTGCGAGTTGCTCTGCGAGCAGCGACAGTCCTTCGGCGGCTTCTGCTCCAAGCGTTGCTTTGTTGTCGTACAGAGAGTATTTCACTCTGTCGTCTTTTGGCGATAGGTTGGGCATCACTACGTTAGCTCCGGCGAGTATCCCTCTCAGTCTGCCGTCGGGTGCAAGTGTCGCCAATGCCGTTGTAGCCGGTATCAGTGCCGTCGGGTGCATCAGGCGAAATATCGAGAGCAGCAGCAGGGTAAGCTCCATTGTACCCGATTTATACTGTGCAAAAGGCGTATCGCTATGAGGGATAAAAGGACCTATGCCTATCATTTGAGGTTGCAGCCTACGGATAAACAGTATATCCTCTATGAGATTATCTACTGTCTGACGCGGACTACCAACCATAATGCCCGTCCCTGTCTGGAAACCTATTTCTTTGAGCGCACCGATACACTCTATACGGTTGTCGTAAGACATTTCCGACGGGTGAAGCTCCTGATAGTGAGCCTTGCTGTAGGTCTCGTGCCTCAGTAGATAGCGGTTTACTCCCGCCTCGAACAGACGTCGGTACGTATCTTTACTTTTTTCGCCCAAAGATAGCGTTATGGCACAGTCGGGAAATTGTCGTCGTATACGTGCCACGATTGCCTCCAGTCGGTCGTCGGACATAGCAGGATCTTCGCCGCCTTGCAAGACAAAGGTACGGAAGCCGAGTTCGTACCCGTCGGCACAACACCCTATAATGCTATCCTCCTGCAATCTGTAACGCTCTATATTGCTGTTGCTCTTGCGGATACCGCAGTAATAACAATCGTTCTTGCAGCAATTGCTTATCTCAATAAGTCCGCGTATGTATATTTTGTTCCCGAAATGGCTGAGGCTCACCTCGCGTGCCTCTCTGTTGATACAACTCAGTGTCTCCTCGTCGTACCCAGCCAAAAGAGAGTAGAACTCTTCGGTAAGAAGAGTTCTATCCTTTTTCAGCTTATAGACCAACCGTTTCATAGGTCTTCTCTATCTTGAGCAGCTCTCTGTCTATCTGTTTTCGTCCTGACGTAACGTCGTTGTATGCACTGGGTCCCGTTATACAACCGCCCGGGCAGGCCATCACCTCAATGAAGTTGCCGTTGGCTTTGCCCGACCTTGCACTCGTTCTGAGCAAAGCGATATTCTTCTTGTTGAGGTCTGATATGTTAATATCTATCACCTGTTGGTCTTTGCCACGTACTTTGAGGTACGATTTGACAGCCCCTGCCACGCCGCCTGCAACGGCAAAGCCGTGTGCCTCGCGTACGGAGTCGGTTGCTATCCTGAATTGAGGAGCTTCTTCTATTTTTATATCGAGCCCATCGAAGATGGAGCCGACCTCTTCGAATGTAAGCACCATATCTACCGCTTCGTCGCGGCGGGCTTCTTTGCGTTTACCCACACAGGGACCCACGAACACTATCTTGGCGTCGGGGTGTTGCTCTTTGGCTATACGGGCAGCATAGTACATAGGCGACCCTGTGGAAGAGACGTATGGTTTGAGGTCTTTCAGATGTTTCTCGGTAAGCTCTATATACGACGGGCAACACGAGGTAGTCATAAACGACTGACCTTCTTCGAGTTTTTCGAGCAATTCGTGTGCCTCGTGGCTGACGGTACTCATAGCACCTTCGGCAACTTCTATCACATCGGCAAAACCAATCTGTTTGAATGCCCCGTAAACCTGCTCTATCGTGGTCTTGAATTGTCCGAGAATCGACGGAGCTATTATAGCCACTATCTTTTCGCCACGACGGATACCTTCGAGTATGTCGAATACTTGCGATATTTCGAAGATGGCACCAAAAGGACAGGCATTAATACATTTACCGCAGTAGATACATTTGCTTTCGTCGATATGCTCTATACCGAACTCATCTTTGCTGATTGCCTTTACAGGACAAGACTCCTCGCAAGGAACAGGAATATAAACTATTGCGTGGTACGGACAACTTTGGTGACATATACCGCAACTAATGCAAGCGTCGTGGTCTATCTGAGCCTGACCGTTTTTCTGGAAGTGTACCGCATTTTTCGGACAATTGGTGTAGCAGCCACGGGCTACGCAACCCTTACAGAGATTGGTTATTTCGTAGTTTATTTGCACGCACGAAGAGCACGCCTCGTCTATGACGCAGAGGATGTTTTCTTTTATGCGTTCTCGTCTGTCGAGAGCCTGGCGGGCATAGGCAGACAGAGGAGTCAGTTCGTCTTTCTCATCGTCCATATCGAAACCCAGCAGAGGAAAGGTCTTGTACTTCCATACCGCTCTCTCTTTGTGGACGCAACACCGCCCCAGAGGTTTCGATTTCTTAGGACTCAGTTCTAATGGAAGTCTGTCGATTTTTTCTACAAGTTGTTCGTCTTTCCAGAGCCTTACGAGGTCTGCCAACAGTTTATGACGAACAATCATAACGTTGTTTGAAAATGCCATAGTGATAGTATTATTTTTATATTTTTTTGTTGTCTTATTCCGAGAGGGAAACCCATCTCAGAAAAAGTCTGCAAAGGTACAAATATTTATACACAATATATGATTTTAGTTGATATCCATTAATGAAAAAAGGGTAATCACCATAGGATTACCCTTTTGTGTTAGGTTGCGACGGCTCTTTGGGTCGGTCAGACTACTTTCTCTATATTCCAGACGAATGCCTTGACGCCGATTTCGGGATTGCGTTTGTCGAGCTTGTGGGTCGTTTTGAGTAGTTCGTCGACCCTATCGTCTTCGACAATACACATAACCGCCGAGTTCATCTCAGGCCAGGTGTGCGTACCGCGTCGCGGCTCTCCGCTGTTGGTGCCTCTGCCCTGAACCTGTTCGAAGAGGGTGAAGCCTCTTATGCCGAGTTCGTCGAGCATATACTCCACACGCTCTGTATTGGATTGGTTGAATACTATAAATACTGATTTCATCGTATCGATTTTATTTAGATTGATATTTTTATTAAAAAAGATAGAACACCGATGTGAAGCCCGATATGAGAATTATGGTTGATGACTGTGAACTTAAAATGACTTTTTTCCATTATTTGATTTAGTTTCTGTAATTCCCTACACCTTTCTGCACATAGGTGTTCTATACGGATAAATGTGATTTTAGTTTTCGTCTTTTATCCTCATAAATAGAAATTCTTTGCGTTGCTTTGCCTTTTTATCTCGTTCGCCGTGTCGCGACATCAGTGCATAGAGCACAGGCACTATCACGAGAGTAACGACGGTAGCAAACAGCAGTCCGCCGATTACCACTATGCCGAGCGGTATCCATATTTCGGAGCCTTCGGCGGTCGACAGAGCCATAGGCACCATACCGAGTATTGCCGTTATGGCAGTCATAAGCACGGGTCGCAGACGACTCTCGCCCGACAGGGCAATAGCTTCGTTGAGCTCGTAGCCCCTGTCGCGCATAAGGTTGATGTAGTCTACGAGCACGATACCGTTTTTCACCACGATACCCACAAGCAGTATCATACCGAGCATACCGACCATTTCGAGCTCCTGCCCCGTGACGAACAGTGCAAGGAACGCTCCCGAGAAGGCAAACGGAATAGAGCCGAGCAGTATGAGGAACGGCTTGGAGAAGCTCTCGAACTGCGATGCCATCACTATGTATACCAGCAGTATTATGAGCAACATCAGCGAACCCATATCGCGACTCATCTCCATTTGGTCTTCGTACGTACCGCCGACGTTGATGACTACGCCCTGAGGCAGGTCGATACTCCGTGCTATCTCTCTTGCCGCATTAGCCAATTCCAACAACGACGTGCCGGCAGGCGTTACGCTGACGGATACAATACGCTGGCGACGTTTGTGGTCGATAGTGGGTGGAGCCCAAAATTCGCTTACCTTAGCCAGCTCTTTTACTTTGATAAGAGAGCCTGTCGGGGTCTGCAGGGTCATCTCTTCTATATCGGTGATAGAGTTGCGGAACTCTTCTTTGAGGCGTACTACTATCTTGTACTCGTCGCCGTCTTCTTTGAGGTAGCCTGCCTGATAGCCGTTGACCCTGTTGCGGACGGCTGTGGCTACCTGTGCAGCCGACAATCCGCTGAGGGCGAGTTTCTCTTTGTCGAAGTTTATCTGCAGCTCGGCACGGTCTTCGTCGCGAGAGACAGTGATATTGCGTGCCCCTTTGACGTCTTTCATCTTGTTTTTTATCTCTTCGGCTACCTTGTTTGTCGCCTCGAAGTCGTAGCCGTATATTTCGACAGATACGTTATTATTGCCGCTGCCACCGAATCCAACATTTGTCGATACATTCGAGAATACAACGTCGGCACGGTTGCCGAGATATTGTCTGAATACTTCGGCTATCTCGAATACAGTACGTTGTCTCTGGCTCCTTTCGGGGAAAGTTACGGTCATAGTAATGATATTGTTCGACGACTGGTTCATCAGAGCCGAAAATCCTGCATCGTCGCTCGAGCCGGTAGTGGAGGCTATCAGTTTTATTTCGGGAGCAAGCGATTTCAGGTCGGCCTCTATCTGTCGGGCTACACGCATACTCTCTTCGACACGTGTACCGCGTTGAAGTTCTATTTTGAGGCTTATGCGTCCATTGTCTTGCTGTGCCATGAAGTTGAACCCTATTTTACCCATAAATACAGGTGAAAATCCTATTATGACCACTGCCAATGCTATCAACGACGTAACGAGTTTGTGTCCCAGACACCACCTCAGCAAGTTGGCATACCATTTGTCGAGGGCGGCAAGCCATTTCATCACAGTATTTTCGTACCAGTTGGCGTTTGCCGAAATCTCTTCTACCTCGCCCTTTTCGTTGATTATTTCTTTTTTACTTTTCAATAAAAGAGACGATAGCATCGGAGTAAGGGCTATGGCTACGGTAGCCGAAACGGTGATACAGATAGACACTATCCAACCCATCTCTTTGAACAGAATACCTGCTTGTCCGCCAAGCATCGTAAGCGGTAAGAATACGGCAACGATAACCATCGTAGTGGCTATTACCGATACCCATACTTCGTTGGTGGCGTATATTGCGGCTTCTCGCGGACGGGAACCGCGTTCGATATGACGCATTATATTCTCCAATACCACTATAGCATCGTCGACCACTATGCCGACGGCAATCGTAAGCGATGCAAGCGAAATGATGTTGATGGAGCTATCGGCTACGAATAGGTAGATAAAAGCACAGATAAGAGATATAGGTATCGACAGTATGATGATAAGAGTTGCACGCCACCTACCGAGGAAAAACATCACTACCAACGCCACAAATACGAAAGCGAGCATTACCGCCTCCGACAGACCGTCGATAGAGTTTTGTATCGTCTGAGCACTGTCGTAGATGATTTGTGCTTTTATATCGGGCGGCAGACCCGGCATTATATCTTCGGTCATCATCTTTTTTACCTTTTTGACGATTGCCACCGTATTGGCTCCCGTTTGCTTCATTATCACCATACGTACACCGTTCTGACCGTTGATTCGTTCGTCCAGATTGACGTCGCGTATGGTGTCGCGTACATTAGCCAAGTCTTTGACAAATATGTTTTTGCCCAACCTGTTGGCTACTACTATGTTGTTTATCTCCGAGCTTTCGACGTATTCGCTCTGCACGCGCAGTTGATACTGCTCTTTGCCCATTTTTATCGAGCCTGAGGCGAGGTTGAGGTTATTGGCGGATATTGCCTGTCCTATCTGTTCGACCGATATCTTATAGGCATCGAGTTTGCTTTGGTCTAAATCGATATAAATATAACGTTCGGGAGTACCCGACAGCGATATGTTACCGATACCGTCGATACGGTTGAGCACGTTTACAACATTGTTTTCCAATATTTTCTCCAATCCCGCGTAGCTCTCTTTTGCAGTAATGGCATACTGCATAATGGGGAAGTTGGAGGTCGAGAACTTGAATATCATCGGGCGGCTGCAGCCGTCGGGCAGATTGTCGTTGACCATATCTATTGCCGAACGCACGTCGTTTACCGACTCATCGAGGTTTTGCCCCCAATTGAGCTGCAATGACACGACCGAAATATTATCTTTCGACTGAGATGTAATCTCTTTGAGTCCGTCGACGGAGTTGAGCGAGTTTTCGAGCACCTTGGTAACGTTGGTCTCTATCTCGGAGCCGTTGGCACCGGGATAGGTGGTCATTATGGAGACGTACGGTACGTCCATAGCGGGGAATTGGTCGATAGGGAGTTTTGAGAAAGAAAACACTCCGAAAACGATGATACCCACAAATATCAAAGCCGTAGTAATCGGCTTGTTTATAGCGGTCTGATATATAGCCATCTCGAAAAAAATTATTTTGTTTTTACACTATCTTTTGCTCCCTTATTGTCGGTTGTCTGCGGTGAGTTGTCGGCAATCTGCACCTTGACGCCGTCTACCAGACGTGCCTGTCCGACTACTACGAGTTCGTCGTCGTTTCTGAGCTCTTTCGACTCTATCTCGGTCATATCGTCGAAACGTTGTCCGAGTGTAACGCTGATACGATGTGCCGTATCGCCGCGTTTTACGAAGACATAACGTTCGTTAGATCCTTGCTGTTTGAGTACTGCCTGATACGGCACCACAATGGCATCGACCTTGCCGAGCGACAGCGTGGTGTGTGCAAACATACCCGGACGCAGCAGAAGCGATGGGTTAGGAATGTCTATTTTCACCGTAAAGGTATGAGTGGCAGGGTCTATGGTGGGGTAAACTATCTCTATCCGTCCCTTGAAGTTTTTGTCGGGGTATATGTCCGACACTACGGTTAGCTGCATATTCTGCTTTACACGGGGGAAGTAGCTCTCGGGGATATTGATATGTGCTTTCAGACGAGCTATCTGGGCTAACTGCAATATCGGTTTTGTGGGCGAATACATCTCGCCGTCTTCGTAGTTTTTGGCGGTGATGATACCTGCGAAAGGAGCTGTAACAAACGTATTTTTTTGCAGAAATTTGAGATTCTCTTGCGAGGCGTCGAACTGAGCCTTGAGTTGGTCGTAGACACTCTGTGCCACGTTGCCCGTTTTGAGCAGCGCTTCGGTACGAGCCAAATCGACGGCAAGGCGGTTGTGCTGTACCTTAGCCGAATTCAGCTGTGTCTGGTCGAGACGTACGAGGAGCTGTCCTTTGGCAACGCGTGTGCCGGGTTCGACATAGATGTGCTCGATATTGCCCTGTACGGAGGGCGATACGTTCATCTGCTCGTAACCCTCGAGAGTGGTGGAGTACTCTACCTCTCGGCTTATCTGACGGGGTTCGAGGCGTATTACCTGCACGTTTTCTATTTTGCTTTCTTCTTTCTTCTGACTGTTGTCTGCCTTACCGCAACCGACGAGTGTCAGTGCTGCAGCTGCTATTATCAAGATAGATTTATTCATATATCAGATTTATTAATGTGTTTTTATATTGATTGTTATAATACTCGGGTTTATTGATTTGTATGTTGTTTTTATTTATTGAGCAAGTTTCGAAGCTCTATTTGAGCGTTGGTCATATTCATAATAGCCTGTATGTATGTGTTTTGAGCGTTTATAAAGTCGGAGCTTGCCTGTGTAACCTCGAGCGACGAGGCTCGTCCGTAGCGGAATTTCTCGGCAACTTTGTTGAAGACACTGTTGGTAACGGCGATATTTTTCTTCTGAATAATAAAGTTTTCGTAAGCCGAATTAAGGTTGAATCTAAGCTGTTTGTCTTTGATTTCGAGCTGGTTCTGTGAGTCGTCGAAAGTGTTTTTTGCTTTCAGATAACTGTATTTTTTCTCTCTGATACCCATAAACGTTCTGCCTGAGGTGAATAGAGGCACTTTGACGCCGATAGAGAAGACATTTGGCGGGTTCATATTCATCATCGGTTCGCCGTCGAAATATTTGATGTCGGAGTAGCGATAACCTATTGTAAGCGAAGGCGAATAGCCCATTGCAGCGAGTTTAATCTGTTTACGCGATAGCTCAAGATTTTTGCTCATAAGCCGATAGTTGTAGTTGTCGGTTATATCGAACTTGGTATGCAAGAGTCTCAACGACACCTCGGCGTTGGTCAGTTGGTCGAGATTGTCGGTAAGCTCTATGTATGTGTCGGCACTGACACCGAGTTGCAGCTTCATCGAGCTGTAAGTCATCTCGAGCCCCTGTCGTGCACTGTTCAAGGCACTTTCGAGCTTCATCACTTGTACATATAGCTTGTCGGCTTCGGTCTGCTCGGTAACACCTATCTTGACGGCTTCCACAGTGCTTTGATATATCTTTTCTATATTCATTTTGCTCGAGTCTAAAAGGTTGACTATATGTCTATTGGCGAGGATAGATATATAAAGCTGTGTTACTGTCGAGGTTATGGTTTGTTCGGTCTGCAGTCGGCTGATGTCTGCCATATCGACGGCTATTTTGTTTATCATAGCTCCGACTATCTGTTGTCCGCTTATCTGCATTCCTGCCGAGATGCTGAAAGTGCCGTTGGGTGGGCTTGCCCGCTCGATAACGTTTACCATATCTTCGCCCGTAATGGGATTTTTACCTGCGGGGATACGCATCTCCATCTTGAAGCCCATCATATTCTGATAGTCGTAGCCTGCCGTAACTTGTGGCAACATACTTGCTATCGTCTGCCAACGTTGTGCCTGAGCGATTTTGACGTCGTACGAGGCGTTTTGCAACTGACGGTTGTAGCGGATAGCCGTATCTTTTGCTTGTTGCAGCGAGAGCGAGATGACGGTAGCACCCTCGCTTGCCCGCTCCCAACTTGGAATTATCGGAGTAGACACCTCTGTCTGTCCCCAAAGCATCACCGTCGTTGCCGCCAGCGCCAATATCAATGATTTTATTCTTTTCATTTTAATGAAATAATTTATGGTCGATTTATACTATTGTTTGTTATTTATCGAATTATAATACTCCAATCCTTTGTCGTTGCACACGACGCGGAACATAGTGTCCATACAGAAGTCCATCATGTGTATAAACGGTATTTTGTTCGCATTTGAGTACTCCAACATATTGGAGAATATCTCGCTGATGAGTTTTTTTGTAAGTGTAAGGTCCATATCTTCTCGAAACAACCCTTGTGCAATGCCCATATTGAGGATGCTGAGCGTATTTACCTCGGAGTCTTCTTTTATCAGCCGACAATGTTTGTCGAAAAGTTCGGAGTAATATTTTTTCATATCGAAGTGGATTTGGAAAAACTTTTCGTCGTCGCGTCGAGGCTTGTTGCGGAATGTATTGGTCTTCGATATCAGATATTCGATTATATTGTCGTTGTCGTCAATCTCTTCCATCTGTTTTTTCTCGATACGTACGCTCTTCAATATCTCTTCTATGAGTTCGTTTTTGGTTTTGAAGACGGTGTAGAAAGTCTTCTTCGATATATGCAGTTCGTTGCAAATATCGTCGATGCCGACGCGTTTGAGTCCATAATCCCAAAACATCTGCTTGGCTTGTCGAATTATTTTCTCTTTCAATTCCGTCATACGATATGAATGCTTGTTAATTTGATTGTGCAAAAGTACGCAAAAAGCGAAAAGTAGAACTTATTGTGATATTAAATAAGGTTAATTGCAATAAAATATTTTTATAAATATCTGATAATAAGCAGTATCTTGGAAACTGAAAAAGTTTAAAAGTTTTCTGGTGCAGAGTAAAAAGATACTTGTATAAATCTATAAAATAAAAGTATTACCTTTACAGATACCTTTGGGAGAGCAATAAACAGACATAATAATATTATAAATAATTAAATTAAAATATTGACTGTGAGTGGATTTGGGTGTTGAATGACTCAATACTATGTTGACAAATAATTTAAGGGAGTGAATCGTATGAGAAGGCATTATTTGGACAATATCAGATGGATGACGGTCGTTGCGGTTGTTATTTATCACGTGATTTTTATTTACAATGCGGTTATGCCGCCGTACAAACGCATCGGTGCATTTGCCGAAACTCAGACGCAGGACGCCGTGCTGTATATTTTGTATCCATGGGTTATGATTTTACTTTTTATCGTTGCGGGAATAAGTTCGCGCTGCTATCTCGAAACGCATTCGATCCGCGATTTTGTGCGTACGAGGACGCGGAAACTGCTTGTACCGTCGACGATAGGGCTGCTGCTTTTCGGCTGGCTTCAGGGGTGGCTGAATATGACCCTTGCAGGCGGATTTGACGGGATTCCCGATACGATGCCGAAAGTTGCCGTTTTCTCGATTATGGTCGTATCGGGAACGGGCGTTTTGTGGTTTATACAAATGTTATGGCTTTTTTCGATGCTGCTTGCACTCGTTAGAAAATTCGAAAAAGGCGGATTGTACGAATTGTGCGGCAAAGCGAATGTTTTCGTGCTCCTTCTTTTGGGTATTCCTCTTTATTTTTCGGGGCTCGTTTTAAACACGCCTGTCGTGCAGGTATACCGCTTCGGTATCTACGCTTTTGCCTTTTTCCTGGGCTATTTTGTATTTGCGCACGAAACTCTTATCGACCGATTTTGTAAAATAGATATTCCGCTTGTCGTTGCGGCGGCACTTTCCGGAGCGCTGTATCTCTATCTGCATTACGGGGATAAGTATGCCGTCATGCCGACCGTCAATTCCGTTTCGGCGGTCACCTATGCGTGGCTTGCTTCGCTTGCGCTTTTAGCTCTGATGAAGCGCCGTTATGACCGCGAGTCCGCCTTTACGCGCTTTATGACAAAACGGAGCTTCGGCTTATATGTGTTCCATTATTTTCCGTTGACGCTTGCGGCGTGGCTCCTTGCGCGGTACGCAAAGATTCCCGCGGTGCCGACATACGCGATTGCGGCTTTCGCTTCTTTTTTCGGCGCTTTTTTGCTTTATGAAGCGGTTGTGCGTATTCCCTTTGTCAGGTGGTGCCTGCTCGGTATGAAAAAGAGTGCTAAGAAAATATCGGGAGAAAAAATAAATACAGAAGACAATAATCCTATTACTAAAAGAAAATATGTTATGCAAGAAAAAGAAGAACAGACGGTAGGATTGCCCGATAATGCGGGTAGAGAGTTGAGAGAGTGTGATAAGGGCGGCGACCAAGCACGTCCGCTCATCATTGACAGATCACTGCGGCTATGCTGTGTCAACAATTAATTAAAAAG
>ERZ772955.1996-NODE-1996-length-11679-cov-23.081039_pt1 | contig 11679 bp, 9 predicted proteins | sample MGYA00511133_ERZ772955 | MGnify/ENA primary metagenome ERZ772955 (study PRJEB29015, sample SAMEA2737914) | human oral metagenome | biome: human oral; feature: human-associated habitat; material: dental | place: China | collected 2149 ... | reverse complement strand
CTCCCAGCACACGGGGATGGTCCTTGCGTTTCAGTTCTTTTAATATATTCTTCATTCTGTCCAAGTTTTCTGCAAAGTTACAATATCTATGCGAGAAACGGCAATGCTGACGGCCTATTATCACAGGACGGCATGCAAATTCATAACAAGTGGGTATCTGGCAGGGAAACATTCTGTCTGACGGTTCACGGTGGGATCTCGCCGGCGTGGGATTATGGCTGTCTATGACTGCAATAAGAAAAGATTACATATTGTTTGCAGACAATAAGCTTCTTTTGTTTCAAACTGAAAGAATAAGGCTGGGAGTGTTCAATATTTTCCATGAAGCGGGCTTGCTGATACGTCATTAAAATTCAGTGGATGATTTTCATGGAAACGAAAAATGCCCTACGCTTCACAGCGACGGGCATTCAATCTCAATAGGTATTAGTTTCTTTAAGGTAAAAAGATTGTATTCAGGATAACGCTTGCAAAGATAAGGGATTTATTTTGTACGAGCAAACTTTTATGCAACTTTTTTATTCACAATGAAACATTTTTTTATTACAGATTTTCTCCTTCTCCATCCGTCCGGACGGTCCTTCGTTACATATCTGCAATGGATATGAAGCCGTTGTTTCATTCTGTTATGAGAAACAAGCGGAAACTCCTGTACGGTATTATTCCTGTTCCGATGACGTTTTTCGCATTTTGCCGATTCAGCCTGATGTTTCCTGCTTTGCACATGAAAAAGAATCGGATTGTCTTTCCCCCTTTCCTGTGCATTCAAGGCAGCCAAGGCCCGGGAAAGAATATGGGAAACAGTTGTCCGTACTTTCCCTCTTTGCCGGGGCAGGCCCTGTATGCAGATAATCCGGCGGTTCTCTTTTTAAACCTGCTTTTATGCAATAAGGATACCATCGCTTTGTTTTCCGAGAGGGCTTTATAATATTGCCTAAAACATTTCCAAATATGGAAGAAAAGTCTTAAATTTGCAGAGAATAAGCTGAGCCTGGCCAATTGAAAGCACGCTTTCTTTGTCCTCGCTTGCATTGTTTTTGTTGAAATTACAGTAATGATGCAGTATCACGTGACTTGTAACAAATGCCGTCGTTCGTTTACGATTACGGCAGAAGGCGGCGATCGTATGCGGTGCAGCTGTCCTTATTGCGGGCAGACACTGTTGGTCAATCTGCCAGCCATGGCACAGCCCGCCACGCCGCCGGTGGTGCATCCCGTCTCCGGACAGAAGGACAGTGAGGGGGGCAGCCCGGGGCTGAAGATTCTCCTGACGGTGCTGATTGTCCTTGTCGTGGGCGGTCTGGGTGCTTTCGGATTCATCCTGTGGCAGGACAGGCAGGAGGCGGCACAGCAGGAAATCCGTGTGCAGCGCAAGGCGCATGCCGACTCGTTGATGCAGGTCCGTGCCCGGCAGGATGCGCAGGCGGAGGAAGAACAGCGAAGGGAACAGCAGCAGCAGGCTGTATGCAGGTTCCTGCGGTCGTTCTATCAGAATGCGGTCTTCATTTCGGACGATACGGATCCGTCCTACTATGCCCGTTACCTCACGCCTTACTGTCGCCAGATGATTTTCGGGACCGGTCCGGATGACGAGGAAGACAAGTGGGCAGCATGGTGGGGTGCTTTCGGCAATCTCAACAATGAATACGATTTTGACGAGCTGTCGCGTAATCTTCGGATAACCCCTGCGGGTAACGACTGGTACAAAGTCAGACTGTCGGAACATGGTCTGACGGAAACCAGGAACATACGGGTCAAGATGACGGACGGCCACATCCTCATCGACGATGTGAGGTAGGGCTTCAATGTAAGACAGTACTTCAGAGAAAGGAGAAAAGAGTATGCAGTTTCAGATAGCTTGCAAACACTGCCATCGTCTCTTCGCCATAGAGTCGGAAGCCGGTAGGACGGTAAGGTGCAACTGCCCTTATTGCGGAGAAGGCATGATGGTTGTCACGCCCGGGACTGTTCCGGAAGGCGGCGCAGCCGGCTCTACAGCCGGCACAGGCTGTACGGAGCCGGTACAGGGCGATAGCCAGGAACAGGCCACAGGCGGAAGGAAACGTGGATGGCTGAAAGGCGGACTGGTGCGGAAGGTGACGATTGCCTTCGTGCTGTTCTGGCTGGGCGTGATACTGGTGTCAACGCTTTTATACGTGTTTTTTTCTTCGATGTCAAATTAAAACAATAACACAGTCAAATATGAAACAGACAAAGATAGTATGTTCAATCAGCGACCGGCGTTGCGATGTCGATTTCCTGAAGAAGCTGTTCTTCTCGGGCATGAATGTCGTACGCATGAACACGGCCCACGCCACGCAGGACGGGATACGTGAAATCATCCGCAACACACGGGCGGTATCACCGCATCTGGCACTGCTGATCGATACAAAGGGACCGGAGGTGAGGACGACGGGTGTGGAAAGTCCTGTCCACTACAAGGCAGGCGACATGGTAAAGATCTTCGGTCGTCCGGAGGTCGATTCGTCCAGGGACATCATCAATGTTTCCTATCCGGACTTCTCGCGCGATGTGAAGGTGGGCGACCACGTCCTCTTCGATGACGGTGCGTTGGACATGGAAATCGTCGAGAGCGCCGGTCCTATGCTGGTGGCGCAGGTAAAGAATGAGGGCGACCTGGGGGCGCACAAGAGTGTGAATGTGCCGGGAGAGCATATCGAGCTGCCGGCATTGACCGAGAAGGACAGGCGCAACATCCTGCTGGCGATAGAGGAAGACATTGACTTCATTGCCCACTCTTTCGTCCGTTCCGCAGCTGATGTGCTGGAGGTACAGAAGATTCTCGATGAGCACAACTCGGACATCAAGATTATCTCCAAGATTGAAAACCAGGAAGGTGTCGACAATATCGACGAGATCATTGATGCCTCGTACGGTATCATGATTGCGCGCGGCGACCTGGGCATTGAAGTGCCGATAGAACTGATTCCCGGCATACAGCGCAGTATTATCAACAAGTGTATTCTGAAGAAGAAACCGGTCATCGTGGCTACGCAGATGCTCCATACGATGATCTGCAATCCCCGTCCTACCCGTGCCGAGGTGACTGATATCGCCAATGCCATCTACAGCCACACCGATGCGCTGATGCTGAGTGGCGAGACGGCCAGCGGCAGGTATCCGGTTGAGGCTGTCCAGACGATGGCGCGTATCGCCGAGGCAGCAGAGCAGGATGCCCACAAACGCGGACACATCACTGTTCCCATGACGAACCCTAACGACCAGCGCGAGTTTCTGTCGCGCAGTGCCATTGAGGCCACGGAACAGCTGGGTGTCAAGGGAATCATCACCGACAGCGAGACAGGACAGACAGCCCGCAATCTTGCCGCTTTCCGTGGACCGAACCCTGTGCTGGCTATCTGTTACAAGGAAAAGGTGCAACGTTGGCTGAACATGAGTTACGGTGTCATAGCCGTCTACCAGCAGCAGCATAAGTCGAACGAAGAGATGTTTACTGCCGCCTTGCGTATGCTCCGCCAGAAGGGGTACATCGACCTGGACGACAAGATTGCCTATCTGTCTGGATCGTTCGGCAACGGCGGCGGTACGACTTTCCTCGAAATCAACAAGGTGAGCGAAGTATTCGACCGCAGTTACCGTTTCCACCTCCCGAAGGAGCAGGACTGTATGGAGGTGACGGGTGAAGAGAAGTGACGGATGGGTAAGGATATATAAGGAGTCCGTCGTCGGCTTCTGATTCTGCAGATGCCGCCCTGTAATGGAAAGAGCCATATCAAACTCTGACAGCGAGTGTTGATATGGCTCTTTTCGGTTGTGCCTGACTTCTCTTCCTGGAATCCGGGCATCGTCCGGGAACGTGCGTCCATGTCGGTCTACAGTGCCTCATGGAGGCTTCCGACTTGTTTTTGCTTTCTCATTTCCGTCTTATCAGGAACGTACCCAATACATAGGACCGGTTCTTCCGGGTACGGCCCAGGAGCTGGTAGATACCGTCGGGGAGGACAGAGATGTCCAGTTTTCCGTGCTTTCTGTCCCAGTGCCTGCTGCTGCGGAACATCTGTCCTTGCAGCGTCTGTATCTCGTAACGAACGATATCGGCCTGTCTGGCCATAGCCGGGAGCATGAGCGTCGTGCCGTCATTGTCCAGCAGGGCAGGGGATGTCTGTACCGTGAAGAGGGGTTCTTCCTGCAGGGGGGAGCTTTCTCTGCCGTATCTGTCCATGGCCGTGACGGCGAAATACAATGCGGGACTTACATCCTTGAGTTGCAGCGACAGACCGCCGTAACGGGTGCATATCAGGTTGCGTGCGTCCCGGGTGTCGACGGGGAAGGAACGGCTGGCATATATGTTGTAATAAGGTGACGCTCCTTTCCAGTTCAGTCGTGCCGATCCGTCGCCCGGCCGCTGTACGAGCGGGGTGCATGACAGCAGGACAGGCGCATCTTCGGCTTTCCCTTTCTTCGTGGCAGGTGGAAGTGACGGGGTTGCATTGAACTGCCGTTCGAAGTTGTAGATGCCTTGTCTGTTGGAAGTGAGGAAATGAGAGCGGAAATGTGCATGGCCCATGCCGGCATCACGGCTGACGTACATCTGGCGGGTTATGTCGCCCAGTGTCCAGTTGCCTTCACGTGGGTCAAGGAAGTAAGTGCCCAGCCCGGTCACTATGTCGTGTCCATAGGCATTCTCCATCCAGTCGGCGATGAAGGGATAGTAGTTTTCGCCACGGAAATACTGCATGGGATAGAGCTGGTCCATCAGTCCCAGTCTGATCCATTCCTGTGCTTCCTGCGAGACACGGTCGTATGCGTTGAAGTTCCGTGAGCTGTAGCGGCTGAGGTCGGAATACTTCCCGATGGGCGAGCAGGAGATCTTCACCCAGGGCTTCAGTCCTTTCACTTCGTCGTGGATGGCACGTACGATGGCCGTGATGTTGCTGCGCCGGCGTTCGGGTGTGTCGTCGTCCCGGTAAGAAGGGTGCGGCCATCCGTCGGGATAGCGGATGTAGTCGAGGTTGATGCCGTCCACATCGTAGTTCCTTACGATTTCGCCACAGATGGCAGCGAGGTAGGAGGGTACGTTCGGGTCGGCAGGGTCAAGGTACGCCCCTGTAGCGTAGTTCCTTATCCGGAAGCCCTTCTGCCTGAGCAGTCGACAGCCCATCGAGTTCTTCGCCCCCACGGGGATGGTTGCTATCCAGGCATGAAGCTCCATGCCCCGCTTGTGACATTCCTCCACGGCAAAGGCAAGCGGGTCGTAGCCGAAGCCCGGCGCACAGCCCTCGGTGCCTGTGATGCAGCGGTCCCACGGCTCAATGGCTGACGGATAAATGGTGGCGGCACGCACGCGGGTCTGCAGAAGTACGGTGTTGATGTTCGCCCGCCGGTAGCAGTCGAGGATGTCGGTAAGTTCCTGTTTCTGTTGCAGTATGCCAGTCTCAGACTTTGCATAGGTCTTCGGCCAATCGAGGTTGGCCAGTGTCGTAAGCCACACGGCACGTGTCTCGTGCTTGGGCAGCCGTCGTGTGAGATAGTCGGCAAGGCTCGTCTGCGCCTGTGCTGCAAGGGCCAGTGTGCAGAGGAGGATAAGTAGAGCGGGCTTCTTCATGTTCCTTGATTCCGTATAGTTTTGATTCATCATGAGTCCCTGGCCGGCGACTGGTGGTGCGGCCACGGATGCTGTCCTGTCGGATGGTTCTTTTTACATTCTTACTGCTGTTCTTTGCAGATAGCTCATCAACAGCCTGGGCAAAAGTACAAATAAAAATCAGAGAAAAGCACTCTCTTAAAGGATTTTTCCCTTTCCACGTACTTTCCACAGCTCCTGGGAAAGCAAAAGGGGCTGAATTGATGCCGTCCGATGCCCCCCGGACAGCATCATTCCGTAATCTCTTTTAAACAGACAGTCCCGCATTGTTTTCGGAAAAGCAAGCCCCCCTGACCCGGTAGGTTGCGCCGGTACGGTTCTTCTCCGGCTGCAAGCTGCTCCCATACCGGCGACATATTGTAAGGGTGTGGACCCTCAACACGGCCGGTGTCTGCCGTCAACACAACGTGTGATGGGCATCAACACACTGCACGGAAGACCGGTCCGTGATACCATATTATATTATGTCAAGACGTTAATGACTTGCACTGTAAGCGTTTACCGAACTTAACGGAGGATTGCAAAGACTTACTTGTTGCTGAATAAACGCGGAAAGAGCCATGCCGGCACTCTGTATCCGAGTGTTGGCATGGCCCTTTCCGTTGTGGCTGCGAGCGATGTTCAGCGTCTCATTCTTATATATCCGGCTCCGGCCGCAGCAAGCAGAAGGATTACGATGGCAATATAGGCAATCGTCTCGGTAACGGAGATGCTTGCCGGATGGAAGTCGAGGATGACAGTGTGCCGGCCCGGCTTTACACGCAGGGCACGGAGGATGTAGTTCACCCGTCCGAGTTCTGCCGGCCTGCCGTCTACCGTCGCCGTCCAGCCCGGATAATAGATTTCAGAGAAGACGACAATGCCGCCGTTCTTCGAGCTGACGGTATATTGCAGGTTGTTCGGTTCGTACTTCTCCAGTTTCACTGCGGCGGCAGTGTCCCTTGCCGCAGCCTGCCCCAGCACGGCTTCATACTTCCTGTCGGCTACTGCCTCGTGGCGCACATCCATCTTGCCCACTTTTGCATATTCGGCATTGGCATCGGCAACATAGCTGATTCTGTCGATGAACCATCCGTTGCCCTGTGCATAGATGTTCTTCAGCGGCATCGTGCCTCCTCCCTGCAACGGAAGAATAAAGTACTTCGTGTTCAGCATATTCAGCACGGGGAACACCTTGGCACCGTCCACAGCCTGCATATTACCGCCCCTGGCAGCGATGGCCTGCATGGCCTTCTGCATCTCGGGAGCGATGTAGGCATCGATCATCTCCTGGTAGCGGCGCAGCTTGGCTGGATGATAACCGCCAATGCTCTTGTGGAAGTAAGCGGTCTCGTTCTCGTTGAAGGTGTTGGAGGCAAAGTTCAGCACACGGTAGTCCAGACTCTTGTCCTTCATGATTTCCACGTCGGCCGCCGTCGGCTGCTGCGGCATATCGCGTTCGCTCTTCGGTACGAACATTCCGTCGTTGAGATAGCGCTTGTCCACCTGCCACAGATCGACGAGGCAGAGTATCAGCAATGCGCCGATCATATAACCGGTACGCAGCTTCTTCAGCCTGTAGGCGAAGAGCAGGGCGAAGCCGATCAGGATGACGACGACCGAACGCCATGCGTCGGCACTGACCATGGCGACCCGCATGGTGGAGACGTTGGAAAGGATGGTGCCGGCCGTATTGGCGTCCATTCCCTGGATGCCGTTGATCATCTGGCGTTCCTGCTCGCTGACGAACGGTCCCGTTATGTCGGGGAACAGGGCGATCAGTGCTGCCACGCCCGCCGTCATCCCCAGGCTGATGTAGGCGAACTTCATCTTCCGTCCCAGCAGGTCGGGCTCGTCGATGATGCGTTTCAGTGTCAGGGCAGCCAGCAGCGGAATCGTAAACTCGGCAATGACGAGGATGCTCGCCACAGTGCGGAACTTCGCATACATCGGGATGTAATCGAGGAAGAAGTCGGTGAAGCCCATGAAGTTATGTCCCCAGGCCAGAAGGACGGACAGCACCGTAGCGGCCAGCAGTGCCCATTTCATCGGACCTTTCACGAGGAACAGCCCCAGGACGAAGAGGAAGAGCACGAACGCCCCGACATAGACCGGCCCGCTCGTCCCCGGCTGTGTACCGAAATACTGCGGGAAGGCATCGTAGAGCTGGGGTATCATCGACTGTATCTGCGGATCGGCCTTTTTCATCGCCGTCTCGCTCTGGCTCAGCGGAACGCTCGCCCCGCCTTTCGCATCGGGTACAAGCAGTGTCAGCGTCTCGTCGATGCCGTAGCTCCACTGTGTGATGTAGTCACGGTCGAGCCCGGAACTGGTCTGGTTGGCCTTGTCCGCCTTCACCAGTTCGCTCTTGCCGCGCATGCTCTCCTGCTGGTACTGCCAGGTGTGGTAGAGGTTGGAGAGGTTGATGGCAATACCGATGACGGCTGCCGCCGCCAGCACGCCTGTCGCCTTCAGGAATGCGGCCAGCTGTTTCTCACGGACGGCTTTCGCAAGGTAGGCGACGACCATGAAGAGGATGACGAACAGATAGTAATAGGTCATCTGCACATGGTTGGCTTTTATTTCGAAGGCTGTGAAGACCGCCGTCACGATGAAGCCGGACAGGTACTTGCCGCGGTAGGCCAGCACGATGCCGGCGATCATCGGCGGGAGGTAGGCCAGTGCCATTACCTTCCACAGGTGTCCGGCGGCGATGATGATCAGAAAATAGGACGAGAAGGCCCACATCACACTGCCCAGTGCCGCCAGCGACTGCCGAAAGTCGAAAGCCCGCAGCAGGATGTAGAAGCCCAGAAGGTAGGCAAAAAGGAACCATACATTGTCCGGCAGCCAGAGGTGATAGGCGTTCATCACTTGCGACAGGCCGTCTGTCGACTGATAGGCCGGCGACATCTGGTAGGTCGGCATACCGCCGAAGATGGCGTTTGTCCAGCGTGTCGTCTCACCTGTACGGTTCTGGTACTCTGTCATTTCCTGTGCCGATCCGACGCCTGCCGAGGCATCGTGGCGATAGAGAATCTTGCCCTGCGTGACGGGTACGAAGAAGTAAGCGAACGAGATAACCGCAAACAACACGACGGCCATCACATCGGGAAGAAGTCTTTTCCAAGTTTTCATGCTTATTCTGCTTTGCTTTTGTCTGATAGATATCAATGTGTGCAAAGTTACAAAAAACAGAGAACTTACAGCCTCCGACTTATGACTTTTTCGTATGTCCCCGCTGAAATCAGTACATCATCGTAAGGATGACAAGGTTTGATCGGGAGCCGGAGAGGCGTTGATTGCAGTGCCGATCAACGTCTGTCTGCATTGCGGCTGAGCCTTGTTTCCTGTGTACGATGTGGCGTGTTGGCATCCGGTATGTTCCGACAGGTATGCTTCACAGTGTCTGGACTCTGTCGCCTCACGACCATTCCTGTTCTCTGCCTGACGGTTCTGTGGCATGATTCTGTGATGTCTGATGATCCTTTCGGTTGTCTTTCTCGGCAGTCTGCTTGAATCTTTCCGGACTGTGTGCCCATGGGTATGTGAAGCACCGGAGAATGGCGGCTGCTCTGCAGCAGACAGCAGGGAGGTGCGGCGTATATGGAGGATTTCAGGTATATTATGTCTGGAAAGGATTGCTGTTTTATTTATTCTTCGTACATTTGCAGCATGATAAGAAAGAATCCCTATACGGAAGAGAAATATTCGCATTACAGGGTGACGGAGCCGGCCCCTCTGCTTGAGTGGCTGCTGGCAAACCTGAAAGAGAGCAAGAGCAAGGTGAAGGCGACGCTGCAGAACCGCGGCATCAGGGTGAACGGCAGCTGCGTCACACAGTTCGACCGTCAGCTGAAGGCTGGCGACAAGGTGTCTGTCAGCAAGAGTAAGAAGAACGGTCAGTTCCGCAGCCGCTACGTGAAGATAGTCTACGAAGACCGCTTCCTCGTGGTGGTGGAGAAAAATATCGGTATCCTCTCCATGGCTGCCGGTCATGCCTCGCTGAACGTGAAGAGCATTCTGGACGACTACTTCTACAAGACCCGCCAGAAGTGTACGGCACATGTCGTGCATCGGCTCGACCGCGATACGTCGGGACTGATGATCTATGCCAAGGACATGCAGACCGAGCAGCTGTTCGAGCATGACTGGCACAACATTGTCTACGACCGCCGTTATGTGGGCGTAGTGAGCGGTGAGATGGAACAGGACGAAGGAACGGTGGCCAACTGGCTGAAGGACAACAAGGCATACGTCACCTACAGTTCACCGGTGGACAATGGCGGTAAATATGCCGTCACCCATTTCCATGTCCTCGACCGTACGGTGGCGCACAGTCTCGTGGAATACCGGCTGGAGACAGGACGGAAGAATCAGATTCGCGTACACTCGGCCGACATGGGACATCCAGTCTGCGGCGACGTGAAGTACGGCAACGGCGACGACCCGCTGCACCGGCTCTGTCTGCATGCCTATGTACTCTGCTTCCATCATCCCGTGACGCATCAGCGCATGGAGTTCGAGACCCCTGTTCCGGCAACTTTCCGGCATCTGTTCAAATAACAGGAAACGGCTTTCCTTATGGAACATCTACAGCTTTACATCGCCCTGCTTGCAGCACTTGTGGTCGGTCTTTTTCTCATCAGGAAGATTACCGGCTGCCTTGTCCGTATCTTTATCACCCTTGTCGTGCTTGCCATCATCAGTTGGATACTGACGTTGTTATAACAGGCATTGCATCTTGATGCCGAGATGAGGCACGGGAAGACGTTGTCTGTGAATGCAGCATGGAGCCTGGGATGGGGATTTCCTGCAAAATCTTTCGGGCAATGAAGCAGAAAACGAAATTAAATTCGTACATTTGCAACATATAACAAACAGGCATTTAATAGAAAGTGAAGATAAGAAACAGAAATGAGAACAGTTTATGAATTCTCTGTCAAGGACAGAAAAGGAAAAGAAGTATCGTTGAAAGAGTATGCCAACGAAGTGCTGCTGATTGTCAACACAGCTACCAAGTGCGGCTTCACACCTACCTACGACCAGCTGGAAGCACTCTATGAGAAATACCATGCACAGGGCTTTGAGGTTCTCGATTTCCCCTGCAACCAGTTCGGACAGCAGGCTCCGGGTACCGACGAGAGCATCCATGAGTTCTGCAAGCTCACCTACGGAACAGAGTTCCCGCGCTTCAAGAAAGTGAAAGTGAATGGCGACGATGCTGATCCGCTCTTCAAGTTCCTCAAGGAGCAGAAGGGATTTGCCGGCTGGGACGAATCGCACGAGCTTTATCCTGTTCTCGACAAGATGCTTTCTGAAGCTGATCCTGACTACAAGGAGAAATCTGATATCAAATGGAACTTCACCAAGTTTCTGATCAACAAGAAGGGGCAGGTCGTCGCCCGCTTTGAACCGACAGAGAAGATAGAGAATATCGCTAAGCAGATCGAGGCTCTGCTGTAGACCTGTCAGGGTCTGTCGTCTGTCCTGCCATGGGGCGGGAGAGGGGACACGGACAGGGGCGTGGAACTTTCTACGACCGGTGGTATTGACCGGAAAAGGCAAGGAGCATCATACTCCTTGCCTTTTTCAGTCAGTGTCTGTGAAGGTCCTGTTCTCTCTGTCAGTGGGGGACTTGTCTGTCAGTGGAGGGTGGTTCTTGAAAGACAAAACAAGAGAGGGAATATCAGAAGAATTGTCCGTGGCGGTCTTTCTGATATTCCCCTTTCCTTGTTGAACGGTTCTTACCTTGTGGGGATATTATTCATCTTCCTCTTTTGCTTCCGCTTCATGTTCAGCAATCAGTTTCTGCTGGAGGTCGTTCGGGACAAGCTCATAGCTTGCGAACTTGGTCGTGAAGCTTGCACGTCCGCCGGTAAGCGAACTCAGCGAGATACTGTAGTTGGAAAGTTCCTTCAGTGGAATCTTCGCCTGCAGCTTCTGGTAGCCGGCTTCAGAGTCCATGCCCATGATCATGGCACGCCGGCCCTGCAGATCGCTCATCACGTCACCCATATAGTCGCCGGGCACGAATACCTCCAGGTCGTAGATAGGCTCGAGAATCTTCGGAC
>ERZ772955.1995-NODE-1995-length-11685-cov-16.623646_pt1 | contig 11685 bp, 10 predicted proteins | sample MGYA00511133_ERZ772955 | MGnify/ENA primary metagenome ERZ772955 (study PRJEB29015, sample SAMEA2737914) | human oral metagenome | biome: human oral; feature: human-associated habitat; material: dental | place: China | collected 2149 ... | reverse complement strand
TCTCAAGTACGGTATATCCACCCTCTCGCTTCATCAATACCTCACCGGCAGATTAATTACCTGAGTGGTCTTTAAATTATCTAAGCTACTTGAGCTGGAGCCATTAGAGGTGGTCAGCCAGAGGTTGGGTGTGTAATTGATCCACTCAGCAGTCGAGGAAATATTACCGGGATCCCACTGACTATCATACGGTAGATTACCCGCCCCGAAGGTGCGACGAAAGATTGGTGAATTATCAGAGACGATAGCACCATTGACCTTGAGCTTGTGCTGACATTTACTCTTCGGTGGCGGTAGCATACCTAAGTCAGCTGGATTATTAGCATCCTTGCAACTCTCAAAGTGATCAGTTGCTACGTAGGTACCGGTGATGAGTGCCACCCATGGTTCGACTTTAATGTTCTTAGCCATGATGGTGAAGCTGGGAATCTCAGACAGATTATGGTATTTGGTGCTCCAATCAATACTAATGTTACCCTTAATAGTAACGTCTCCATCAACGAAGATAGTGATATGTTTACTAGACTTCAATATGTTATTGCCAATATCAAGATGACCGCTCTTATGATAGCTACCTTGCAGCTTATCGAAATCGACGTCACCAGGCGATAGGGACTTGACACTGGCTGGTTTCGATGGCTTGGACAGAGACTTCTTTAGGAGGCCGGCTGGCTTAAGCCACTTCAGATCGTTACAATCACCCTGGGCTTTACCCGTATTAGCATAGCTAAGCTTGCAAGCCCATTTATGATGGTTGGCTGGGCTGGCTGTTGTGTAGCCGGCTGAGCCGAAGTTAATCACCTCAGTGTCGCCGGTCAGCAACCCATACTGTGAGTAGGAGCCTCGCTTAGCCGTACCGGGAACTATATTCTCCCTGACATCAGACCCGGTAAAGCCGTCCTTAGCATAGCTATCTGAACCGGATAGGTTAAGGTTGGGGCTCTTCGTCACCACGACACAGGCAATGTTGCTGGCTCGGAAAGTATCAGCTGATTGATCATTCTTCACACTCCAGTTGTTATCAACAGCGATGTAGGAGCAGATCTTATCGCCGGGCTGAGCCAGCCAGCCACCACCACCATATATGCCATACGACTTAGACCGCTTGTTACTACCGCCGACATCAAGGACAACGTCCTCATCATCTCTACCAGTGTCCCAGCCGACGCAGGGATCGATTTGGCCACTCAAATATTGCCCACCTAAGCTACGACCACCCTTACAGCTAACGCCCCTGCCGTCCCAGAACTTAGGATATGTCGGACGATCATCTTTGTCTGCGGGCAACGACGCCCCTCTCTTCAGAATAAAGGTATAATTGTGATACCGGAATGGTCTCGTTTTAGTCGGACCGGTAGGATTATCTACCCTGTAGTCAAAGGTGACCGTATCACCAGCCTGAACTTTATCCTGTTTAGCTATGGTGGTTGGTACGATACCACTACTCTTATCTTTGGGTCCATCATCCGGCGGCGGAGGATAGTGATAAGGGATATAGACACAAGCCTTAGGGGTTAAGCGTTGTTTCCAGCCGTTGTATTCCCAGCTCATCCGCAACCACTGACAGAGAGTCTGCCCTGCATCGCCCGGCTTAACTACATAGCGATAGTGTCTGGTTACCGCCTCTCCTTTTGATATCCGCCGATTAAACGATAAAACATTATCATAACACTCTCCACCCCAGTCATAGCACCCCCACATTATTTGCCGATGGTCGCTACCGTTAAGTGGACCGCCTCGATCGGCAGGTCGAAACCAATTGGATCCCTCCTCCGGCTTCGGCTCAGTCTGATTCCAGCTCTGACCAAGTGGGCGAGGGTCTATCCAACCTTCACGAAGGTTAGTAAAGTCCATTTTCATTTCTTCGGGGACTATATAACCGCTAGAGTTATAAGCTCGGAACCACCAAGTCAGCTCATCACCCGGGTAGAGTTCAGCTTTATGGTGGTTATTATCCATGACAGCTTTCGGAAGGCTTCCTTTAACGTGTGGATAGTTGCCCGTCCAAGTCCAGAGTGTATTAGGTGTATTAGGTTTATTAGCACCAAGATAGCCCATGACCTCAGCTATACTTTTGTCATTTTCTTTGCTGTTATACTTGCCATACGAAGAAAGCCACTTGTAGCCGGTCCTCGGTTTTTTAGAATCGCCAGTGGGCTTCTTTGTGAAATCAACGGTGGTGCGCATATCAACTTTTGGCTCGCAAGTAATGTTGTAAAAGATGTTGTCAAAAGGCAGCTCATACTCAATCAAGTTATTTTTCCAGACATTGTCGATGACAATCTTATATTTATGATCTGGATACATCATCATTTCCACGTATAAGACCCCGTTTTCACCCATGCAGCCATGACTACCGTACACACCATCATCACCTGCACCGAGCTGACCGCACTGGTACTTAGGGTCGTTTCCATCATAGTAAGCTACTCTCCTGCCATTATCTGACTCATCATATACACTAACACTAAGAGGCTGCTTACCATTATTGGTACCCCACCAGGGATACCAGGTATCCAGATCATAAAGTCTCAAGTGATAAGGCGAACCCGGTCCTCCGAGATGGGTCGGCTCGGTAAAGCTACAAGGTAATGCCATCTGCATTTCCTTCCGCTCATGCCCGAAAATATCCCTCATTCTGCCGTTATACCGAACGCTAGCCTGCGACGCCCTACCGGTCGCATAAGCGATAATACCGTCGCCTCTATCTAATTGCAGCTTGAACTGAAATATTTTGCCTATTAGATAAGCACGTACCATAGCCTTCCAGTAACCAGTTGAACTATCGTACCAAAAGTCTCCAGCGTTAATAGTAAAATGACCATCACCGTGGATATGAACCCCACCATTAAAAATAGCACCATTATTACTATCTCCCCATAGCGCATCAAAAACCTTTATTCCTACATCACCACCGGGTTTATCCTTAAAATACACCGGCACTTCAAGCTCTGTGTATGGGTGAGTTGAATCTTCGGTCAGGTTATATCTATCGCCCGGGCTACTGGGACCGACATTGGATAAAGCCATTGCAGACGACCCATGAATCGTAGATAAGATCATTATGATAGCTACAGCTAGAAGTGCTTTGCCCAGCCAAGTCAGCCAACCCTTATGATTAATAGCATTCATTTCCACCATGACAACCACCCTAACCTATCGACTCCTTATCTTTCTCTCCCGACCGCTGAACATATAGCTCATTATACTTATCAGCCTCGCCCTCCTCGTGTCTCTTGGTATAAATCTCCGATAACACACGAGCTGTGTCTGCGCTATGGAGTACATCCTCGGCCTTCTTAGCATAGACAAGCGACTTATCAAGCTTCATCTCCTTTTTATCGCTAAAGACAGATAGAAGCGTCGCCAACGATAGGTATAGCTTCGCCTGCTTCTGCTTATCCTTAGCCTGTTTGATCTGACCCTCATACCACCAGATAGCCGGCTTCTCTTTGCCCTCGTAGATCAGCTTACCGGCATCAGATTCCGACTTGATATTATACTTGCTATACGCCAGGTAATTCCCCAGCTGGTCGTCCAGGTCGGTGAAAGCGCAGGTGCCGATGGCGACTAGCGCCAAGACTAAGACCACCCCCATGACGACTCGCCCGACCTTGAGCAAGCGTCCATCAGACGACTTCTTAGCAGGCTCAGCCGCCGGTGAGTCACCCGACTGCACCGCACCGGCCAGTGCCACCTCTTTGTTTATGTTGTCCCCACTTTTAACCATAACTATAATTGATTATAGCATAGTCAGGCTGATTGCCAACATCAAGTTGGGAGTTTTTGGCAAGAAGCGACCACATACTATGTAGCCAGATGAAGAGCCGAGGCGATTGTAAAGAAAAGTCAATAGACGCAGCGTGAGTGTGCTAAGAATATTTACATTAGCAGTATAATATGCTAGTATCACTACATAAGGTAGGAGTAGAGCTATGAGTAATAAAAGCGAGATCAAGAGACTACGTGAGAGCCTCGGGCTCAGCCAACAGTATATGGCTGATGCGCTAGGTATGAGCCGCCCCTCTTACGACAAGGTAGAGACCGGGACAAAGGAGCTCACCGTCGCTGAAGCCCGCAAGCTATCTGACGAGCTGGGAGCCAGCTTTGATGCCATCTTCATGAATAGCGAGCCAAGTGTCAGCTACGACAAAGAGCGTTATAAAGAGATGATTCGTCGATTCATCAGGTACGCTGGCGCCAATAGCGATGGCAGAATCCCGAAGACAAAATTAGCCAAGCTACTCTACCTGCTGGATTTCTCATGGTACTACGACAATCTAGAGTCTGTGAGTGGGCTGCAGTACCGCAGGATTGCACAAGGTCCAGTGCCGGACGAATTCTTTCGCACTATTGAAGAGATGTACGATACGGAAGAGATCGATATCAAGCTCCGAGGCAGAGCGATGATGATCAGTCTGAACGAAGAGCTCGACCCAGCAAATAAGCACCTCCTCTCCGACGAGCAAGACAAGCGGCTCAGAGAAATAGCAGCCCAATGGAAGACAGCCAACACACGAGCGATAGTTGACTATACCCACAGCCAGCTGCCATGGAAGTACTGTGAGCCAAATGAATTAATCCCATACGACGCCATAGTCCAGGAGGATCCCGACCATGTCTACCGGCGGTAGATATCTAGTGCAGTTTGACCCATATACGAAGAATCATTTCATAAAGAGCATCACCAAACGATACAGCAGTAGACAGTGGCAGGCCACCCGGAAGTCTCTTGAGTTCGTACTTGAGCACATAGATCAGCACATTCTCACCGACAAGGCAAGGACAATCCACGCATCAGATGTCGGTCGAATCGTTAAGCTGTATTTCAAGATTGCCGGGACTAAGGACTCGGCGAGAGGGTCGGGCAATAGAGCCATAGTCTTCCTGGATGATACCCTGTACATCGCCAGAGTACTGTTGGTGTACTCTAAGAAGGAAATTTGCCAGCCCAACGAGACTGTAAAATGGCAGAAAGTGATCAATGAGCAATTCCCGGAGATTATGAAAAAGTTCCCCGGCTACTAAGCTGCTGCAACTATTTATTAGATTCTATTGCTAACATCGAGGATAAAATCAAAAGCCGCCCCCTCTAAAATCGAGCATAGCACCGTGCGCACGGTGCTACCTCATGAGAACGATACCGAAGTGGCGCTCCCTACGGCGGAGAGGTGAACACTCCCCTGTATATAGTATACTATCATCCAAGCCGGGTCATGTCAATTTAGGGGGCACCGCTATTTATCTAGTAGTGGCTGGCAGTCCGGGCAGTAGTGAGTACCTCGTCCCGCCAGCTTGATCTTCCTGATCTCGTGTCCGCAACGAGCGCAAGGCTGACCCTCCCGGTGATACACTCGGGCAAACTTATCCAGATAGTCACCCCTACTTCCATCCGCTTTGACATAGTTGCGGGCCGTCGAGCCACCCGCCCGGAGCGACTGATTCATGATCTCGATGATGCTATCAAGCAAGCGATGCAGATCATCATCTGACAGCTGCTCGACTCTGGTCATCGGGTTGATCCGGGCTAGCCACAAGCTCTCGTCGGCGTAGATATTACCGACACCGGCCAGTACCGTCTGGTCCAGGATAGCCGTCTTGATCCGTGATTTCTGATGCCGACGCAACCGTGATAAAAACTCCCGCCACGGGTCGCCCGACAGAGGCTCCGGCCCGAGCTTAACTATGCTAGCTAGTTGCATCACTTCACTGGTCGGATATAGCTTGATCCAGCCGAACTTACGCTGATCATTAAAGAATAGCTTGCCGCCACCGGATAGCTCAAAGATTACCCTGGTCGACTTATCAGGCAGCTCACCGATCATTGAGTCATTCGGATGACCTGCCGCCCACGCCTGATCGCCCCGATAGACTAGCTGACCGGTCATCTTCAGATGGATCAGCAAGGTGTAGCCGCCGGTCAGATCAACCATCAGCATCTTAGCCCGACGCCTGACACCGGCAACGGTCGCCCCGGTCACCAGCCGGCTGACGTCTGCTGGGGCGATCTGAAGTGACTTATCGCACAAGCCGGTCACCTTAGTGATCTGCCGGTGAAGTATCAGTCCCGCCAAGCCACGACGTACCGTCTCGACCTCGGGCAGCTCCGGCACTACTGCTCGCCTCTGATGAACTCTTTGATGACGTTATTTAGCTCGACGGCCTTTTGCTTCTCCTTGAGGCGTTTCTTGCCTGCCCGAGTTTTATCAAAAGCCAGCTGGCGGGTCAGGGCGATCTCGACATACTTTGACAATGTCTCACCGGTATCGATCAGGTGCTTCTTGACAGTCTTGCGTAGCTCCTCCGGCAGGTAGATCGTGGTCTTCGTTCCAGTCATATGTTGTTAAGTTTATCATCATTGACGTCATAGCGTCAACCACCAGATGTGAAATATAGAGCCTCGGCGTTACAGCGAGCGCTGGACTTCGTCAATGGCAGCCTTGCTACCGGGCAATTGACCCAAGATAAGATTGGTGACAGCCGCACCGTTACCGTTAAAGCTGCCCTCGATATCACCGCAAGAAGTAGTCCACAGCTCAGACTTACCATAGCTCCCGTTATCCAGGATGAAGTCAATCAGCTGACCGGAGGCACAGAGACCACTGCTCTTCTGGGCACTCTTTTCGTTAGCTTTGATAAAGCCGTTATCGCCTAAGGCAGCCAGGAAGTTAGCAAATGCCTCCTTAGTATTGCCTAGCTCCATCGTCTTGAGGACGTCCTCTCGCCCATAGCCCTTATATATCACTAGCTTGCGCTGGTTCGGAGTGATGCTGGCGCTGATCTCATAATGACGCTCTTTGGCCAGTACCGGCCCTCGCACCTCCATGCGCACCACCGTCGAGTCGGTCGGCTCCAAGATGCTATGAGTCACCTGCTGCTCCGGCTTCTTCGGCTCGTTTTTACCACCGAAGATGGTCTGCGCCAGAAAGACTATCCCTCCGATCATCACCATAGCGATCAATATGACTAAAGCGATGGCACCAAAAGGTATCTTAGTTCGTCTCATTACGCTTATCATTGTAACGACAAACCGCTACGAGCGCAAACTTAAGCACCTTACCCTATCCACGATATTAACCTTAGTGAGACTTATCGCCCACATTACCAACGCTCATGTCCAGTATTCTCGAAGAGAGTAGGTGTGGTATTAACCGGCTTACCCTGATAATCCCGAAAGAGTTCCTCTACTGTCAGCTCAGAGGCTTTGTTGGCTTTCCTAAAAGCACTTCCACGCTCGATAGCATGACATCTCAAGGTGCTGTTTAGTCGTGACCGCAGTTGCCTTATAAATCGTTTCAGTAATCGATAGATCAACATAAACCTACAGCTGGCTCCAGTCGTGACCAATCTTCGTCTCGACTAATAAGCGGACACCCAGCTCGGGGTAGATCTGCTCCATGATCCGCTTCATCTCACTAGCAATGCGCTCCGCCTCGGCTTCGTCACACTCGACCATGATACTATCGTGTACCTGCATGATCTGACTAGCGCCGGCAATCTCCTCGACCTTAAGCATCGCCATTTTCATCAGGTCGGCCTCCGTCCCTTGCACCGGCAGGTTGATAGCTGCCCGCTTGGTGGCTTCTCGCACCATCGCATTAGACGATCGCAGCCCCGGCACCGGGCGACGTCGGCCGAGCAAGGTCTGCACATAGCCGTCTTCCTTCGCCTGCTCAATCACCTTCGCCTGATAGTCCCGGATCGACCGGCGAGCCCGGAAGTACTTGTCGATGAACTCTCTCGCCTCGCTCAAGTTCATGTCTGTCGCCTCGGCTAGCCCATGTGGACTCATACCGTAGAGGATACCGAAATTAATCACCTTAGCATGACGACGCTGCTCGGGTGTGACTTCAGCCGGAGTAATCCCATAAGCTTCAGCCGCCGTCATAGTGTGAACGTCATTAGTCGGGTCGTCAAAGACCCGAATCAACGCCTGATCACCCGCCAGAGCAGCCGCTAGGCGTAGTTCAAACTGGGCGTAGTCGGCATTGACCAAGACCCGACCGGCCGGAGCGATAAAAGCTCGCTTGATCTCTCGCCCCTGCTCGGTTCGAGCGGGAATATTCTGCATATTTGGGTTGCTCGACGACAAGCGCCCTGTCGCCGTAATGCTCTGACTAAAGGTCGTATGAATCCGCCCATCGGGAGCAATCAACTTCGGCAAGGTGTCGGCATAGCCGGTCTTGAGCTTAGCCAGCTCCCGGTACTTAATGATTAGATCGATGACCGGGTGTGCCGACCGCAGTTTAGCCAGCTCCTTGGCCCCGGTCGGATAGCTCCCTCGCTTGTTTTTGCGAGCTGTCGGCTTCAGGGCCAGCTTGGTAAATAGTGCCTCGGACAGTTGAGCCGGGCTGGCTACATTAAATTCATAGCCGACCTCTCGCCAGATAGCTTGCTCCAGTAGCGCCAAGCTATCGCCCAGCCTTTGATGTAATCGAGCCAGCTGAGCTTGATCAGCCAGGACGCCCCGCTCCTCCACCCTAGCCAAGACCAGCTGCAAGGGAAAATCCACCTGGCTCGCCAACTGCGCCAGCTGAGATAGCTGATTTAGCTGCAGACGAGTCTGCTGCCAGAGCCGATAGACGACAGCCAGCTGCCTTGGCTCCGACTGATCCGGCAGCTCAGCTAAGATGTCCGCCAGAGTACGTGGCTTACTGAGCGACCCCACTAGGAAGCCAGCGTGACTGATGTCATAGTTAGCCACGAACTTAACGGGGAGATTACGCCGGAGAAACTGGCTAGCCAGCTCCTTCAGGTCATAAGCTACCACCGGCACCGCCGTGAGTAGCTCCGCCGCCAGCTTGTAACTAGTCTTGTAATACTGACCCGGCTGATCACTGAGCAGTAAACCATCCTCAACCGGCATCACCATGACCGTACCGGTCAGTTTGTCCGGCAAAGAAGTCGCATGGAACTCTACTGCCAGCTCGATAGCAGTCTCTGCGCCGGCCGTCTCATCTCCCTCAGACACTTGCATGTCGGCAGGTAGTCGCCTCAGCAGTGAGGTGAATTGCAGGTCCAGTAGAAGCCGGCGTAGCCTCTGCCGATCCAGCTTCTTCACATCTGCCGCCTGTAAGTCGAGAGGGATTGGCGCATCACACTGAATCTGCACCAGCTCTCTCGACATATAGGCACTAGCTTTACCATCAGCCAGTTTGCGCCGGGCCGCTCCGGTAATTTCATCCAGGTGAGCGTAGACACCATCAAGATCATGATACTTCTGTAGTAGCGCCACAGCCGTCTTTTCGCCTACCCCGGGCACACCGGGGATGTTGTCGCTACTATCCCCCTTAAGACTCTTTAGATCTAAGAATTGATCCACCCGAATGCCATACTTAGCCTGAAAAGCCTTAACATCAAAGCGATCGATACTACTTAGCCCCTTTTTAAGAGCATAGACTTCGGTGTCATCATCGATCAGCTGAAGCATATCTAGATCAGACGAAGCGATCACCGTGTGAATACCGGCTCGGTTAGCCTGCTTAGACAAAGTGCCGATGATATCATCCGCTTCATAGTCGTCCACTTCATAAAAAGGCCAACCCAGCGCCTCAAGCAGCTGACGCAAGATCGGAATCTGCTGATAAAAATCCGGTGGCGCCGGATGACGATTAGCTTTATACTCCGGGTAGATAGCCCGACGACGCCGAATGTTGGTCTTAGCTTTATCCCAAGCTACTGCTACATAATCCGGTCTGAGCTGACGGACCAGCTCCAGCGCCAGTGAGGCAAAGCCGTAGACCCCGCCCGTCGGTCGTCCGTCAGCAGTCGAAAGATGAGGCATGGCATAATAGCCCCGGTAGAAAAGCGATTTGCCATCAATCAAGACAAAGATCTTAGGCTTGGCTTGTTTCACCGGTTCATCCTTCATTAGTTCAGATAGTCGTGGAGTTTCTCCGTCTCCTTATTCTTGCGTAGTCGCATCAGCGCCTTAGCTTCTATCTGACGAATCCGCTCTCTAGTCACCGCAAACTCCACACCGACTTCCTCCAGAGTGTGCTGTCGTCCGCCATCCAGTCCAAAGCGAAGCTTGATGATCTTCTGCTCCCGATCGGATAGTTGCCCTACCACCTCCATGACTTGCTCTTTCAGTAAACGATCATTAGTGGCATCCTCCGGGCTAACCGCCGTATCATCCTCAACGAAGTTGCCCAGCTCGCTGGCATCGTCCTCATCACTACCACCGATAGTGGCATCGAGACTCTGGATATCTTGCTTGATCTTAAAGACGTACTTGATCTTCTCCGGCGTCTCGCCCAGCGCCTCTGCCAGCTCCTCGACGGACGGCTCTCGGTTAAGCTCCTGAGTTAGCTTACGCTGTGTCCGTAACAGCTTATTGATCGTCTCTACCATATGGACCGGGATCCGGATAGTCCGAGCTTGGTCGGCAATCGCCCGAGTGATCGCCTGGCGAATCCACCAAGTCGCATAGGTCGAGAACTTGAAGCCTCGGTCCGGATCAAACTTCTCGACTGCTCTGAGCAGCCCCGTGTTACCCTCCTGGATCAGATCGAGAAAGTCCAGACCTCGCCCCGAATAACGCTTGGCGATTGAGACCACCAGGCGCATATTAGCCTCTGCCATCTTATCCTTCGGTCGTTTCAGCCTCTTAATCTTAAAGCGCAGGCCGGTCGCCTCTTTCTGCAAGCTGGCTCGCTTCGCCGGGTCAGACTCGCTCTTTCGCTCCGCCTCGACTTCCTTAAGCCTCTGCTCCGCCTCGGCCAGCGGCTCAGCGTTCTTAACGATATCATAGGCAATCTCCGCTTCTTCTTCCGGCGTCAGCAGTGGGATGCGCCCGATCTCTCGCAGGTAGACTCGAACGCTGTCGTCAGAGATGCTGTCCAGGTCAGAGGGCTCGATGACAGTATCGTCATCAATATCACTAGTAATATCGCCGTCGGTCGGCTCTCCCGCTTCGTCAAGATTGATATCATTTAATAATTCTTCGTCGACCGGTCTATCAGCCACTACTTCACTCCTCTCTCAATGGTTATCTTTGTTTCAGTGTTTTCGAGTTTATGCACATCTATCCTGTAGGTTCGCTGACCTTAAACTTAGCCTAGATGATACCACAGATGCTAACCGGTGACAAATTGCGGTAGGTCGCATTTGACCTGACCGGTGTTTTCTATTAGAATATCTCTTGTCATATCATCATATAAGGTGGTCTTAGGATCGCTAGAAACAGGAGTTATATGCCACTTATCAAATCAGCCATCAAGCAGATGAAGCAAGATCAGCGCCGTTATGCTCAAAACCTGCGCACCAAGCGGGCTATGCGCACCGCCATCAAGGCTTTCCAGAATAGCCCCAGCTTTAGTGCTATGTGCCAGGCTCAGAGCGCTATTGATACCGCTGCTAAGAAGAATGTCATTTCCAAGCAAGCTGCCGCCAGACGGATCAAGCACTTGGCTAAGCTCGCCAAAGAGTCCGGCGTCAAGATCCCGACCCCAGCTAAGACAACTACCAAGAGTAAGCCTACCGGCAAGAAGAGTGCCGCCAAGCCGGTCAGCCGAACCAAGAAGCTCCAGCAGGATACATAACATCCAGAGTAGGGCGTGTAATTTCCCTCTGTACATAACTCTTTGACACACGAGTAGTACAGGTGGTCTCCTCAGGCTTGGCACCGCATAAACTACCACGTGCACTGGATAGCTTACTGCTATATCAACAGCCTTCGTCAAC